>Ga0256826_1001052_pt1 | contig 17127 bp, 16 predicted proteins | sample CV79metaG_FD_185975 | JGI IMG/M metagenome (GOLD analysis project Ga0256826, IMG submission 185975) | Hydrothermal vent microbial communities from East Pacific Rise, Pacific Ocean - CV79 | ecosystem: Environmental > Aquatic > Marine > Hydrothermal vents | place: Pacific Ocean: East Pacific Rise...
CTGGAAGAGCTGGACATAAAGGGAGAGTATATTCACTTCTTACAATTAAAGATTATAATAAATTTACAAAAGTTGAAAGAGATCTAAAACTTAGTATTAAAAGAGAAATAGTTGAAGGTTTTGAACTAGATGATAGGCAACCAAGACAAAAAATACAAAAGAAAAAATCTTTAAGAGAGAAAAAGGGATATGTAGATTATAACAAAAGACGAATGTATACATATGCTGAACAAAAAAGAAAAAGAGAAGAGAAGAAAAAAAATAAATAATATTTTAGATGTATTCTTAATCACTTTTTTTGTATAATCTCTAATTAAAATTATATAAGTAGGAATACTAAATGGATAAAGCAAAATATATTTGGATGGATGGGGAACTTACTCCTTGGGATGAAGCAACAGTACATGTACTAACTCATACATTACATTATGGTAATGGTGCTATTGAAGGAACAAAAGCGTATAAAACTGAAGATGGTAGATGTGCTATTTTTAAACTTCAAGAGCATACTCAAAGACTGATTGACTCTTCAAAAATGACTATGATAGATGTACCTTTTTCTGTAGAAGAATTATGTGATGCTCAAGTTAAACTTTTACAAGAAAATGAACTTTTTGATGGTGCTTATATCAGACCTTTAGTTTACTTGGGATATGGAGTTATGGGACTTTACCATAAAGAATGTCCAGTAAATGTTTCAATTTCTTCTTGGAAATGGGGAGCATATTTAGGTGAAGATGGACTTAAAAATGGTATTAGACTAAAAATTGCTTCAATGACTAGAGGTGGAAATACTTCAGGAATGGGAAAAGCAAAAGCAGTTGCAAACTATCTAAACTCACAAATGGCAAAATTCGAAGCAGTAGAAGCTGGATATGATGAAGCTTTAATGAGGGATGATCAAGGTTATATTGCAGAAGCTAGTGGTGCATGTTTCTTTATGGTTGAAGATGGAAAACTTATAACTCCACCAAATGATAACTCATTAAAATCAATTACACAAGCAACAGTAATAGATCTTGCAAATGATATGGGAATTGAAGTTGTAAGAAGAAGAATTACAAGAGAAGAAGTATATATTTGTAGTGAATGTTTCCTAACAGGAACAGCTGCTGAAATTACACCTGTAAAAGATGTAGATGCTAGAAAAATCGGTTGTGGTAGTAGAGGACCAATAACTGAAAAAATACAAACTGCATATTTTGATATAGTTGCAGGAAAAAATCCTAAATATATTAAACACTTAACTTATATAAACTAAGAACAATTGTTCAAGCAAATTGAAGTAAGTTGTAATACTATTTTAGAATATAAACAAAAAAAGGAAAAAAATGCCAATCGATAACGATTATTTTAAAAACAGACAAAATAAGTCTGGTGGATCAAACAACAATAATGGAGGTGGAGATTATCAACCACCATTTGAAACACCTGATTTTTTCAAAAATTTAGGCAAAGGTTCAGGACTAATATACGGAATTTTAATAGTTGCAGTATTATTATTTATGGCTAAGCCATTTGTGATTATTAATTCTGGTGAAGTTGGTATTAAAGTTACTACAGGTAAATATGAACCAATTCCATTACAACCTGGGTTTCATTTATATGTACCAGTAGTACAACAAGTAATTACTGTTGATACAAAAGTAAGATTAATAAACTACAAAAGTGTAGAAGATATGAGTGGATTTGGTGATGGAATTAAAGTAAACCCTGCAATTAATATTCTTGATGCAAGAGGATTACCTGTATCTATTGAATTAACTGTTCAGTATAAACTTTTACCTGAAGCTGCACCTACAACAATTGCTACTTGGGGACTTTCTTGGGAAGATAAGATTGTAAATCCAGTTGTAAGAAATATTGTAAGAAATGTTGTTGGTGGTTATAATGCAGAAGATTTACCTACAAAAAGAAATGAAATTGCTGTTTTAATTGAAGATGGAATAAGAACAGATATAGAAAAACTTGAAGGTAGACCAGTATCAATTGAATCAGTTCAATTAAGAGAAATCGGACTTCCAGCAAAGATTAAAGAACAAATAGAAAGAGTTCAAGTAGCTAATCAAGAAAGTGAACGAGTAAGATATGAAGTATTAAGAACTAAGCAAGAAGCAGAAAAAAGAGCAGCAAAAGCAACAGGTGAGGCTGAAGCAAATAGAATTGAAGCACAAGGACGTGCAGATGCAGTTACTATTGAAGCACAAGCACAATCAAAAGCAAATAGTTTAATATCTAAATCTTTAACAAAAAACCTTTTACAATTAGAACAAATCAAAGTGCAAGGTAAGTTCAATGAGGCATTAAGAGAAAATAAAGATGCTAAAATATTCCTAACTCCTGGTGGATCAACTCCTAATATTTGGGTTGATACAAAAGATAGAGGAAGACAATCTGGGATTAACTAGATTTTGAAAATTGTAAAATATATTGCGATTATAATTCTATCAATCGGATTATATTTTACATGGCTTCAAAAAGATAAATTTGAGAATAAATCTTTAGAACTTAAAGAAAAAACTCAAGAATTAAAACAAAAAATACAAACTCTAAAAAAAGATTTAGAAAAACAATATTCTAAAAAAATAGAAAAAACAATTCCCCAAAATCAACCAATTAAAACAATTAAGATAATTTTACCAAAAGAACAAATTGATTATTTAGATATAATTCCTGACGTAAACTATAGTGATTTTAACTTAAAAAAAGTAGAAAAAATTGATGATGAAGATATTAAAATTACACCAAATATTAGATTTGATGATAATAAAGATATTGATAAAATAGAACTAAAAATACAAACAAAATTTTAAAGGATAAGTATGAGTATCATAGAAAAAATAGATTTTAAAAAACAAGATGGAATAGTTCCTGTAGTTGTACAAGATAGTACAACAAAAGATGTTCTTATGCTTGCATATATGAACAAAGAAGCTGTAGAGTTATCTTTAAGTACTGGATTTGCACATTATTATTCAAGAAGTAAACAAAGAATCTGGAAAAAAGGTGAAAGTAGTGGACATACTCAAGAGATAATTGATATGTATATGGACTGTGATAATGATACTTTACTTTTAAAAGTGATTCAAGAAGGTGTTGCTTGCCATACAGGTAGAGAGTCATGTTTTTTTACAAATGTAAAAAATGAAGAGATTGTAAGTGAAGTAAAAGTTGATACCACTGCAGCATATGGAGTAATAGATACTTTATACCATACAATTCAAGAAAGAAAAAATGCAGATCCAAAAACTTCATGGACTGCAAAACTTTTACAAGGTGAACAAAATTCACTACTTAAAAAAATTGTTGAAGAAGCTGGTGAGTTTACATTTGCAATTAAAGATGATGATGAAAAAGAGATTATCTATGAGGCTGCTGATATTACATACCATGTACTTGTAGCAATGGCTAGTAAAAATATAAGCCCAGATAGAGTAAAACAAGAGCTTGCAAGAAGATTTGGACTAAGTGGAATAGCAGAGAAAGATTCAAGAACAAAATAACTTAATGCACCAAGACTTAACAAATGGAAATATTAAACAACAAATAAAATCTATAGGAATTCCAGCATCTGTTGGATTTTTCTTTTATACTATGTTTAATATTACTGATATGTATTATGCTGGACATTTAGGAAGTTCAGCTATTGCTTCACTTGCTTTATGTGGAGTTGTTTTTTTTACTATTATATCAGTTGCAAGTGGCTTATCTAAAGGTGCAACTGCACTTGTAGGAAATGCAATAGGTGAAGAAGATATTAAAAAAGCTCAAAGTACTATTGTAAACTCATTTTATTTAGCTACATTTTTATCACTTTTTTTATATATCTTTGCATATTTTTATATGGAAGTTATTTTTACTTTTACAAATGCAAATGGAGAGTATCTTAAAAATGCACTTTTATATATAAATGTAATCTTTTATGGAGTAGGGTTTTATATCTTTACTTTTTTTTCAAACTCTATTTTAATAGCACTTGGGGATTCTAAATCTTTTAGAAATGTCTTAGTATTAAACTTCTTTTTAAATATTATTTTAACTTCATGGTTTGTTTTAGGTGGATTTGGCTTAGAATCTATGGGTATAGAAGGGATAGCCTTAGCAACTGTGATAGTTGAGTTTTTTGCTATGAGTTTTTTACTTTATAAAATTTCAACTTTAAAGATTTCACAAAATATAAGCTCTTATAAAATAGATTTTAAAATCTTGTATGATCTATTTATTCAAGGATTACCAACAACTGCAAATAACCTTTTAATGTCAAGTGGTGCTTTTACACTTATGTATTTTTTATCTTCTTTAGGTGAACACTATGTAAGTGCCTATGGAATAGGTATAAGAATAGAGCAAATTGCTTTACTTCCTGGAATTGGACTAAGTGTTGCAATTGCAGCTATGGTTTCTCAAAATAATGGTGCAAAGAACTATAGAAGAATAAAAGATATTATGAGCCAAACTTATAAATTTGTTGTATTTATATTTTTGTTTGGATTTGTATTTATGTATTTTTTAGCTTCATATTTGGCATCATATTTTACAAATGATATAAATATCTTAAATGAAGCAAGTATTTATATTAAAATCAATGCAGTTTTATTGTATGCTTATATTATTATATTTATAAATGTATCTTTTTTACAAGCTATTAAAAGACCTAAGATGATATTTTATATAGGGCTTTTAAGACAAGTTATTTTGCCAATTATATTATATAGTTTGGCTAGTTATTATGATATGGATGTGATGTATTATTGGATGGCTACATTTATAAGTGTTAGTGTAGCAACTGTTTATATACACTATTTACAAAAACAATATTTAAAGGAAATGCTATATGAAAGTATTAGTTAGTGCGTTAGAAACATCATCAAATATTCACTTAAAGGCTTTAAAAAAAGAGCTAAGTAGTGATGTTGAGTTTATAGGAATATTTGATAAATCTATGGGAAATCCAGCTTATGATATAAGTGAATTAGCAGTTATGGGATTTGTTGATGCATTAAAAAAACTTCCATTTTTTTTAAAACTAAAAAATGAGATGGTTGAACTTGCCTGTGATGCTGATAAAGTATTACTTATGGATAATTCAGGATTTAATCTTCCCTTGGCAAAAGCTATAAAGAAAAAATATCCAACAAAAGAGATAATTTACTACATACTTCCGCAAGCTTGGGCATGGAAGAAAAAAAGAATTCCTATTATTGAAAATACTTGTGATAAATTATGTTCAATTTTACCTTTTGAAAGAGATTATTACTCAAGAAAAGATAAGATAAAATATGTAGGTCATCCACTTTTAGATGAGATTACAGTATTTAAAGAGAATCTTACAAGTAACGGTAAAATAGCATTTATGCCAGGAAGTAGAAAAGGTGAGATTACTAAGCTTATGCCAATATATAGAGAAGTTATAAAAAGCTTATCTAAAGAAGCTATACTTATAATTCCTACACATTTTACAGATGATTATATTGCAAAAGTTTATGGAGATATATCTTCTTTTACAATATCCAAAGATACCTATACAACACTTACACAAGTTGAGTTTGCATTTATTTGTAGCGGAACGGCAACTTTAGAAGCTGCACTTATAGGAACTCCTTTTATATTAAATTATATAGCAAATAAGTTTGATTATTTTATAGCTAAAAAGATTGTTAAGTTAGAATATATAGGTCTTGCAAATATATTTTTTGATAAAATGCAAGGTGATATAAAAGATAAAAGAACAATGCATAAAGAATATATTCAAGAAGATGTAACTGTGCAAAATTTACTTGATGGATACAAAAATATAAACAAAGAAAATTTCCTAGAAAATTCAATGATTTTACGAAACTATCTAAGATGCGGAAGTTCAAAAACTGTTGCTTCTATTATTCATAATTATACTGTGTAAACTATCTTTAGATAATCAAAAAATAAACATTTTTTAGCTAAAATATAATATAAAAATAGTGTAATACACTTAAATACCATTAATTAGGATACAAAATGTTAGACGTAGTAGAAATTCAAAAAATTCTTCCTCATAGATACCCATTTTTACTTGTAGATAAAGTTACAAGTATGACAGAAGGTGAAGATATAGTTGCATATAAAAATGTTTCAATCAGTGAACCAGTATTTCAAGGTCACTTTCCAGGTCACCCAATATACCCAGGTGTTATGATACTTGAAGGTATGGCACAAGCAGGTGGAATACTTGCTTTTAAAACAGGTGGATATACACAAGAAGAGATGCAAGAAAAAGTTATGTATTTTATGAGTATTGATGGTGCTAAGTTTAGAGTTCCTGTAAAACCAGGTGATAAACTTGAATATAGAATCAAAGTCTTAAAACAAAGAAAAACACTTATAGTTCTTGGTGGTGAAGCATATGTTGATGATGTTTTAGTTGCTCAAGCTGAACTAAAAGCAATGATTATGGACAAATAAAGGTACTTTTGTGAGTAATATTCATAAAACTGCAATCATAGAAGAGGGTGCAAAAATACATGAAAGTGTAACTATTGGTGCTTTTTCTATTATTGGTTCAAAAGTAAGTATAGATGAAGGTACAACTGTATCTTCACATTGTGTTATTGAAGGACTTACAAGTATTGGAAAAAATAATAGAATTTTTTCACATGCAGTACTTGGAACTATCCCTCAAGATTTAAAGTTTGATGGTGAAGAAACTAAGCTTATAATTGGAAATGATAATACTATAAGAGAACATACTTTAATAAATACAGGTACAAGTGGTGGTGGATATATCACTTCTATTGGAAACAATTGTTTATTAATGGGACATGTTCATTTAGGGCATGATTGTATCTTAGAAAACAATATAGTTATAGCAAATTCAACAGCAGTTGCAGGACATGTAGAGATTGCCTCAAATGTTGTTGTTGGTGGACTTAGTGCTATTCATCAGTTTTGTAAAATTGGTGAAGGTTCTATGGTAGGAGGGGGAAGTATACTAGTTCAAGATATACCTCCTTTTTGTATCTGTGAAGGAAACCGTGCTACTTTAAGAAGTTTAAATATAAATGGTTTAAGAAGAAGATTTAAAGATAGATCTAATATTGATGAGATAAAAAAAGCTTATAAAGCTATATTTGATAGTACAAATCCTATCAAAGAATCTGCAACAAAAATATTAGAAGAGAGTTCAAATGAATATGCAAAACAACTTGCAACATTTGTTATAGAAACAAAGAGGGGAATTCCCTTTACAAGGAAATAATAAGTATGGATAAAAATATATCAGTTTGTGATTTTTGTGGTGTTGAAGATAGTGAATCTAATCCGGTAATATCAGGGGATAAGTCAAGTATCTGTAAAGTATGTGCAAAAAGTGCATATGAAATTATTGAGGGACACCAAAAAGGTGATAGTATGGAACTTGTAGAAAAGAAGTTAGAAGAAACTACAAATCAAACTAGCACAGAACAAAAGGTATTAACTCCTAAAGAGATGAAAAGTATTCTTGATGAATATGTTATTGGTCAAGAAAAAGCCAAAAAAGTTTTAAGTGTTGCTGTATACAATCACTACAAAAGAGTATTTAGAGCAAAAGAAAACGATGATGATACAGAACTTACAAAAGCAAATGTACTTCTAATAGGACCTACAGGAAGTGGAAAAACTCTTTTAGCTCAAACTATTGCAAAATATCTTGATGTTCCTTTTGCTATTGCTGATGCTACATCTTTAACAGAAGCTGGATATGTTGGTGATGATGTTGAGAATATTGTAACTAGACTAATTCAAGCTGCAAATGGTGATGTAAAAAAAGCAGAAACTGGAATAATTTTTATTGATGAAGTTGATAAAGTTGCTAGAATGAGTGAAAATAGATCAATTACTAGAGATGTTTCAGGTGAGGGTGTTCAGCAAGCTTTACTAAAAATTATCGAAGGAAGTTCTATAAATGTACCACCAAAAGGTGGAAGAAAACATCCAAATGCTGAAGCAATCTCTATTGATACTACAAATATCTTATTTATATGTGGTGGAGCTTTTGATGGTTTAACTGATATTATTGGAAAAAGACAAGGTGGAAATACTTTAGGATTTAATCAAGATAAAAAAACTAAAGAAGAAAGAGAAGGTATTTTAGATCTTGTTGAAGCTGATGATATTATGAAATATGGACTTATACCTGAACTTATAGGTAGACTTCATATGATTACTACTTTGCAAGAGATTGATGAAGAAGCTATGATTCATATACTTACAGAACCCAAAAATGCACTTACTAAACAGTATAAAAAACTATTTGCTTTAGATAATGTTGATTTAAAATTTGACAAAGCATCTTTAAAAGAGATTGCAGCAAAAGCAAGTGAGCGAAAAACTGGGGCAAGAGGCTTAAGAGCAATTTTAGAAGATGTTATGCTTGATATTATGTATGAGTTACCTGAATATGCAAATAAAACTGTAACTATTACAAAAGATGTAATAACAAAAACTAAAAAACCAAAAATAGCGTAAAGGAAAAATAATGATTTTTGATAAACTAATAGGCTGGTTTTCTAATGATATGGCAATAGATTTAGGAACAGCAAATACACTTGTATCTATAAAAGGTAAAGGTATTATTATAAATGAACCTTCAGTTGTAGCAGTTCAACATGATAGATATGGAAGAGATAAAATACTAGCTGTTGGTGCTGAAGCTAAACTAATGATTGGAAAAACTCCTGTAAATATTCAAGCTGTTCGTCCTATGAAAGATGGTGTTATTGCAGACTTTGAGATGACTGAGAGAATGATTAGATATTTTATAGAAAAAGCTCATAATAGAAAATCATTTATCCGTCCTAGAATTATTATTTGTATTCCTCATGGAATTACTCAAGTTGAAAGAAAAGCTGTAAAAGAATCTGCACTTAGTGCAGGAGCTAGAGAAGTATTCTTAGTTGAAGAACCAATGGCAGCAGCTATTGGAGCTGGTATTCCTGTTGAGAGTCCTGAAGGTTATGTTGTTGTTGATATTGGTGGGGGAACTACTGAGATTGGTGTAACATCTTTAGGTGGACTAGTTCTAAGTAAATCTATTAAAGTTGCTGGGGATAGATTTGATAAAGCAATTATAGATTATGTTAGACAAAACTTCAACCTTTATATTGGTGAAAGAAGTGCTGAAAATATTAAAATAGAAATTGGAACAGCAATCAAACAATCAAAAGATAAAGTTATTAAAGTAAAAGGTAGAGATAGTTCAGGCTTATTATCTACTATTGAGCTTTCAAGTGAAGGTGTTAGAAATGCACTTAAAGAACCATTTAAAGAGATATCTTTAGCTGTAAGACAAGTATTAGAAGAGATGCCACCTGATTTAGCAGGTGATGTTGTAGATAATGGTGTTGTTTTAACTGGTGGTGGAGCTTTGATTAAAGGTCTAGATGTATATTTATCATCTGATATTAAATTACCAGTAAGAGTTGCTGAAGAGCCACTTCTTGCTGTTGCATACGGTACAAGCAAAGTTCTTGACCAAGAATCACTTTTAAGAATTATCTCTAATGAATAATGACTAAAAAGATATTTTTTGTATTTTTAATTATCCTAGTAGTTCTAGGATATATTTTTAATATAGACAAAACAATATCATCTAAGCTAACATCAGTTAGTTTAGATATAAAATCTAGCTATAATAAAAAATTAACAGATATCTCAAATCTAATTAATACATACATAAATCAAAAAGAAAATATATCATTTTTACAAAAAGAATTAGCATTAAATAATAATTTTAAAATTTTATATGAAACATCTTTAGAAGAATTACTTGAGTTTAAAAAAGTATTTTTAGATAAAAATAATAGCTCACAAATAAATTTTGTTAGAGTATTAAGCTATATAAATTTAAATGATTTTTCAAAAGTTATATTAGATACAAATTTATCTCAAGAAAATAAGATATTAGCACTTGTAACACCTCAAAATTTTAGTGCAGGGATAGTTCTTCGACAAAATAATCAAACAGTATCTTATCTTAATACAAATAGTAAATGTAACTATGCTGTATTTATTGGTAAGCAACAAGCACCAGGAATAACTTCCGGTATTACAAAAAATGGAAATCTACTTTTAAAGTATGTTCCAAAATGGTATACAATTAATAAAGATGAAGAGGTTATTACTAGTGGGCAAGATGATATTTTTCCTCAAGGTATAAAAGTAGGAAAAGTTCTTTTTGTAAAAGAGCTAGTAAATACTAAAAATGTAATAATAAAACCATATGCAAACGTATTAAGCAAAAGATATTTTTATATTATTGATGTTAATAGTAATTAATATCTAGCCATAACCTTATCTACATCACTCCAAGATAATTTTTCATCTTCTTTAATATTTGAAAACATATTATATACATATCTTGCAAACATATCAGTTTCAATATTTACTTTTGAGTTTAGTTTATAATCTTTAAATAAAGTATTTTTAATAGTATGAGGAATAATAGTAAGTCTAAATGTATTATTTTTCTTATCTACATCATTTACTGTTAAACTAACACCATCTACAGTAATAGAGCCTTTAGGAATAACAAATTTTATATATTCAGATGGAATAGTTATAAAAAAATCAGTAGAATTTCCACTTTGATTTATAGATGTGATTTGCCCAATACAGTCAACATGACCTTGGACAATATGCCCTTCAAATCTATCACCCATCATCATAGCTGGTTCCATGTGAACTACATCTTTATAATTTTCCATAGCTAAAATTTTTTGAGATTCAGGAGATAATTCTACACTAAAAAGAGTTGAGGAAGTTTGGATAACTGTAAGACAAGCACCATTTATAGCAATACTATCTCCAATTTTTGGAGTATAATTACTAGAAATAGTTAATGTACTTCCATTTAAGCTTTTTACTTTTGCTAATTCTCTTATAAGTCCAGTAAACATATTATCTCCTATCTATCATCTTGGATATTCCATCCAGATCTTTTACCTTTAAGTTTTTTTCTTGGAGCTTCTTTTCTTTTTTTATTTCCAAAAGCACCTTTAACTTTTCGTTTTTCTTCTTTTTTTACTATGATTTTTGGAGATACAATTTCATCTCTTACTTTTCTTCCAAATCCATCTTCAGTTTTTTCAGTTAGTTTTAGTTGTAATTTTCTCTCAATTACCCTTATACTATAAACTTCACTTGGACTTACTAGTGATATTGCATTTCCAATTTCTCCAGCACGTCCAGTTCTTCCAATTCTATGGATATAATCATCAACACTATTTGGGATGTCGTAGTTTATTATGCATTCTAATGCTTTTATATCAATCCCACGAGCTGTAATATCAGTTGCAACTAATACTTGAGCTTTATCATCTCTAAAGTCAGCAATTGCTTTTAATCGTGCTCCTTGAGTTAAATCTCCATGTAAAGATATAGCTTTTACTCCAGCGTTTGTAATTGCCTTAAATACTTGTTTTGCACCAAATTTTGTTCGTGTAAAAACTATAAATCTATCTTTGTATTGTTTACCAATAAGATATGAAACTAATTCATCTTTTTCAGTCTTTGCAACATAGTATACACTTTGATTTATTTTGTGTGTTGCTTTTTGGTTTTTATCAATATTTACTGATATTTTTTTATCTAAGATTTTATCAGAAAGTTTTTTGATACTTTGACCTAAAGTTGCAGAAAAAAGTAAAGTTTGAACTTTTTGTCCAATAGTTTCTCTTACTGTATCAATCTCATTTATAAATCCCATATCAAGTAGAGTGTCTGCTTCATCTAAAACTAATACTTCTACATTTTTTAGATTAATAGTTTTTTGTTTTATATGCTCTACTAATCTTCCCGTAGTTGCAACTAAAATATCTACTTTTCTTTCAAGATTTGTAACTTGAGAAGCCATTTTAGCTCCACCAAATATAACATAAGAGTTTAAAGGAGTATTTTTACAATAATGTTCAATATTTTTATTTATTTGTACTGCAAGCTCTTTTGTTGGAGCAATGATAAGAGCTCTTATTCCATCAGAATCATTTTGATTTTTTAATAAATTTTGAATAATAGGTAAAGAAAAAGCTGCTGTTTTACCTGTACCTGTTGGTGCAATTGCTTGTATATCCCTTTTCTTAAGAATATGAGGTATTATCTCTTCTTGTATAGGTGTTGCTTCATCATATCCGTATTCTTTAATTGCTTCAAGAATATTCTTATCTAATCCAAAATTTGTAAAATCCATATTTGCTCCAATATTTTTTGCATTATAGCTAAGTAAAGCCAATTATAGAGTTAAATGACTTTTGTTATAAATTTACTACAATTATTTAAATCTCAATAGATTATAAAGTTATTCTTTGATAAAGTATATATATTAAAGGATTAGATATGAAAAAATTACTCATTTTAATATTGGCTATTGGATTGTTAAATGCTAGTGATATTATGACTGAAAATTATCCTCCATTTAATTATGTAGAAAATGGAAAAATTGTTGGAATTACAAGTGAAATTGTAAAAGAGATAAAGAAAAATATAAATGATACTCGTGATATCAAACTAATGCCATGGGCTAGAGCTTATAGAGATATACAAAATAAGCCTGATAAAATATTATTTTCAATGACAAGAACAAAGCAAAGAGAGTTTATGTTTAAATGGGTAGGTCCTGTATCTGATAATTCATGGGTTTTTTATGCAAAAGCTGATTCTAAAATTGTAATTAATAGTTTAGAAGATGCAAAAAGTTCTAGATATAAAATTGGAACATATTTTCAAGGGGCAAATGAACTATTTTTAAGAGAAAATAATTTTGATAATTTATACTCAGTTCCTAAAGATAATTTGAATGTTCAAAAACTAATAAGAGGAAGAATAAACTTATGGGCAGCTGGTGAAACTCAAGGTTTATATAAAACAAAACAGTTAGGTATAAATCCAAATCTAATTAAAAAAATATATAAAATAAAAGATACACAATTGTATATTGCTTTTTCAAGATCAACACCAAATAGTATTATTAGCCAATGGCAAAATGAACTTGATAAAATGAAAAAAAATGGTAAATACCAAGAAATAATGGATAAGTACTTAAAGTAATGAAAACAAATACAATCTCTTTTAAATTAAATATAATTTTGCTTCTTACTGTATTATTTATACAAAGTATTTCTGGGTTTAGTGCATATTATAATTATTCTACAAAAATTAAAGAAGATTTAAATAATCAAATGAAAATTACAAATAAAAGATTGTCTTTAATTTTGCCATCTATTATTTGGAATTTTCAAATATCTGTAGCAAAAGAGATAATAGAAACAGAAGCAATTGATGAATCAATAGATGCTATTGTTATTAATGATATTGATGGAACCAAAATAGCAGAAGTAGGTATCAATAAAATATCAAAAGATTTTGATGAAGCTTGTAAAAATGAAATTGATTTAAAATTTGATGGTGAAAAGATTGCAACCTTATCTATTTATCATAATTACAATAAAATAGAAAAAACAGAAGCCTATATTATTAAAAACATTGTAATAAAAACTATTTTAATTTTAGTTATTTTACAAGTACTTATGAGTTTTTTTATCAATAAATTTATTATTTCTAATATCTTAAAATTACAAGAAAATATGATATCTTTTCGAAAAGATAAAAATTCAATATCTACAACTAAAATAGATTCACATGATGAAATATCTTTTTTATTTAATGAGTTTGAAAAAATGAAAAAGAGTTTAAGAGAATCATGGCTTGAGTTAAATAGTATTAATGAAAATTTAGAAAGTAAAGTCAAAGAGGAGCTTCTAAAAAATAAAGATATTCAAATACAACTTTATAAATCTGAAAAATTAGCTTCAATGGGAGAGATGATTGGTAATATTGCTCATCAATGGAGACAGCCATTATCTGTTATTTCAACTTCTGCAACTGGTTTAGCTGTACAAAAAGAGTATGGAATATTAAGTGATGAAGCATTTTATAAATCGTGTGATGATATAAATAAAAATGCTCAATATTTATCTAAAACTATTGATGACTTTAAAAACTTTATTAAAGGTGATAGAGATAAAAAAGAGTTTAATTTAAAACAAAGCGTTGATTCTTTTTTAAATTTGGTTTCAGGATCAGTTAAAAGTAATAACATTGAAGTTATTTTAGATATAAATAGTGATATTAAAATAATATCTTATGAAAATGAACTGACTCAGTGTTTAATAAATATATTCAATAATGCAAAAGATGCTTTAGTAGAACAATTAGATACAAATAGAAAAGTTCTTATATCTTCTTATATTGAAAATGATAAAGTTTATATAAATATACAAGACAATGCAAAAGGGATACCAAAAGAGATAATAAATAAAATATTTGAACCATATTTTACAACAAAACATAAATCTCAAGGTACTGGACTAGGATTAAATATGACTTATAGATTAATTGTAGAAGGGATGAATGGGCAAATAACTGTCTGTAATGAAGAGTTTACAAATAATCAAAAATCGTACTATGGTGCAAAATTTATGATTATTCTCCCTCTTTCTTAGTATATAAATAAAACCTTATTCTTTAATAGTTAATTTAAAAACTTTATTAAAAGAGGCTTGACTTGCATTTGAATCTTTATTAATAATATCAATTCCTCCATGCATAAAGTTGTCAACTGTTCCTATTTTCACAGTTGAGCTAAATAATCCCAAATCCATATCAATAATTATAGTTTTTGTAAATATAGTATCTTCTTTTATATATTTTGTATATTTAGGATCTATAAATATATGTGCTTGAATCATATCTGTTTTAGTATTTAACGATAAAGATTCAACTTTACCAATTGGATAATCATTATAGAAAATAGGAGTACTAACTGATATATCTTTAGCATTTGTATGTTCTAAAACAATTCTCAATCCATTTTTATATTTTGTATCTATTGGATTAATATCATTTACTATAAATGTATCTTTAAAGCTTTTATCTTTTATACTTATTAGGTGAAGTTTATCCCCTAATATGCTTGATGATAAATTTTGTACATTTTCAATTGATATTTTAGTACCTTCCATATATATTGTTGATTTTTTTGTAAATAGGTATTTATATTTGTTATCTATTTTAACACTAACTTTTACATTATCATCTAACTTTATATCTCTAACAGTACCAATTTTTACATTTTTGTAATATAAATTTGAAGTAGTTTTTAAATTGTATGCATCTTTTAGATTTAGCGTTATATTAAAAAAGTTTGGTTTATTTATAATATCTTTAGCTAACTTGATGTTCTTATATATTGGAAATACTTTTTTTGTAAATTTAAGACCCTTATTATGTGTTATAAAAGATATACCACCTTTATATAACTGCTGAAATGAACCAACACTAAATTCTACCCCTTCTAAAGAGATATCTAAATTAAAATCTTCTATTTGATAAAAAATTGTTGAATTATTTATAAGATTTTTATATTTATTATAAATTAATATTTTTGCTTTTTTTGTTCCATTTTTTAGATATATATCTTTTACAAATCCAATTTCTATATTTTTATATAATATTTTTTCATTTTTATTAATGTTTTTAATATCAGTTAATTCTAATATAATACCTTTAATATTTATATTTTCATCAAATTTATTTACGGTATAGATATCTTTTATTTTAGTTTTTTTATTGAAGTTATTTACAATGATTAATTTATCATTATCAATTATTTTTTTTAAATTTAGATTACTAAAGTCAATGTTGTTTTTTTTAATAAAGAATTTGGGATCTGTTTTTAATAAATAAAAATATTTAAAATTAAATTTTACATAAATTGTATTTATATTTGTTTTTAAATTAAATTTATTATCCATAACTGTTGCAACTTTAGTATTTTTATAATAAATATAATCAAAATTATTATGACCTTTTACTTTTAATTTTATAACTCTATTGTTTAAATATATTTGACTTTTGGAGTCATAAAGGATAGATCTATTTTTATCAATAATTGAATCATCATTAATAAAATTTATAGAACTATATAATATATTACTAATAGAAGGTACATTTATAGATAGTTCACTTGCAGAAAGTTTAATATCAAGTGGATCTACTTTGTAAAATAATGTTTTACTATTTATAAGGTTAATATATTTTTCATATATCAATATAGTATAATTTATTTTATTTGATTTTAAAATCTTTTTATTTAAAATTTCTCCAATTTTAATACCTTTATATTCTATTGTTGAATTGTTTGATATTTTTCCATTTGAAGAGACTAAATTAACAATTTTACCTTTATTTTTAGGTCTACTTTCAAGAGCTGTAAATTTATATTTATATTCTAAGTTTTCAAGTTTACCTATATCTAACGTTGGTGGTAATACTTCAATATAGTTTCCAGTTAGTACTGTTCCAATATTTTCTATTCTATTTAAATTTACTTGAGGGCTAACAATCCAAAACTTTGTCCCTTCTTTTATAAAGTAATTAAACTCTTTATAAATTTGTACTGTAACTTTAAATCTTTTTAAATTATTTTCATCTATTGAAATTGATTTTAATTTTCCAATTTTCAAACCTTGAAATTCTAAATGACTTTTAGATACGTCAAGACCCTTAATATCATTTATATAAATAACAATCTCATTACCTTTTTGATTTATATATTCTTGAAGCATTCCATAAGATATAATAATCGCAACTATAGGCGCAAGTATAGCTATTATTATAGTTGATTTTTTCTTTTTGACATTTGGTGATGTACTCATTTTTTATTCCATATTAATTTAGTATCTAAACTTTTATTTGCTAAAACTGTAAAAAATACCACTAGTGTAAATGGTATAAAAGCAGTTCCTACTTCTATTCTTATTAAATCATCATATTGTATAAATGCTGATGCTAAAACAACAACATAAACATCAATCATTGAAAATTTTCCAATTTTTGATATAAGTATATAATATTTTGTAGCAAGTATTTTACTTGATGAAAATATATCGTATTTAACCATAAGTAACATAAATATTATACCTAAAATTTTAATTATAGGTAGTATTATACTAGAAATAAATATAATAATAGATACTGCAAAATCTCCACTATCCCAAAAAGATATAACTCCATCAAAGAGGGTATTAGGGAAATATACAGAATATTGATATATTGGCA
>Ga0256826_1001053_pt1 | contig 17116 bp, 5 predicted proteins | sample CV79metaG_FD_185975 | JGI IMG/M metagenome (GOLD analysis project Ga0256826, IMG submission 185975) | Hydrothermal vent microbial communities from East Pacific Rise, Pacific Ocean - CV79 | ecosystem: Environmental > Aquatic > Marine > Hydrothermal vents | place: Pacific Ocean: East Pacific Rise...
AACTGAAGGGAGTAGAGTTGTAGCTCTTTATGTTTGGCCATCTTTGTAAAGTGACGAAGGTCGAAAACTTTATTTTTGTAAGACTCACCTGTATTACTCGCACCCCAAACGATACCAATCTTTATCTTTTCACTCTCAAGAAGAGAGTCTCCTTTTATATCAAAATAAGGGTAGTTATCTGTTAGTTGATTCAGTGTTTTATCTAGTTCAAAAGCTAAAGACATAAATGCTATCTGCATATCAAACGCAGGTATGGTATCTGCTCTTGTGTAAACTTCATCCACACACTCCATCGTCTCAAAGAGTTCTCTCAAGCCATCACGAAGGTAGAGTATAACACTGGCTCCTTTTTGTTTGAGAAGTTTTAAGTAACGAGCCATCATCAAAGTGTCGCCATAGCCTTGTTCTGCATGGACTAATACTCTCTCACCTGTTAGTGATTCACCTCTATAACGAGGTGCTTGAAAAATGGCTTTGTAGTTATGTAAATGTACCTGCATCTCCTCTTTTTTAAAACGCCATTCGTACTCCTGCCATCCTAAAACAGACTCTTTGGTTTGTAGTAAAACTGTTGCTAAATCAAAGTGAGCATTTATATGCTCAGGGTCAAGTTGCAGTGCTTTTTTATAGTACTCTTTTGCCTTGTCAAAACGACCAAGGTTTTTATAGGCTGAGGCACAGTTAGAGAAGTGGTTTGCCGACTTATCATCTAAAGAGATAGCAGTTTTATGAAAGTAAACTGCTTCTTCATGACGACCAGTTTTGTTAAGAGCATTTCCAAGGTTAGTATATGCCCCTGCATATGTGGGCTTGATTTTTATACACTTTTTGTAGAGTTTAATAGCCTTGTCATACTCCTTAAACTTCGCATACAGAGCCCCGAGATTTGCATAAGCTTCCCCGTAGTTAGGGTCTAACTCTATTGCCTTTTTAAAGGCTATCTCTGCATCTTTGAACTGCTGAGAGTTATAGGCTTTTATGGCTTGGTTATTATACTCTTTAGGAGTTAAATTTTTCAATACATCATTCCAAATAACCAAAGAGGTATTTTATTTTCAAATCCTATTTCTATATCATCTGCTACTACAAAAGAGTTTTTTAAATCTTTAATTTGTTTAAAACTTTTAGACTTCCCGCCTATCTCAAATGTATATCTGTCATCAACTAAAAAGTCACCTTGAGTTGGATATGTAAGCTGATGCTTTTCGCTCAACATATTTAAGAAAAACTGTTCTCGTACTGTTCCAACATCACTACTTTGGCAGTAACTAAAACTTAAATTGGAGTTATTTAAGTACAATTTTTGTGGCTTTGAGAAGATAGAGTCTCCTTTTGTTTTTCCTCTTAGTATTGCAAATATATTTCCCATCGTTAAGTAGTGAATATACTGATAAAGTGTATTTCTATTTATCCCTATCTTCTTTGAAAGGCTTGTGATGTTAAGTGCATAAGGTTTTGAAGAGCAAATAAGAAAAACAAGCTGTTTTAGTTTTTGAATATTTGCAGCTTCAATATTAAAAATAATTGGGAGATCACTCTCTATAACTCTGTTTATAGTCTCTTCTAGCTTTAGCGTGTAGGTCTTCTTATTTTCAAAATAGTAAGGGAAGTACCCATAAGAGAGATACTCTTTAAAGTACTCAAAAGGTTTCACTTTTTTGGTAATTTGGCTTGCAATTTCAATGTGGTTTTGAAGTATATCTTCTAGACTATAGCTCTTGAAAGTTGTACCGAGCCTTAGTTCTAAAAACTCTCTAAATGAGAGACCTTTTACTCTATAAAGGACTGCTCTACGACTAAGGTCAGCTTTTTTATGTTCAAGCTGCAGAGCAGAAGAACCACTAAAGATTATTTTTAAGTCTAAAAAATCATATATCTCTTTGAGCTCTTTTTCAAAGTCTTTATACTTGTGTATCTCATCAATCGCGAGAACCTTTCCCCCACTTTTACTAAAACTATCTGCAATCTCATATAAGGAGAGGGCACTAGAGAGAATGCTATCTGCACTCATGTAGAGTTTTTTATTTTGAGCTATGTCTAAAGAATTTAAATACTGAATAATAACCGTTGTCTTACCAACACCACGACTCCCTAAAATACCAATCATTTTGTCATTAAAATCAATCGTATAAAAGAAATATCTTTTATACTCATAGTTTTGTAAAGATAGTATCTGTCTTGATTTTGTGAAGAGTTGTTCTAACATAAAGACCTCAAATGTATTATCTATTAAGCATTATAGCACAAAAATGTTTCTTATATTAATTATGCAATACCTAATGTAAGAGTTACATTTCCAGCTGCATCAAACTCATAACTATTGTTGTCATTAGCAGTAGTTAGAATTATATTTGTAAATGCATCCGATGAACCTTGTATGCGAGCATTAACTAACTCAACATCTGAATCTTGAGTGCTAGAGCTTAGTAACAATGATATATCATCATTTGTATCTGTCCAAGCTTCGATATCTGATTGAGTAATTTGAAGATGCTCTGTCGCTGATGTATTTGTAATATTTAGAGAAGAGATATCAAGAGTTTCAATGTTATCAGCATTTAATCCCAAGGTAGTGTTCCCAGATGCATCAAGAGTTCCTCCACTTGTAATAACACTATCGCTATCACTTCCACCATCTATAGTAAACTGACCAAGATTTGAGAAATCAATAGTAAAGTTATCATCTCCAGCTAAACCATTCACAGTTGAACCTGCTTCAAATGCTCCTGCAGCTTCACTACTTAACTCAACACTATCTGCATTTACTGTCATATTTAAAGTATTAAAATTAAGTAATTGTGTAAAATCTATATCTGCTATAGTTCCATTTGCAGTAATATTTAAAATATCTGTATCTCCAGTACCTGCATCAATAACATCATTTAAATCAAGATTATTACCATCTATATTTACAGTATCACTACCAGAACCTGTGGCAACAGTATCATCCCCAGAACTAAGGTTAATTATATCTGCTCCGCCAGCAGTTTTTATGTCATTACTTCCTGTACCACCATTTACAGTTACGACAGGTGTTCCACTCATTCCACTCGCATCTACATCTCCATTAGTTAGGTTAACAGTTACATTATCACTCCCTAGAACAGTTACACTTTTAAGGTCACTAAGAGCTGTAGCATTAACTATATCGTTACCACTACTTCCTGTATTGATAGTTAATCCAGTAATATCAGTTAAAATAGTTGTCACAGCTGAAGAGGAGTTACTAGCATCAACATTCACGCCAACACCACTTAATGTTGTAGCCCCGTTATCTAGGTTTGCGGTTACGGCTGATGTAATATTCGTAAGGTCATATGAACCTGCCCCACTTGTAGTGTTTACTATCTCTAAAGTACCACCACTAATAGTCTCACTCGTTATAGAACCAGCATCTGCTATCATTATCTCACCAGCAGCTATTGAGACAGCGGCTACTCCAAGATCTCCTGTAAATGTTCCGGCTGGTGATGTACTCCATGCTGCGGTTACACTATCTGCTGCTATGTTTGAAAGATCTGCTGTGAGTGTTGCATCTAATGCTGTTATTGCTACTACTGTGTTTGTACTTGAATCTGTAACTTTAATACCATCTATTTTTGCAGCTGTTGCATTTATCTGTGCTGAGTCTGCTGATAGATTAAGTATTATATCTGCGCTGAGTGTTCCAGTGAAGTTAATAGTATTTGCAATATCTGCTATAAGTGTTCCACCGCCTGTTGAAGTTACTCCTGTGAGATTCTCACTTCCTGTCATACCGGTAATAGTAATATTTCCTGCACCATCAAAGTCTATTGTTTTTCCATCGAGGATTGAAGCATCTATACTTGTTGCATTTGCTGTTGTAAATGTCTCTATAGAAACTAATGCTCCTGAGTAAACGCCACTTCCACTAAAGTTTACACCATCACTCGCTGATCCACCGGTAAAGTCTTTATCTGCAACTGCTGTATTAATTGTAATTGCTTTATTGCTATCACTTGCATCTACATCTATGACTACTCCATTTAGAGTTGTCGCTGCATCTGTAATATTTACATCAAGGGCTGGAGTTGTTGTGATATTACTTACATCTAAAGTAGTATCTCCACTATCTGTAATAGTTAAAGTCCCTGCTCCTGAGATAGTTTTACCATCTACTCTTGCTCCATCACTACTCATTACTCCACCTGAAATAGTTACACTTGCATTTCCTAAAGTACCTGCAAATGTAGCCGTCCCATTCCAATCTGCTGTCACTGTATCTGTAACTATATTTGAGAGGTCTGCTGATGGAGTAGTCTCTAGTGCAGTTACTGCTGTCGCTGTTACTCCATCTCCTGGAGTAGCATTAAAGCTACTATCTGTGACGGTAACACCATCAAGAAGTGCTGCTGTTGCTGTAAGTGTTGCTGTATCTCCTACATTAAATGTAGTTGATGCATTGAGTGTTCCATTGTATGTCGTATCGGATGCTATATCTACTACTACTATTCCTCCACCACTTGAGGTGACACTATCTAAGTCTGTTGTCACTGTTGCACTTAGTCCTGTAAGTCTTATATCTCCTGCAGCTGTAAAGTCTATTGTTTTACCATCTACTAGAGTTGCTGCCATACTTACATCATTTGCTGTTGCAAACTGCTCTATACTCACAAGTGTTCCTGTGTAAGTTCCCGCAGCTCCTGTGTAAGTTATTTTATCACTCGTAGATGCTCCACCACTTATAGTTAAATCAAGTGCAGCTGTACTTACCTCTAGTACTTGAGTAGAAGTAAATGTTTGTGCATCTACATTACTTGTTACACTTCCTAAAGCTACTGTCCCTGCATTTGTTGCACTAAGAACAATATCTGCTGTTGTAATATTTGCTATATCAATATTAGCACCATCAACGACATCGAATTTAACCGTTCCACTTCCCGTAATAACTAAAGTATCTGCCTGTGCTTCAGAGATTACTATACTATTTCCAGATGCGACATTAATAGTTTGGATATTTAAGATTGTTGCTCCTGAAATATCAATATTTGCTCCTGAAATATTCATAACATTGTTCGTACCAACAGACCCATCTATTGTGCCACTAAAGTTTGTGCTCAAATTAAAAATATCATCAACAGAAGAACCTTTGAAATTTTCTATACTGTTTAATGTATCTGTTTTACTCCCATCTGTTAGCGTAGGGTTTGCATTGAGTGTAAAAGTTAATGCCGTTGAACCAATAGAATAATCAGCCGTATCTCCACTACTCTCTCCTGTTGTTCCACCATTAATAGTTGAACCGGTTACTGTTGCCATTTTAAAAGTATCATCTCCAGCTTCCCCATTAAGAGTATTGGCTAAGTTGTTATTAGTAATGACATCATCATTATCACCTGCGTTTACGGTCATTGAACCGCTATATGTACTCGTTGCGTCTATCGCTAAGTGTAGGGTATCTACAGCTGTTGTTCCTGTTATATTTACAGCTGAACTGCCCGTAAAAATTATCTGGTCTAAATCTAAGGCACTTGTAGCATTAAGAATGTTTAATGTTCCTCCAGTACCTGTGTTAAATGTTAAGCTTTGCCCATTGAGTTTTGATGCATCTATATCTAATGTATCACCATCTGCAAGATTAATCACATCAATATTACTTCCTAAAGTACCTGTAAATGTTGTAGTATTTGAAAAGTTTAAAGTAATCACTGAAGATGTTGTACCATCTAGATTAAACTGAGAAAAATCTGCTCCAGAACTAGAAGAGATATTTACAGTTAACGCAGAGTTTGCTCCACTATCTGTAATCTTTAAACCATCTACTTGAGTGTCTGTAGCAACTAAAGAGTTTCCATCTTCTATATCTATATCAAATCCATTGAGATTAGCTGTTGTTAAAATCAGTGCAGATGTTACAGTTGCCAAAGTTGTACCACCTAGAGAAATGGTACTTAAATTTGAAGATGCTTGTAAATCAGACACGACAATATTTCCACTATCTGTACCGATATCCGTTACATTCAAGCCAGCTATTTTATCTGCAGACATCGTTAATGTTTTTGCATCAGCAACGATAATATTTGCTAATTCCCCATCGTAAGTTCCATTAAGAGTAATATTCTCTTTTACATTAATAGTCTCTATTTTAACTACGCTTGTTGGCTCAGAACTCGTATTTAAAGTTAAAGTATCACTGCCTCCTGTGCCACCATTTACACTTGCTACTGCCTGATCTACAACAAAAGTCTCATCTCCTCCATCAGTTCCTAAGAGGTTTATAGCTCCTGCTGTATAGTTTAAGCCTGTTATATTTACAGTATCTCCTAAACTTGCAGTTATATTTACAGTCCCTTGAGTTAATATAATATTTGAAAAATCTGTTGCAGCTATTACTGAGTCAATATTTACTATGCCAGAGCCTGTTTCGTTTAACTCTATTGTTTTTCCTGATATGTCAGAACCAACTACTCTAACGTCTCCACTAATTACATCTATATCTGCAACATTTGTATCTATCTTTCCAGTTAAATCAGCCCCTGTTGCATCTATGTTTATTCGCTCAAAGTTACTAATAGTACCACCAAAACTTGTACTATTCCCATTAATGTTTAAACTATCTATATTATTGCCACCATCAAGGTTTTTAGTATAAATTCCACCACTGTTTAGATTTACAACATCATTTCCATCCCCAGCACTTACCTGATGTGTTAATCCTATAGTTATATTATCTGCATTTCCACCACCATTCACGATTACATCACTACTCTCAGCAGATGTATCTACAACTAATTTATTTGTTCCACTCGTAAGCATTCCTGTTGCATCTATAAGAGCAACATTATTCGCATCAATTAGTGTAAGTTCAGTAATATTATTATCATTAGTCTCAATAGTATTAAAGTTACGAAGATTTGTTAAGTCTGTACTTGAGAGACCACCTCCACCAGTAAGACTTAAAGTATTATTTCCCGTACCACCATCAAAGAAGTCATTTGTAGTAAGCGTTGCGACATTCACTTCGAGTCTATCATCATCTGCTCCAGTATTTACAACATCACTACCAGTCCCAACACGTACAGTATCTTTTCCACTACCACCATTTAAAGTGTCATCTCCACTTCCAAGGGTAACATCATTTACCCCATCAACAAGGTTTACAATATTTTTGACAGAACTCGCACCAATTATGGTTGTACCCCCACCACTCACTGTATTTATAGTAACATCAGTAAGTGCAGATACTTTTGTTCCTAAGGTCAAATCCTCTCCAGAATTAAGATCAATAATCACTCTATCATTCGCAGAAGATGTCCCTCTTATAGTTGTAACACTCTCTGCTAAGGCTTTATTGATTGTAGCGGTTGTTGAGGAGTTAGAAACTTCTAGTATTTCAACTCCACTTACACTAAGAGCTTTTAAGTCAGCCGTTGCAGTTACTAAAATAGCATCACTATCTGCAGTACCTGTATCGACTATACTATCACCTACTTGTGCATCACCATTAAAAGTATAAGTATCATCACCCTCACCAGTTTTTATATCATTTGAACCAGTTCCATTTACTGCATTTACACTTCCCGTAGCCCCACTTGCATCTACATTACCATCTATAAGGTTTACAGATACTGTATCATCCCCTAGTATTACTACCGTTTGAGTTCCTGATAAACCTGCATCGTTTACAGTATTTGTGCCACCACCTGTTGTATAAGTAAGTGGTGCATCTACATTTAAAATTACATTTTGAGTTGTAAGATTGGAAGCATCAATATTTGATTTTGCACCATCGAGTTGTATATCCCCACCAATAGTAGCATCTAATATAGTTGTAGATACATCTATATTACTCATATCAATAGGGGAACTTGTATTATCTGCAATATGCAGTGTCCCTGCCCCTGTTAATGTTTTTGAATCTACTTGTGTCGAGCTCATTGTGACAAGAGAAGATGCTTCAAGAGTAATACTCTCAATATCTGTAATCGTAGTAGATGTTAAGTCAACTGTGCCAAATACATTTAAAGTATCAGCTGTTGCTTCTCCCTTACCATCTATGGAACTCACAGCAGAATCTATGATGAACTTCTCATCACTCCCAGCTACACCAATGAGGTTTACTGTACTTCCAGCAGCTTGAGTTAGTCCCGTAACATTTAAAGTTGCTCCACTTGTTGCAGTTAAGTTTAGAGTACCGTTATCAATACTAATTGCATCAAAACCAGCATTTACAGAACTAATGTCATTTACATTAACTGTTCCTGCTGCTGTTGCGTTTAAAGTTTTTGTTTTGTCTATTAAGTCACTTCCTAGAAGTGCTACACTATTTCCAGCTGTTACATTTAGAGTCGTTACATCTGAAACTTTTCCCTGCATATCAAGACCTAAACGGTTAATATTTAAAGTTTCAACACTATTAAATGTTGTAGTTATATCTCCACCAGCATTAAGTGTCAATGTATCTGCACCTGTTCCGCCTATAATGGTATCTATTGCATCTGAAGTTACAAGCGTTAACCCAACACTCACACCATTAGAGCCATCATTACTTCCATCAATATTACTTTTAATATTTGTGACTGTTGTAGCATCTGTCACACCACTAGTAAAGGCTATTTTACTTGCTGTAATGTTTCCAGCATCCATATTTGTTGCACCATCATTACTCACTATACTCAAAGTATTTGTTACATTTATAGTTGCACCATTAGCCTGTTTTACACTCAGTTGTAAATCATCAGCCTTAATATTTTCAAAATTTATTACAGTAGAACTCGATAAATCAACACTCCCTGTAACATTTAACTCATCAGTTCCATTACCACCATCAAGAGTATCACTTGCACTACTAATAAATACAGTGTCATTACCATCTCCTGATAAAACACTATTTTCTCCACCATTGGTAGTTATACTATCAACACCTGTACCACCAAGTATAGTTTCAAAAGAATTTACCATTCCATCAACATTTACTATATTCACATTATCTGAAAGATCTAAAACCTCAACACTACTCACACCTGCAAAACTTCCTGCTATTGTAAAATCTACCGCATTTGTAAAATGTAAAGTATCTTCTCCTATGCCACCATCGATTGTATCTGCACTACTAAATGTACTTTCATCTGTATAGTTAAAAGTGTCATTATTGTTTCCACCTTGCAGCTTTATAGTATCTTGGTTAAGCGTAATACTATTTACAACATCTGCAAACTGTATAGTTTCGACACCACTCATACCCGTTAAGTCCGCATCTGCAAGGTTATCTGCTGTTGCTGGCGTATTATCTATAACTTGATCTGTAATCTCTAAAGTATCGTTACCTGTACCACCATCTACAATATCACTACTATTAAGGTCTGCTGTAGAAAACTTAATAGTATCATCACCATCATTAGCATAGATTTCATCATCGCCTGCTAGTGTTGTAACTATATCTGAGCCACTCCCACCATAAACAGTATCATTTGTACCTGCGTTTCCTATAATATTTGTTGTTGCACTTCCTAAAGTGTTGTCAATAATAGTATTTTCTACATTCACAAACCCTACACCACTGCTGATATCTACATTTGTATTTGTTGTTTTAATTTCAAGAGTATTTTGTGCTCCTGCATTTCCTTCATAAGTATTAAACTTAGAAATTTGAGAAACATCTATTGTCGCTGTCTGAGCAAAAGCATTGTCTGTAAACTTTAGTACTTCTACATTATCTAAACTTGCAGTTTGAAGGTCATAATTTTCACTTGAATCAATAAAAACGCTGTCAGTTCCTCCACCACCATCTACAACATCTGTGCCTATTTCACTTGCTCCGTTGTAAATAATAGTATCATTTCCAAGTTCCCCTTTGAGTGTGTCATTACCAGAGCCGCCGATAAGAGAGTCATTATCCCCTCCACCTAAAAGAGTATCATCTCCAGCACCTCCGTCTAGCGTATCTGCTCCACTATTTCCATCAAGTATATTTGCAAGTCCATCACCACTTATAATATCAATGACCGTTGAACCTGTCACATTTTCTATGTTTTTAACCTCATCTATAGCACCATTAACTCGAGTAACATTCGCAGCTGTAGCACCATTAAGAGTAAGAGTCACCCCCGCATCAGTAGCACTATAGTCAAGTGTATCTATCTCACTCCCACCATCAAAACTATCGCCACCAGTACTATCTGCTATAAGAAGGTCATCATCCTCTTCACCATAAAGTTTATCTGAACCTGCTCCACCCGTTAAAGTGTCTGAACTAGCACCCCCATAAAGTGTATCATTATCAGCATCTCCGAAAAGTTTATCGTTGTCATTACGTCCATAAATTATATCATCCCCGGCATCACCATGAATCTCATCAGAGCCACCTAACCCGTCAAGAATATTTACACCAGAGTCTCCTGTTATAGTATCTGATCCATTAGCTGCACCTATAACATTTTCAATGCCAAAAAGAGTATCCACTCCACCGTCACCATCCTTACTTGCAGTTCCACTACCACCACCAGTGTCGAGATCTATAATTATATTACTCGCTGCATCTGTATAATCAACAGTATCCACTCCTGTATCAGTTGCATTATCTCCACCATAAAGAGCATCATTGCCACCTGCCCCATAAAGTGTGTCGTCTCCATCTTTTGCATAAATAGTATTGGCTACACTGCTTCCTTGAAGTGTATCAGAACCTGCGACATCTGCACCGATTAAATTTTCAAAATTTGTGAGAGTGTCTATGTCCATCCCACCACCGATAATCTGTTGAACTCCAGATATGGCGAGGTCAACTTTTACACTAGATGTTGCTGCCGAATAATCTATCCAGTCATTATCTGCACCACCATCTAGATTATCATCTCCTGCACTACCAGTGACAGTATCATTCCCTGCTAATGTTAAAATAGTATTATCTTCTGTATTTCCTGTCACAACATCTACTAAATCCGTTGCTATTAAGTGTTCAATATTACTCAAAGTATCTGTTGCACCAAAAGCATCACTCATCGAGCCTGTTAAATTTCCACTAATCCCCTGAGAACCACTTTGAGAGTAGTCTACCCAGTCACCACCATTAATATCATGGCTTCCTCCATCAAGAGTATCTGAACCATCCCCTGCTATAAAAGTATCGTTACCACCTTGTCCAAACTCAGCATCGTTCCCTATTCCACCCTCAAGAGTATCGACACCAGATCCACCTTCAAGTCTATCATTATCTGCACCACCGGAGAGTGAGTCATTTCCATCCCCGCCATAAAGAGTATCAACTCCTGCTAATCCACTTAAAGAGTCATTTCCAGTTACACCATTTAAAATGTTAGTATTTCCATCACCTTCTAAAATATCGTTAAAACGAGAACCGGTAATATTGTCAATATTTGTATAAATATCAGTACCACCATCTCCATCAAGACCCGTACTTGTTCCTCCAAGCGACAGGCTAGCTGTTACACCAGAGCCAACACGACCACTTCCATCATTAAAAAAGTAGTATGCAGTATCATTACCAGCCCCATCCCCAATTAGACTATCGTTACCTGACCCACCATAAAGATTGTCATTTCCTGTACCACCATCGAGTATATCGTCACCCGAACCACCATCTAAAAAGTCGTCATCGCCACCACCATCGAGAGAGTCATCGCCACCCTTTCCATAAAGTTGATCAGAACCACTATTTCCAATAAAAGTATTAGCATTAGCATCTCCACTCAAAGTGTCATCAAAAGTAGATCCCTTAAGCACTTCAATAGTCCCTGCAATAATACTATCCTTATCTCCAAAACCATCATTAATAACCTGGTTTGAACTAAGTGAAAGATCAGCAATAACAAGATTTGTAGCGGGACTAAAATCAAGGGTATCTACTCCTGAGCCACCATTATAAGTGTCATTTTCAGAAGAACTAAGAAGTGTATCATCTCCATCATTTCCAAAAATACTATTTCTACCTACAGAACCACTAAGAGTATCATCAAATTTTGAACCATCTATATTCTCAATATTATTAAGTGTATCACTCCCTTGGTCTGCACCAACAGCTTGAGATACCGTAAGAGAGAGATCTACCGAAACTCCAGCATTTGCATTTTCATATGTTGCAGTATCAACTCCTGTATTCCCATCTAAAATATCGTCGCCCGTGCCACCTTCTAAAGTGTCATTATCTCGACCACCATCAAGAGTGTCATCTCCTTCACCACCAACTAAAATATCATTATTATCCTCACCATAAAGTCTATCATTCCCAGTATTTCCAAAAATACTGTCATTACCTTGAGCGCCATGAAGGTTATCGTTTCCTATGCCACCATCAAGAGAGTCATTCCCTTCATATGCATAAATATAGTTATCCCCATCTGATCCAACAACTATGTCATCACGAGAAGAGCCATAAAGGTTTTCAATATCATCAGTAAATAGATCTGTGAAGCCTCTATTGTCAGTTCCACCTTGACCTGCATGCATATCAATATTAACACCCTGTGTTCCATTATCGTAGTTTCTATAGTCTACAGTATCTGTTCCTGCGCCACCAGTAATAGTGTCATCTCCTGCGCCACCTATAAACCTATCAGCACCATCACCACCATCAAGACTATCATCATCATCTCCACCAAAAAGAGTGTCATTTCCAGCTTCACCAACGAGAGTATCGGATTCTTCATTTCCATAGAGTAAATCTCTTGAGAGTCCACCAGTTAAAATATTCTTACCAGAATCTCCATAGATAGTATCTTCAAAATCTGTTCCTATAATATTTTCAATATTATTAATAGTGTAGTTAATCGCCACACCACCTTTTGTTGCAGAGTGATCACTCAAGTCTACAAGTACACCACCTGTAATTTCAGGTGTAGAAAAATTTATAGTATCTGCATCTATACCACCATCAATACTGTCTGAACCAGCAGTAGCTAAAAAGGTATCCTCTCCAGTGCCACCTAAGAGAGTATTTTCATTTACATCACCCTTGATTACATCATCAAAAGTTGAACCTTGTACATTTTCTATAGATGTTAATGTGTCAGTATTTCCATAGCCATCCACTGCACTATTTGTTGTCAAATCCACACTTACACCCACTACACCATTTAAAGGGTCATTCGAGTAGTCTACAAAATCTTCTCCACTCCCTCCATCAATGCTATCATCTCCAGCACCACCCTCTAAAGTGTCACTATTTTTATCTCCATATAGAGCATCATTACCAGCGCCACCAGCAATAATATCATCACCACCGTTCCCTCTTAATGTATTACTTGTATCATTTCCAAGCATCGTATCTACAAAACTTGAACCTACAACCTCTTCTACATCATAAAGAGCTGTTGCCCCTGTCCCTGAGAGCTCTGTAAAAGTATCACTTCCTGCTGCATCGCCTATATCTGTAAATTTTTCTACCTGATCAGTAGTTGCTGCAAGGTTCAGTTTAATTCCATTTTCTTGGTCAGAGTAATCAGCAACATCGATGCCATCCCCACCAATGAAAAGATCATCTCCTTGCCCTGAAAAAAGTCTATCTGACCCTACTCCACCATCAAGAGTATCATCACCACTATTTCCATTTAAACTATCATCGCCATCACTTCCTAAAAGCTGATCATTTCCTTCATTTCCATAGAGTGTGTCGTTTTCTGTTCCCCCATCAAGTGTGTCATTTCCTATTCCACCATCAAGTGTATCAGCACCACCATCACCATACAGTTCATCTACACCTGCTTCACCTTGAAGGACATCATCATCTTCATTACCGTGTAAAATATCATTACCTGAGCCACCAAAAAGTGCATCAGATTTGAGTCCACCATCAACACTATCATCACCATCTCCACCATAAATAGTGTCAAGCCCATCCCCACCTACTAGTAAGTTTGAGTTTTCACTCCCCGTAATGGTGTCATCATAATCACTCCCTGTAATATCCTCAATATTTCTAATTGTATCAGTACCTTGATTTGAGACGGCAGTCCCATCACTGTCTGCTTTTAAAACTACAACTACAGAAGATATTTCAGTTGAAAAATCTATAATATCACGGCCTAATCCACCATCAATATAATCATCCCCAAACCCACCAATTAAAGTGTCGTCACCTGATTCACCGTAGAGAGTATCATCTCCTGCGCCACCATCAAGCATATCTTTCCCAGCAGCACCATAAATTACATTTACATTAGCATCTCCGGTTAAAGTATCATTAAAGTCTGAACCTTTAATATTTTCTATATTTTGGAGTGTATCTATCGCTCCAGGGGCAGTTCCTACTCCTGTACCTAGATTAACTACAGCACCTGTACCTGTAACATATGAGTAGTCAACAGTATCAATTCCATCGCCACCATCTAGTATATTTGAGCCTAGTCCACCAGAGAGAGTATCTTCCCCTAATGCACCACTTAATGTATCATCACCCTGTAATCCATAAATCGTATCTTTTCCAACTGCACCAACTACGGTACTATCACCTTGTGAAGTTATAACAACATTGTAGTTTGCATTGGTTGCAAGAACAAAAGCATCACCTGCCAAATCCACATAGTCTATTGCCCCACCAGGGTCATTGCCTTCAGGTAAGTAGTCATAACGAATCTCATGCATTACAAATTGAATTGGGCCTGTTCCATCGAGTTGTGTTACATCAGGAGTATCAACATTTTGACCAGGGAGAAGGTTAGCTTTATCAAAAGTTGTAGTAAAAGAGAAAACAGCATCTATTCTAGTACCTACAGCTTCTGGTAAGTATTTAATTACAAAGTCCGCAGCACCTGTAACAGGGTTAAGAATAAAACCTGTTTGTACAGTGCCATCCGTTGATGCAGGAATATTCCATGAACCATTTCCTAGAGGGGTTGCACCTACTATGCTATAGCCATTTGGAAGACCAGAAATAGTTATATCACTAATGGCAAAACCTGCTGGTTGCTCAGGTTTTATACGAATTGTACGAGATAGGTTTCCAGTATCATCGAAAAGATCTGGATTATCTGTCTGTATAAAAATACTATCTGTTCTTTGAGAATAATCTAATTTTTCCGACTGGAACTGTGCTTCTGGAGTTGACTGAGCACCACCATACTCACTACCACCACCACCATTAATTGTATCAGGTGTTGTAGTTGTGTCTTCTATTTTTTGTGTTTGGAAAAGGTCTATAGAGAACTTTAGTCCCGCTTCAACTGCATTGTTTACATCACTTATATTAACATTTACAGGGTTGTCATCAGTCGGTTTATAAACAGCATCAAAGTCATTTGTGGGTGTCTCTTCTTCTGGCTTAGAGCTATCTTCTTTTATATTTTTGAGTGTCTCTTTTTCTACTTCAGGAGGTGCTTCTTGAAGAATCATAGAGAAATTATCATTCTCTTGAACCTCTTCAAACTCCTCTCTATCAGAAAAGCTCTCTGTCAGTTTTACAAAGTCATCTGTTACAACAGACTCAATAGGAGTCTCTTTTACTTCATCAATCTGGGAAAGAATATCAGAGATATCAATAGAACCCGTTGGAAAGTTTATAGTTACATCATTGTCAGTAAATGCGAGTAGACCCATTGAGACGAAGGTAAGAGTTCCTCCATCAGGAATCTTTAAAACAACATCTCCACCAACGATCTGGTAGGTTGCCTTGTCAATATCTTTTAAAATATCTATGCTATCTGTAGGTCGCACAAAGACTTGTACATCTTCCCCACTTTTTGGTAACTCTTTAATAACTATTTTTGTATTTTTATAACTGACTGATTCTGTTGGTTTCATTAAAATACCTTGAAAATATGAACTATCTTTAATTATACCCTTTTTTATGTTATAGTTGTTTTATGAAAAATTTAAACCTTGCAAAGTACCCATTTTATGACGATTTAGACGATAAATCCACCACATTTTTAACTAACAAACTCAAGCCTATTAGTATAAAAAAAGATAATATTCTCTTCTTTGCTGGTGATATTTGTGATAATATTTTATTTTTAACAAGTGGTATTGTTCGTCTTTATATACAGTCAGATGATGCAGATGAAATAACACTTTATCAACTCAATGCAGGTGAGCAGTGCATAGTAAATACCGCTTCAACTATTAGCCAAACAGAAGCTATAGGTACTGCAGTTACTGTGACAGACATAGAGGGTTACCTTCTAGATGCGGCTAGTGTAAAAGAGCTAGCACATCAGTCTGATGCCTACCAAAGTTTTCTTTTTTCAATATACACCCTTCGTATGGGTAACCTTGTAAAACTGGTCAATGATATAAAGTTTAAAAGACTTGATGAGAGAGTTCTAGAGTGGCTTCACTCACAAAACAAAACTCTAATACAGACAACACACGAACATATAGCAAATGAACTCGGTAGTAACAGAGTCGTTATTAGCCGTGTTTTAAAGGAACTCGAAAAAAGTTCAAAACTCATTCTTACACGTGGTGCTATCGAACTTATATAAATCTTTTTTTCTTATGTAACTTAGGTTACAGACAAGCCTAGCCCTTTCATCTTATAATACGACTATCTTAAAACAAGTCGTTTAGAAACGATGAAGGAATAAATTATGTGTTTTAACGCAGGAATAGCAGACAGAGTAGTAAGAGTAGTAGCAGGTTTAGGTTTAATAGGGTTTGGTTTAATGAGCGAGAACTATATAGTAGCAGCAGTTGGTGCAATCCCCCTTATTACAGGAGCTGTAGGCTTTTGTCCTTTTTACCCTATCTTTAAAATAAATACAGGATGTAAAAAATAACTTTAGTGTGCTTCACTAAATTATGATATAACTATACAATAACTTTAAATTTTCAATAAGGGAGTCAAAATGTGTCTCTTAATCTCCATGGCACTCTTTGCTGCTGGATATAATTTTTATGATAATGGTTTTATCACTCAAGCCTATATGAGTGGGGCGATGGCTTCACTTATTTTAGTATTTTTTACCTATAGAATGATTAGCAACAGAAGATGTATATTTGGTGACAAAACAGACTGTAATAAAAGTAAAAAACAATAAGTTTTATACTTTAAAATAAAAAGCATTATTATTACGCTATAATTCTGGTCAAATTTAAAAAAGAAAGTGGGTGATGTGATATGCCAGGTATAGTACTACGCCATGATGATAATTTTGATGCATCTTACCGTCGTTTCAAAAAGCAGACTGACCGTAACTTAATC
>Ga0256826_1001054_pt1 | contig 17108 bp, 19 predicted proteins | sample CV79metaG_FD_185975 | JGI IMG/M metagenome (GOLD analysis project Ga0256826, IMG submission 185975) | Hydrothermal vent microbial communities from East Pacific Rise, Pacific Ocean - CV79 | ecosystem: Environmental > Aquatic > Marine > Hydrothermal vents | place: Pacific Ocean: East Pacific Rise...
GATTCTTCTTTGCCCTTGCATTCTTACTCTTTTTTCATCCCTTTACATGTATTTTCCCACTCAACAAGAGGGTGATACTTGACCCCAAAAGGGAGTGTTGGTCTACACTCAAAAGAGGAGAATGATTTCCATTTAGGATGATAATTTCTCCATTCTTTAGCATTCTCTTTTAAATTTTTAAGATGCTCTTTCTCTTTGTCAAACTTTTTAATAACTTTATCAAGATATTCGCTATCTATATCTCTGTTGGTTACTAAAAATGATTCGACACAAAGGGTAAGTATTTTTTCTTTATTTAGCCAAGGATAGCTATTTTTTTCTATTGAGCATAATGAGTATCCATTTTTTGGTCTATGTTGAAGGTAAGGGATAAGTTTAACCCCATCTATTCTCTGATTGAGTTGCTTTAATGGTTGACCACCTACCAAAATAATGGCATCAATGTTTTTTTCTTTTAAACTATAGAGAGCTTTTGAAAATTCTTGATAGGGTTGTGTTTGAATCTCTTTGTCAAAAAGTTCTTTATAGAGTTGATTTCCTGTGACAAATGTTCCTGATTTTTTAGCTCCAATGGCTATTTTTTTATTTTTTAAATCATGAAAACTTTGAATCTCTTGATTGTCTTCTCGAACCAAAATATGAATCTCTTCTAAAAGCATGGGAAAGAGAACCCTTGTTTTATTTAATATTTTTCTCTCTTCAGTATTATCATAAATGGCTGAATCTGACAGACTTTGAAGGACATCTCTCTGAACAAAACCAAAGACTCTATCTGTTTTATCACTTTTAGCTAGGGCTTCCATATTGGCATAAGAGCCATTTGAAAACTCTACTATAGCCTTGGGAATAATATTTTTTTTGACAATGTCTAAAGAGAGATTTGAATATGTTCCCTCTGGTGACCCAGAAAAAATTTGTGTAGATTTAGAGGTAAAATAATTAAAATATATAAGGGGTGCTATAATAAGAGATGTAAGAAATAAAATAAAATATTTTATACCTTTTTTTGAATTGGAAGTAGTTTTATTCTCTTTATTTGCAATCTCTTCATCTTTAACCTCTTCATTATTTGAAAGCTTCTCTTCAATACGGAGAGGTGTTACAAAACTTTTAAGGTTTATATTGTCCCGTTCCTTGGCAATATGTTGAATATAAAGAATATAGTTACGAATCATTTTTTTTGTCTCTATTGGATCATAAATTAGACCACCATGAGCAATATTATTTCTAATTTTAATAACTTGCTTAATATTATATTGATTAAAAGAACTATCATATTTTTTATGATACTCTCGAATATTAAAGCTAATACCTTTATCATTTTGAAAGAAATCTTTTAGTATAGATTCTAAAATATGGTGTAGGAGAAGGATAAACTCTAAAGGATGTTTGTCCCATGTATCTGTTTTATCAATATCTTCAATGATAAAATAAACAGGTTCTTCATTATCAATCATCTCTTGAAGGTTTTTTAATATTTCAGACATCGCTTCCCTCTCCTTTATATATAAACTAAAAAGTAAAGTATAACTTTTTAAATATTTTTTACAGTAAAAAATAAAATTTAATATTTTTGATTTATATTGTTAGGTTAGACGTGATGAATCCACAACCGATAGGGCGTACCCTAACGGGTCATGCTTGTGTTCCTCACAGGAATATGTGAATCTATTAAAAGAGTTGACTTAAATTGTCAAATTTGATTTTATATGATTTTTTGATATACTCATCATTAACTATAATTAATTAAAACAAGGGATAAAATGTCTGATACAAAAGAAGAATTTTTAAAATTAATTTCACTAATTATGAATGATAGTAAATTTAATTTATCAAACCTATATCCCCATAGTGAAGAGCTAGAAACTCTTTTAAATCAGATAGAAGATTTAAAAAAATCATTAGATAGTTTTAGACCTCTTCAAGGTATTCATATTGAAAAGTTAGACCAATATCTTGATGAGGTATTTACTTATGATAGTACAGGGATCGAGGGAAATACTTTAACACTTCAAGAGACCTCTTTGGTTTTAAACAAAGGGGTAACCATTGGTGGAAAGTCTTTAAGAGAACATTTTGAAATAGTGAACCATAAAGAAGCCATTGATTACATCAAAGATTTGGTTAAAAATGAGATAGATTTTGACAAAAGAGTGCTTTTAGATATTCATCATCTGATTTTAAAAAATATTGATATTCAAAATGCAGGTAAATATAGAAATGTAGAAGTAATGATTAGTGGTTCAACACATAAGCCTCCTACATTTTTACAAGTTGAAAATTTGATGGAAGATTATTTTAAATTTTATGAAGAGAATAAAGAGAGTTTGAATCCTGTTATTTTATCTACTGAACTTCATGAAAGATTGGTTACCATTCATCCTTTTATAGATGGAAATGGTAGAACATCAAGACTTATTATGAATCTTGTTTTACTAAAATTTGGTTTTCCTATAACCAATATTTCAAGTAAAAATGAGTTAAGAGATGAGTATTATAAAAGTTTAGAGATAGCTCAAACAGAAGGTAACAAAGAGGTTTTTCATACGTTTATAGCTAAAAATGTAAAAGCGTCTTTGATTAAATATTTAGAGATTATTGCTGTAAATGGGGAAGAGAATTTAAAAGGGGAATATTTCTATAAGAGGGTTTTGGAACTTAGTAAAAAGTATGAAAAATAGTTTTTTAATAGAGTTTACATAATTTAAATTTGACTTTTTTAAGCCACTTATGGCATAATAGATTAAATAGTGTTTAAGGCTTAAATTATGAAAAGAGCAGATTTATTAGAAAAAGTAAAAGATAGAAAAAATCAAACAGGTATGACCATTGATAATATTTCTAAACTTTCACAACTAGGAAACAGAACTGTTACAAGGTTTTTTAGTGGGGAAGATGTAAAACTTAGTACCCTTGAAAAAATAACAAATATATTAGGTTTAGATTTTGCAGGAAATGAGATAATTGATATATCTACTTTAAAAGAGAACAGAGCAAAAGAGAAAGCTTTATATATAGTCTCTTTGGTTCAAGATACATCAGCTCTTGAAATGCAAGGTTTAGAGAGTAATGAGATTAATATTTTAATAGAAGATACAAAAAATCAGTTCCTTTATGGAGAGTATCAAAAAAATTTATGGACAAGTTAATTTATAAAAAATGAAAGACCAAACAAGAATAGCAGACGCTACCTATATTGATGATATTTCAGGTTTAAAACTTGATAGATCAAAACAGTATACAATGAATGAGATATATTTGTATGAAGCAAAAAATATCACAAAAGCAACACTGAAATATCTTTCAGCAACACCCAATCAAAAGTTAGCTCCTTTTTCTTATGAGTGGCTTATGACACTTCATAAAGATATGTTTGGGGATGTGTGGGATTGGGCAGGTAAGTTTAGGCAGGTAGAACTAAGCATTGGAATTAAAGCTTATCTTGTAAGTACAGAGATTAAAAAGCTTGTAGATGACTTAGAGTTTTGGCATGAGCATAAAAGCTTTGAAGTGGTAGAGATAGCTTCAAGGCTTCATCATAGGGCTGTACATATACACCCATTTCTCAATGGAAATGGTAGATGGTCAAGAATGTTAGCAAATATCTATCTAAAACAAAATGGGCTACAACTTACTAAGTGGAATGAGAATTTATTATCAAAAGAAAATCCTCATAGAGATGAGTATATTAAGGCTTTGAAGAGGGCTGATGAGGGGGATTATTCTGATTTGATAAAAATGCAAAGTAATATTTTATAGAAAATTAAAAAAAGCTTCTGATAATCTTTATTATCAGAAGCTTTTAACTATCAAATTTAAGATATTTCCTTATCAACTCCAATCCCTCAAAATCAATACCTTTAAGAGAATATAAAATATCTTCGACTTTTTACTTAATTCCTATACCCAAGTATAAGGCAGTTAAAAAAGAGGCTACAAAGAGCAGAAAAGCGATTGAGTATATTGATATTAATGTTGGAGTAGATTAATTGTTTGAAATGGTTTTAGGTTAGTGAAAAATAAGTGTAGTTGATAAGTAAATTGAGAATTAATAAGTGGTGGCGCCAGACGGAATCGAACCGCCGACACAAGGATTTTCAATCCTTTGCTCTACCAACTGAGCTATGGAGCCACTTAGTTTTAAACGTTTGTACGTCTAAGAGGCTGAAATTATAGCCACTTAAACTTAAAATATTCTTAAACTGTTAAATATTTTTAATAAATCTAAAAAATTCTTCTCCACGATGTTTGTAGGAGTTAAATTGGTCGAAACTAGCAGCTGCTGGGGAGAGTAGGGCTACGTCGTTTTCTGTCCGTTCAGTTGAGATGGTTTTGACGGCATTTTCTAAGGTTTTAGATGCTGTTAAACTAATATTATGCTCTTTTGCCAGTAGAGCCAATTTTTGGCTGTTTGCACCGATGGTATAGAGTTGAACCTCTTTTCCCTCTAAAAGCTCAAAGAGAGGGGTTAAATCTGCACCTTTGTCGTTTCCACCTATAATGAGTCTTATAAATCTGTCATCATAACCTTTGACTGCTTGGATGGTTGCATCTAGGTTGGTGGCTTTTGAATCGTTGACCCATAATCTTCCCAAAGAGTCAGTTGTCTCTTCTTGTCTGTGGTTGTCTAAGGTAAAACTGTTGATGGTGTCGTAATCTATCTCATCAAAAAGTGTTTTGGTCACAGCCAAAGCCAAGAGGGCATCTTCTAAAAAAGCAGCTTTAAAACGTATTTTAGAACTATCTATCTCAAAATACTCCTCTAAAAATTTTGCAGAATCATACTCCACAACAAAAGCAGAAGTTTCTGGTAGGTTTAAGCCCTTGGGGACAAGTGCCATCTCCCCCTCTTTCATGGTAAGTAAAGGTTTGAGCTTGTCTGCTTCATATGCTTCAGGTGTACCATGCCAATCTAAATGGTCAGGGGTGATAGGGAGTAGCAAATAGATATTTGGTGAGGCAATGTTAGTGTGGTGTAAGGTAAATGAACTTGATTCGAGTATCCAAATAGGTGCATCGGTATCTAGTTCTGCTAAAGGTGTACCTATATTTCCTCCTGCGACCCCACCTCTTTTTTCTAAAAGGTGTGTTAGCATTTGGGTGGTGGTTGTTTTCCCATTTGTCCCTGATATCCAGATACTAAACGGCATCTCTTTTGCAAAAAAATCATATTCACTGATAAGATTTTTCGCCGAACTTACCAAGGGGTGTGAAGGGGGAAAACTAGGGGTGGTAACCTCTAGTTGACTTTTCTCAGGGTTGAAGTTACTTGATGGATGGATAATGTTGTTATCTTTATCTATATAGGTTTCGGTTGTTTTGTCATCATAAAAGATACAGCCTCCACCCAATTTTTTTGCAATAGCTTTTGTGGTTAATCCGTAACCGAAGAGAGTAGGTTTCTGCATTATCGAATCTTTAGTGTAATAAGTGCTAGGAGATTAGAGAGAAAAGCCACCATCCAAAAACGTACAATAATCTTATTCTCAGCCCATTTTTTCATCTCAAAATGGTGATGAATCGGGGCCATGAGGAAGACCCTTTTTCCTCGTAGTTTATAGCTTCCCACTTGCAAAATAACGGAGATGGTCTCTATCACAAAAATAAGTCCAATTAAAAGCAGTAAAACCTCACTTTTTGAGATAATTGATAAGTATGCTAAAACTCCACCAATGGCTAAAGAACCTGTATCTCCCATGAAAATTTCAGCAGGATAACCGTTGTACCACAAGAACCCTAATAATGCACCTGCTAAAGTAGTGGCTAAAATGGTTACTTCTCCAACCCCTTTAATGTTAGGCAAAAGAAGATAATCTGAAATACCAAAGTGACCTGTAATATAGACCAAAATACCAAGGGTAGAGAGTGAAATAATAGAGGGGACAGTCGCCAAACCATCAAGCCCATCGGTTAAGTTTACAGCATTAGTAGTGGCTAAAAAGATAAGAATCCAAAAAGGGATAGCAAAAAAGCCCATATCAAAAAGTGGTTCTTTTATAAAAGGGACATACAGGGTTGTTGGAAAGTCTGCAAACAAAATAAGAGAAGAGGTGACAGCAATAGAGATAATAAGTAGCAAACCCATTTTCCCTTTGCTACTTAGACCTTTTAAATTGTCTCCTGTTAAAATTTTTCCTAAGTCATCTTGAAATCCAACCAAAGAGAAGCCTATAATGGTAATCAATCCAGCAATGATATAGGGGTTCATAATATCAGCTGTAAGAAGTACCCCCATAACTGTTGCTATGACAAAGATAGCTCCACCCATGGTTGGGGTGTTTTGTTTACTTGCATGGTTGGGAACATATTTGTTAATGGGTTGCTTTGCCTTTCTTGCTATTGCCCAAGCCATATATTTGGGAAGTATAAAAAGGGTAAAAAGAAAAGCAATGAAAAAACCAATTCCAGCTCGGACAGAGATATATTGAAGAATATTAATGTTGAAAAGTTCATAAAAAGCGTATAACATATTAGAGAAATCCTGAATTTAAGTAAATAAGTGTTATTTTACTTGAAACTTTATAAAGGTAGGGTCATAAATAGATGAAGATTCAAAAAACTATATTGGTAATTACCGATGGGATAGGTTGTAAGCCAGATAGTAGATGTAATGCGTTTAAAGATGCTAAAAAGCCAACCTATGAAAAATTGTTAAAAAATGTTCCAAAAGCCTTAATTTCGACACATGGACTAAGTGTTGGTTTACCTGAAGGGCAGATGGGGAATTCTGAAGTGGGACACATGAGTATTGGTGCTGGTCGGGTACTTTATCAAGATTTGGTCAAGGTAACGTTGGCACTTAAAGATGGTAGTATTGAGAAAAATAGTGCATTAAATGAAACTTTAGAGAAAAGTAATCGGGTACATATTATAGCTCTTTTAAGTGATGGTGGAGTGCATTCCCATATTAACCATATTATTGGTTTGGCACAGCTCTCTGAAAAAAGGGGAAAAGAGGTGATGTTACATCTTGTAACTGATGGTCGAGATGTTTCCCCCAGTTCTGCACAGACTTATGTGGAACAGATAGAAAATATCTGTTCAAATAAGATCAAAATAGCAACCATTGGTGGTCGTTTTTATACAATGGACAGAGATAATCGTTGGGAACGTGTAGAGAAAGGTTACTGTGCCATTGTTTCTGCAAAATGTTCAAGTGATTTGACTCCAAAAGCATATATTGAACATTCTTATGCTTCAGATATTTATGATGAGTTTATAGAACCTGTGGCATTAAATGGTTACTCTGGGATGGAGGAGAATGATGCTGTGATTATGGCAAATTTCCGTTCAGATAGATTTCGTGAAATTACAACAGCACTGGGAGATAAAGCGTTTAATGGATTTGAACGAGAGTTTATCCCTTTGAACATCACAACACTAACTCAGTATGATGCCTCTTTCCCTTACCCTGTGATATTCTCTAAGGAAGTTCCTGTTAATACTTTGGCACAAGTGGTTTCCGATGCCAAACTAACACAACTGCATACAGCAGAGACTGAAAAATATGCTCATGTGACTTTTTTCTTTAATGGTGGAGTAGAAGAGCCGATGATAGGGGAGAGTAGGGTACTTATCCCTAGTCCCGATGTCAAAACCTATGATATGAAACCTGAAATGTCAGCTCCAGAAGTGGGTGAAGCTGTCAGAACAGGGATGGATGAGGGCTACGATTTAATTATTGTAAACTTTGCCAACGGTGATATGGTAGGACATACAGGAAATTATGAAGCTGCACTTTTGGCTGTTTCTGCTGTTGATACAGAGTTAGGTAAAATCATAGCCAAAGCAAAAGAGGAAGATTATGCCATTGTTTTAACTTCTGATCATGGAAACTGTGAAGAGATGAAAGACAGCAATGGAGATGTTTTAACGAACCATACAGTAGGTGAGGTTTGGTGTTACGTTATGGCACAAGGGGTTGAGGTTGTGAAGAGTGGAGCATTAAACAATGTAGCACCGACCGTTTTAGAAGTCATGGGTTTAAATGTTCCCACTGAAATGGACGAAAGTTTAATATAAATAAACAATTTTATTTTAAATTATGTTTATTTTGCTATTATATAGTAACTAACTAATTTTTCAAAGGGGGCATCATGGATATTATGATAAAGGAATCCATTGCAGCACTATTTTGCCATGTTATAAAAATGGATAATAAAGATTTAAATGCAGAGCGTCCTCTGTTTTGTCGTTTTATGTATCAGGATTTTAACTCTTCTTGTGATGAAGCCAATAGCCTTCTCGATGAAGTGATGGATAAAGAGTATAATATTGACACGCAAATTTCTATTATTGCCAATGCATTACATAATGAAACTTATACAAAAATGTCGGTGCTTAAACAGCTTAATCACATTATTGTCAAAAGTAAATTGGAAGATGACGATTATGATCTTTTTGATAAAGTAAAATTAGCATTTTTTCCAAACTAACTTTTATAAAAGCTACTCTCTTTGGGTAGTCTTTTATAATTTTGCACCTCTTCTTCTTTTATATTTCATATTATTTTAACAACCAATAGACTACAATATCCCAATTTGATAGAAAAGGGTAATAATGAAATTTACAGGTAAAAATGTACTCGTAACTGGTTCAAGTCGAGGTATTGGAGCAGAAATCGCTAAAAGTTTGGCAGGTTTTGGTCTTAAGGTATGGGTAAATTACCGAAGTGGTGAAGCAGAAGCAAAAGCAGTTCAAGCAGAAATATTGTCAGCTGGTGGGGAAGCAGATGTCATTGGTTTTGATGTAAGTGATGAAAGTGCCTTTGTTGATGCGATTAAACATATTGTTGCCACCGATGGTGAAATATCTTATTTGGTCAACAATGCTGGAATCACCAATGATAAACTTGCTATCCGTATGAAAGCAGATGATTTTATGTCGGTGATTGATGCGAACTTGAAATCTACTTTTATCGGTTGTAGAGAGGGGCTTAAAGCGATGAGTAAAAAACGTTTTGGTGCTGTTGTAAATATTGCATCTATTGTGGGTGAAACAGGAAATGCAGGGCAAACCAACTATGCAGCTTCAAAAGGGGGAACAATTGCGATGACCAAATCGTTTGCGATGGAATCAGCTCCTAGAGGTATCCGTTTTAATAGCATCACCCCAGGGTTTATTGCAACTGAGATGACAGCTGTGCTTAAAGATGAGGTAAAAGATGCGTTTACTGCTAAGATTCCTCTGGCTCGTTTTGGTAATCCTTCAGAAGTGGCTGAGGCTGTAGCCTTTCTTTTAAGTGACCATGCTTCTTATATTACAGGTGAGACCTTGAAAGTAAATGGTGGGATGTTTATGTAGGGACAAACCCCCTGTGGTTGTCCGATATTAATATTATAAAAACAACAGACCGATTCATTGTTCGGGTGTAAACACGCCGATTCCGAATATACCGATTGGCATATGTGGAATCGATGGCTTTAGCCTCGCCATATTTTGGGATTAATTCCTTAATTCAACGGTATTGGACAAGCACGGGGGCATTGTCCCTACAGATATTTGAACAGGGATATTTATGAAAATTCTCATATTAGAAGATGACAAACTTTTTAATGAAACGCTTGAAGACTTCTTAGATGAAGAGGGGTTTGATGTAAAGGTTGCCTTAGATCCTTATACAGCATTGGATTTGGCGTATGAGCAGAAGTTTGATTTGTATCTTTTTGATGTCAATCTCCCCTATGAAAGTGGATTTAATCTACTTGATAAACTTCGCCATTCTGGTGATGTTACCCCCACTATTTTTCTAACCTCTCGTGACGACAAAGCTTCTCTTGCTGAAGGGTTTACTGTGGGGGCTGATGATTATATGAAAAAACCCATTGACTTAGATGAACTACTTTTTCGTATTAATGCTCTGCTTAAACGACAGATACGTAGTGATAGATTGAAATTGGGTCAGTATGTTCTTGATTGTCGTGCCAAAGAACTTTATGACGGTGAAAAACTTCTGAGTGTTAGTTCTAAAGGGGTGGAGCTTTTACTTTTACTCTATTTGGCAAAAGGGGAAGTGGTTACCCTAGAAGAGATAGAGTCAAAACTTTGGCATAGCAACGAAAGTTCCAGTTTAGGAGCGATTCGTGTTTATATCACTTCCCTTAAAAAGTATTTCCCCTCAAATATTGAAAATATTAGAGGAGTGGGGTATAGGTTTATTTCTGATGAATAAATCTATAGTCACAGCAACCGTTCTTTACTTTTTATCTGTTGTCATTTTACTTTCAGGTTTTTACTTTTTTTTAGATAACCGTACTTTTTCAAAAGAAAACTTTCTAATAGGAACTATTATTTTACTTTTTATCTCTATGATATTTGGTTATATTCTAAATACCTACACCTTAAGTCAAAAGTTTGAAATAGATAAAAATTTACTCCATCTTACCAAAGAGATTCTGCATGAACTCAATATACCTATTGCTACTATTCAAGCCAACAGTACACTTTTAAAACGAACTTTAAAAGAGAACGAAAAAGCATTGGTTCGCTTAAATCGTATTGATAGTTCTACTTTGAGGCTAGAACGGCTTTATGCTGAGTTGGTTTATAGTATAAAAAAAGAGATTCACCCCATAGAAAAAGAGGCATTTGATTTAGAAGTTCTAGTTTTAGAGCGTGTGGAGGCGATGAAAATTTTAAATCGAAATCCTTTTCTCTTAGAGTTAAATCCTCATCGGATTAAAGTGGATAAGATAGGTTTTGAAAAAGTTTTAGACAATGTTTTAAGTAATGCAATGAAATATTCAGATAAAAATGAACCCATTAAAATAGTTTTAAAAAATAATCTTTTGTCCATTAGCGATAGAGGTATAGGGATAGATGAGACCGAGTTGGTAAAAATTTATGAACGCTATTACCAGTTAGATTATAAAGCTCATGGAGAGGGTATAGGTTTGGCATTGGTTAAAGCTTATTGTGATGATGAGAAAATTGAGATTCGTATTGTTTCAAAAAAAGGGGAAGGGACAAAATTTAGCTTTGATTTAACATCAGCAGTGTTTTAAAATGTTTTTTTATGCTAGAATAAGATATACTATAATTAACTTATTTTTTAAAGAGTAATGAGGATAGATCAATTTGAAATAAAAGGATTCAAAATGAAACAAATGGTTTTATTTTTAGTGGCAGTATTTTTTTTAGTGGGATGTGAAACAGGGACAAAGTATAAAAAAAATGAAACAACTCCTACAATAGATAGTTCAACAGAAGAGAGACAAGTAGAAGAGTCTAGTATTATAGACCTCATTGATGGTCAAGAGCCAGTTGAAGAAAAGTATTTTAATGAAGATGAGGTCTCTTATATCTCACAACAGTTTGAAGGGGGTGTTGTGAGTGATGGACTGAACATTAAAAGTATCCGTGAGGGGAGACATAGTAATTATGAACGTCTTGTTTTTGATGTTCAATCGGCATCAGTTGATGGTCAAATGGAAGGGAAAAAAGTTAATGAAGTGGGCTATTATAGTGCAACCTATGATCCTAATCAAAAACTTATTTCAGTTGTGATTAATGGTTATAAAAATTTTACAGCATCCTTTCCCCATTTTTCAAGAGAGAGCATTATCGAAAAAATGTATTTTGAAGGGTATAGAGATGATAGTGCTTATAAGTTTTATATTAAATTAAAAAAGAACACAGAAGTGAAAATTTTTGATTTGAAAAGTCCTGCAAGAATGGTATTTGATATTAAATCTATTTAGATAGAATTTCAAAAATAGAGTTTTTAAAACTTGGAAATGATGGCTTTAGCCTCGTCTTGTTCGGAACTAAAGTCACCGACTCCTAAGCATTTTGTAAAAGCTCTAATATTAAGGATAAATATGGATAACATTAAAATTTGGCACAACCCAAAATGTTCAAAATCGAGAGATTCATTTAAGTTACTAGAGGAGAAAGGTATAGAGGTTGAGGTGGTAAAATATCTTGAAGCTGTACCAAGTAAAGAGGAGCTGGTTGATGTTCTTAAGATGTTAAATATGAGTGCCAGAGAGTTAATGCGTACCAAAGAGAGTATTTATAAAGAGCTAAATCTTCAAGATGAAGATTCAGAAGAGGTTCTAATAGAAGCGATGGTTACAAATCCTAAGCTTATAGAGCGACCTATTATCATTAAAGGCAATAAAGCTGTGATTGGTCGTCCTATAGAAAAAGTGATAGAACTGTTGGCTTAAATCGAGTCAAAGCCCATATCATCTGTTGGGGCTGGACGGTTATTCATGTCCCCTTTTGATTTATTTTGTATTTCGGCTACTTTATCAGCTGTATCATCGGCTGATATTTCAGGGTAACGGTTATGTCTTGCACCATGTTGATGTAAAAAAGCCACCATTTTCTTTTGACCAAGTTTCTTAGCATAGTCTTTTGCTGACATCCCATTTTTATCTTGAGCATTTATCTCAGCACCATATTGAATCAGTTGTTCAACAATCCGTGTGTTATTAAAACATGAGGCCAATACAATGGGGGTGATTCCACTTGGACGAGAAGTATCGTTGATATTCATACCATGTTTAACACAAAAGTCAATAACATCTTCACGTTTAAATTTAATAGCAATATCAATAGCAGATAAACCATCTTCATCTATTTGGGTTAACTCTAACCCATTGTCCAACAGCACTTCTATAAATTCAATAGAGGCTTGTTTTCGGATAGCAAAAAATAGCACAGGAATATAATCTGGGTCTTCAAGTCCATATTCTAAACCAGCATCTATGGGCTGGTTTAGGTCAATTCCCTCTTTACATAATTTTTTTAGGGTAACAATACTGTCATTTTCAATGGCTTCTATTAAGTTTTCCATAATTCAGACCTTTTTTCTCTTATTTAGATTTAAGTTATAACATAAAAATGAACCATACCATCTTAATTGAATTTAATTGTTGGTTTTTTATGTATAATATTACAAATATTTACGAGGTAGTTATGGTAATAGTTAATTCAATAGAATCATTGTTTTTAGAAACAAAAAAATTTAATGGAAGTGTTGGTTTTGTTCCAACCATGGGAGCTTTACATGAGGGGCATTTAACCCTTATTCGTCAAGCACGTAAAGAGAATGACTTTGTGGTTGTTTCTATTTTTGTAAACCCCACACAGTTTTTAGAGGGGGAAGACCTTGATGCCTATCCTAGAAAAGAGGAAGCTGATGCTAAAATATGTAAACTTGCAGGGGTTGATCTGATTTTTATGCCAACCACTGAGATGATGTATGAGAAAGATGAACTGAGTATCACAGCACCAGCGATTAGAGGGTTTATTTTAGAAGGGACAAAACGTCCTGGGCATTTTGATGGGATGTTACAGGTGGTGATGAAACTATTAAACCTTATTGCCTACAACAAACCCAGTGAATTTAGAGCTTACTTTGGAAAAAAAGATGCACAGCAGTTGGCACTTATAGAGCAGATGGTAAGAAACTATTTTATCAATGTAGATATTGTCCCTTGTGATATTGTACGTGATAGAGATGGATTGGCTCTGAGTAGTCGTAATCTCTATTTGAGTAAAGAGGAGAGAGTTCGAGCATTGAGTCTTTCCCGTTCGCTTAAAAAAGCCACGGAAATGGTGATGAAAAAAGAGTGTAGTGTTTCAGATATTAAAAAAGAGATGCTAGAGGTTCTTTTAGCAGTAGAGGTGGAATATGTTGCCTTGGTTAATCGTCAGTTTCAAGCCATAGAAAAAGTTGAAATAGGAAACACCATTATTTTAGTTGCAGGACGTGTTGGGAAAACACGACTGATAGATAATTTATGGATATAAAAGCTAGAATTAAAGAGATATAAAAGTATCTCTTTAGCTTCCATTTTTTTCAATTAGCTCTCTACAAGAGATACAGTATTCAGCAAACATCTTAATTTTTAGCCGTTCTGTTCTAATTGGTTCTTCACATAAGGTACAAATACCATAACAATTATTTTTTATTTTATTTAAACTTTTCTCAATCAGTAAAAGGTTATTTGCCTGTATATCTGAGATTTTATTTCCAAGGTTCTGTTCTAAACTTATAGAGGCATAGTCACCTTCATCTTTTGGGTCATAATTCACAAAATTATCCATCTCTGTTGATGAAAGATTAAGGTTCTTTTGAATCTTACTTTTTTGTTGTTCAAGACTCTCTTTAAAAAAAGCAATCTCATTTGGAGTTAATATACTTTGAATATTATTCATATTTGTAGAACAATAATTATTTGTTATGTTTGTCATTCTATACCCTTTATATAATATTTATCATAAGAAAAGTTATGATTGATATAAGATTTTAATAAAAAAAAGAGTAGAAATTGTTAGATGTTTCAATTAAGAAACTTCTTTCTCATCCTTATCTTCTTTTTTATTTTCATTTTTATCTTCATTTGCTTCTCGAATTTTTTTAGATGCGATGGCTGTTAACATAATCGCTCCATAAAAAACTAGAAAAAATAATAATATTTTAATAATAATATCCATAATTGTCATTAAAACTCCTTTAATGATTGATTTTCAAGTCTAAATGTTTTGTCACACAGTCCAGCCATCTCTTCGTCATGTGTGACCAAGAGTAGCGCTGAATTATTTGCTTTTATATATTCTAAAAGAACATCCATTACCAGTCGAGCTGTCTCTTTGTCTAGGTTTCCTGTAGGCTCATCAGCAAAAATGATTTTAGGTTTTTTACTGAGCACTCGGGCAATAGAGATACGCTGTTGTTGACCACCAGAAAGTTCACCAATTTTTTGCTCCATTAGTTCTTTAATTTCTAATTTTTCTAGGAGTTCATTATCTATGGTTTCATTTGCTAGTAGGGTGGCAATCTCTAAATTTTCTATTGCTTTCATCCCTTTAAAAAGGTAGTGAGCTTGAAAAATAATACCCAAGTCATAGCGACGTATAGTTTCTATATCATTTTCTTTTAAATCATAAAGATTTTTATGGTTCATAAGTTCTACTTGACCCTCATCAGGTTGAATAAATGAAGAAAATATATGTAAAAGGGTTGATTTTCCAGAACCACTACGACCCACAATGGCAATGCTCTCTTGCTCATCTAAATTAAAGTCTATGGCTGAAAAAAGAGGGTACTCAAAAGTGTGAGCGATATTTGTTGCTTTTAGTAGAGTTTTTGGCATGTTTATTTTCTTTGTAAATTAATTAAAAAGATTATATATGAAGTTTGGTTAGAGGAGTGTTATAAAGGTGGGGTTGTTTTTTGTAACATATGAAAAAAAGTATTTTTTAATCCTCTCTACACTATACTTTCATTTTAATCTAAGAAGGAATCTTTTGTGAAACAGTTCAAAACTTTACTTTTTCGTTGTCTCTTTCTTTTTTACTTAACCTCTTCTTACTTTGCGGCAACCCACTTTCATGATAATAGTTTAAATTCAAATAGCGACTGTAAAATTTGTATTGTCGTTAAAAATCTCAACAGTGGTGATGCTCCTGTTAACAATTTAGATATTTTAGCGTGTGATGGGTGTTATGAACCCATTGCATTTCATATAAAAAGTGTTGAAAAAACTATCTTAAAAGGCTTCAACGCCAACGCCCCTCCAAAACTCTCCTAAACTATAGGTTTTTTGTCTTGAATGTTTGGAAACGATGGCTTTAGCCTCGCTTTTGACGTTCGATAAAATCGAACCTACAGTTATTTAATATTATCAGAACCATTATATTATTTTACGGAGAAACCATGAAAAAAACCATATTAATCTCTGTGGCACTAAGCACACTACTGCTTCATGCAACAGAGTCAACACTAGAGAAACGTGTGGATGTTTTGGAAAAAGCACTTAACGCCCAACATAAAAACAAGCTTCAACAAGCACTTAACAAGAGCAATAGCTTTAACCAAAAGAGCTTTATTCCTGATATATCGCTTATCTTAAACTCTTCGGCTGTGAGTCGAGATGTTAAAAACTCAGACTATGAGGGGTATGGTATTGATGGGTTTGTTGATGAAACCGATGAGATTCCCTTTAACAAAAATAGAGGATTTAACCTCAACTATGCTGAGTTTGGAATGCACTCGGTGGTAGGTCCTTACTTCGATGCAGATGCTATTTTTCACCTCCACCCTAATGAGTTTGAGATAGAGGAGGCGTACATCACGAGTAAAAAGCTTCCTGCCAATCTACAGCTTAAATTGGGGCAGTTTAGAAGTGACTTTGGACGCATCAATGCCATTCATCAACACGCCCAACACTTTGAGAGTCAACCTTTGGTCTATGAGGCGATGTTAGGGGTAGAGGGAATCAAAGATGCAGGGGTTTCACTCCATTGGAATGCCCCAACTGACAACTACCTTATGGTGGGAGCAGAGGCACTACAGGGGAGCAATGAGCTAAGTTTTGGCAAAGAGGATAGCAACAATCTCTATGTGGGCTACCTCAAAAGTGGTTTTGACCTTACCGATATGACCACCGTGTTAGCAGGGGCAAGTGTTGCTAGAGGAAAAACTGAAAATAGTCAAGATAGTACCCTCTATGGAGCTGATTTAACCATCAAATCTACCCTAGACAGCTACAGCTCTTTGACATGGCAGAGTGAGTATCTCTACCGAGACAGAGCCGACCAAAAACAAGCAGGGCTTTACTCTCAGTTGATTTATGGAGTCAATAGCAATTGGGAGCTTGGGGGGCGATATGATGCCATTACCAAGAACCTAAAGGGTTCAGCCGATGACCTCAAAAAATACTCTGCTATTGTGCAGTATAAACCTTTTGAGTTTACCAAGATACGACTCCAATATAGCAAAGATAAATCCAAAACTTTTGCCCATGGTATCGGTCGAAAAGATGAAAATTATTTGGGGTTAGAGGTGATGGTTGAGACAGGGGCTCATGGGGCTCATGCGTTTTAGATAAAAGATAATAACCCAATATAGCGAGGCTAAAGCCGTCGATTCCATCTATGCCAATTTACATTTTGGAATCGGCGTGTTTACACCCGAATAATGAATTTTATAAAAGGAATAAAAAAATGAAAAAAACACTATTTACAACCCTACTACTCACAAGCTCTATCTTCGCAACGGTTAATGTTGCTACCACCTATAACTATTTGGGTGAAGTGACTAAAGCCATCGGAGGTGATTTGGTCAAGGTGGATGTCTTGGCAAACCCAAGACT
>Ga0256826_1001055_pt1 | contig 17105 bp, 15 predicted proteins | sample CV79metaG_FD_185975 | JGI IMG/M metagenome (GOLD analysis project Ga0256826, IMG submission 185975) | Hydrothermal vent microbial communities from East Pacific Rise, Pacific Ocean - CV79 | ecosystem: Environmental > Aquatic > Marine > Hydrothermal vents | place: Pacific Ocean: East Pacific Rise...
CTTACTCAGCATCTAAAGCAAGTAGTGATATGATAGTGCGAAGCTACCAAGAAACATATGGTATGAACACAGTTATAACTAACTGCTCAAACAACTATGGTCCTAAACAACATGATGAGAAACTTATACCTACTATTATAAGAAAAGCATTAGCAGGTGAATCTATCCCAATATATGGTGATGGTAAGAACATTCGAGATTGGTTATATGTACTTGACCACTGTAAAGGTATAGATCTAGTTTATCATACAGGTAAAGAAGCTAATGTTTATAACATCGGTGGAAGAAATGAGAGAACAAACTTACAGATAGTAAATGCAATTACAACTATACTAGATGAAAAAGTACCAGCACAAAAACAGATAAACAAAAAAAGCTATAAAGAACTTATCACTTTCGTAGAAGATAGAGCTGGACATGATAGACGTTATGCTATAGATGCTACTAAGCTTGAGACAGAGCTTAAGTGGAAAGCAGATGAAGACTTTGACAGTGGGGTTGTTATTACTGTTGAGTGGTATTTAAATAAAAAAATAGATGTTTACAAATAGATGACTACTTGACTAAGTTAAAGAAAATTGTTCCTGAGTTTGAGCATAATATAATATAAGAAGACGAGAACAAGCATTATTCAGCCATATAAAATATTTTAAATAATATAATAATATAATAATATAATAATTTTTAGGGAATTGATGAAAATAGCAATAGCAGGAACAGGATACGTAGGTATCTCGAACGGAATACTACTAGCACAACATAACGAAGTAGTAGCACTAGATATCATTCCTGAAAAAGTAGCTATGCTAAACAATAAAATCTCTCCTATAGAAGACACTGAAATAAGTAACTACCTTGCAACTAAAAAACTAAACTTCAAAGCGACCTTAGATAAAAAAGAAGCTTACGAAGGTGCAGAGTATGTCATAATTTCTACTCCTACTGACTATGATCCTGAAACTAACTACTTTAATACTTCTCTAGTAGAGATGGTTATAAAAGATGTACTAGAGATAAACCCAGATGCTACTATGGTCATAAAGTCTACAGTACCAGTAGGCTACACTAAGTCAGCAAATGAGAAGTTTAACACTACTAACATCATATTCTCTCCAGAGTTTCTAAGAGAAGGAAGAGCCCTTCATGATAACTTATACCCAAGTAGAATCATAGTAGGTGAAAAGTCAGATCGTGCTCAAACTTTTGCTAACCTACTAGCCCAAGGTGCCATAAAAGAGAACATAGATATACTCCTAACAGAAAGTACAGAAGCAGAAGCAGTTAAACTCTTCTCAAACACTTACCTAGCTATGAGAGTAGCATACTTCAATGAACTAGACTCTTATACAGAAGCACATGGTCTTAACTCAGAGCAGATCATAAAAGGTGTAGGACTAGACCCTCGTATAGGTAACCACTATAATAATCCAAGCTTTGGGTATGGTGGATACTGCCTTCCTAAAGACACTAAACAACTAAGAGCTAACTACAAAGATGTACCAAGTGATATAATAGGAGCTATAGTAGACTCTAACACTACAAGAAAAGACTTTATAGCAAACTCAATAATAGCTCGTAACCCTAAAGTAGTAGGAATCTATAGACTAGTAATGAAGTCAGGTTCAGATAACTTTAGAGCATCTGCCATACAAGGAATAATGAAACGTATAAAAGCTAAAGGTATAGAGATAGTTATATATGAACCAGTATTTGAAGAAGATGAGTTCTTTCACTCTAAAGTAATAAAAGACTTACAAGAGTTTAAAAACATAAGTGATGTGATAGTAGCTAATAGACTAAGTAGAGATATAGAAGATGTAGTAGATAAAGTATATACTCGTGATATCTTTAATAGTGATAGTTAAAATAGTGAGAAGGTTGAAAATTTGTTGAAAGAATGTTTGTTAAATCATATAGAAGTAACTAAAAAGATGGAATCGAAACTAGTATTAATAGAAGAAGCTGCTAAACTCTGTATAGAGTCTTTGAAAAATGGTGGGAAAATTCTACTATTTGGAAATGGTGGAAGTGCAGCTGATGCCCAACATATCGCAGCCGAACTTAGTGGAAGATTTAAAAAAGAGCGAAGAGCATTAGCTGGAATTGCTCTTACTACCGATACATCAGCATTAACTGCAATTGGCAATGACTACGGATATGAGTTTGTATTTTCTAGACAAGTGGAAGCTTTATGTAATAAAAATGATGTAGTGATTGGGATTTCTACAAGTGGTAATAGTGAAAATGTTATAAATGCTATAACAATTGCGAAACAAGTTGGAGGGAAAGTTATTACATTAAGTGGAAAAACAGGAGGAAAAATGAAGAATCAAGGTGATGTAAATATAGTTATACCTTCAGATGATACTCCAAGAATCCAAGAGATGCATATAATGGTAGGGCACATGATTTGTGCAATAGTTGATGAAAATTTTTAATATGAATAAAAGGAGATATAAATAAATGAAAGTACTATTATTAGCGGGTGGATTTGGAACAAGACTTAGTGAAGAGACAGATGTACGACCAAAACCAATGGTTGAAATAGGTGCGAAACCTATACTTTGGCATATAATGAAAATTTATTCTCAGTATGGGTTTAATGATTTTGTAATACTTTTAGGATATAAAGGGTACTTTATAAAAGAGTACTTTGCAAATTATTTTTTGCATCAAAGTGACGTTACTATTAACATGAAAGATGGAAGTATGGAAGTTTTGAACAATTCAAGTGAACCATGGAAAGTTACACTTTTGGATACAGGTTTAAATAGTATGACAGGAGGCCGTGTAAAACGTGCTCAAGAATTTATAGGTAATGAAGCATTTATGCTTACTTATGGAGATGGAGTTAGTGATATTAATATTGAAGAACTTGTAAAATTTCATAAATCACATGGTAAAGCAATGACAATGACTTCTGCACAACCTGATGGAAGATTTGGTGCTCTTAATATTACTGCAGATAACAAAGTGACAAATTTTCTTGAAAAACCTAAAGGTGACGGTGGATGGATCAATGCTGGATTTTTTGTATGTGAGCCTAAAGTATTTGATTATATCACTGAGGGGGATACTACTGTGTTTGAACAAAAACCACTTCAAAATCTTGCAAAAGATGGAGAGATATTTACTTTTAAGCATGAAGGTTTTTGGAAACCAATGGATAGCTTAAAGGATAAAAATGATTTAAATAAGTTGTGGGAGACAAATCAAGCACCATGGAAAACTTGGTAATGCAAAAACTTTTTTCTGGAGTCTATAAAAATAGAACTGTACTAGTTACTGGGCATACCGGTTTTAAAGGCTCATGGTTAGTATACTGGCTTGAAAAAATGGGGGCTAATGTTATAGGTTATTCTTTAGAAGCACCTACTAATCCTTGTCATATTGAACTATTGAATTTGGATATAATTTCCATTATAGGAGACATTCGAGACTTAGATAAGTTAAATGAAGTATTTAATAAGTACAAACCAGAGATTGTTTTTCATTTAGCAGCACAACCTCTTGTTCGTTTATCTTACGAAAATCCTATAGAAACCTATGAGACCAATGTCATAGGAACTCTTAAAGTTTTTGAAGCTTGTAAAAAAGCAGATGTGAAAGCTATTGTTAACATTACAAGTGATAAAGCATATGATAATAAAGAATGGATATGGGGCTATAGAGAAAATGACCCTATGGGTGGGTATGACCCATACAGTTCATCAAAAGGCTGTGCAGACATTTTAGCTAATTCTTATAGAAACTCTTATTTTAATTTAACAGAATATAAAAAGTCTCACAATACACTTTTAGCATCATGTAGGGCAGGAAATGTAATAGGTGGTGGTGATTGGGCACAGGACAGACTAATTACAGATATTATACTTTCTGTAGCAGAAGGAAAGAAAGTAAGTATACGCAACCCTTATGCAACAAGACCATGGCAACATGTTTTAGAACCTTTAAGTGGGTACTTACATGTAGGACAAAAGCTTTTAGAAGAGAAAAAAGAATTTGCAGAAGCATGGAACTTTGGTCCAAGTGATGAAGGAAGTATAACTGTTGAAGAAGTTGTAAAGAATGTTAAAAAATACTGGAATTGCATTGACTATGAAATTAACAGAAATATAAAACAACTTCATGAAGCAAACCTTTTAAAGCTTGATTGCTCCAAGGCACATATAATCTTAAAATGGAAAGATGTTTGGAATAGTACTATTACATTTGAAAAAACAGTAAAGTGGTATAAAAATTATTATAAAAATAATCAAACATCTCTTACTAAAGAAGATTTAGAATCTTATGTCAAAGATGCCAAAGATAAAAAAATAGAGTGGACTTTATAGTATGACAATACTGATTACTGGTGTGACAGGTTTTTTAGGAAGTTATCTACTTCATATGTTTAAAGAACAAGGGCATACAGTTATAGGCATCAAAAGAACTACTTCTAATACATATCGTATTGATGATATAGTTAATAATTGTATTTTGTATGATGGTGATGTAACTGCTTTAGAGGATATATATAAAGAACATATTTTTGATATAGTAATAAATACTGTGACAGCTTATGGTCGTAAAGATAATAGCATCGCTACAATTATAGAAACAAACCTACTGTTTGGTCTGAAGTTACTAGAATTATCAGTAAAACATAATATAAATGCTTTTATAAATACAGATACACTGCTTGATAGAAACATAAATACATATGCTTTATCAAAAGCACAGTTAGTTGATTGGATGAAATACTTTTCTCAAATATCAACAACTAAAATAATCAACATCAAAATAGAACATATGTATGGTCTACTAGATGATGAAAATAAATTTATTTATTGGCTTATAAATCAGTTAAAGCAAAATGTGAAAGAAATTGATCTTACAAGTGGTATTCAAAAAAGAGATTTTATCTACATAAGTGATATAGTTAAAGCATACGAGAATATAGTTGAAAATATAAATGTGTTTAACACATATGAAGAATTTGAACTAGGTACAGGAAAATCAATAGAAGTTAAAAAATTTATTGAGTTGATAACAAGAAAGTTAAATAAAGAACATACTGTAAATACACAGCTCAACTTTGGAGCTATTAAGTATCGTGAAGGTGAAAATATGAATATGTGTGCAGATATTACAAACTTGGAAAAGTTAGGTTGGAAGCCTGTAATCGGATTCGAAGAAGGAATAAAAAAAATAATTGATGGAGAAAGAAAAGATGACTAAACAAGAAAAATTAAAACAAGAGATTTTAAACAAGACTAAAGAGTACTATGAACTTGTACATAAACCAAAACAAGATGCTGAATTTATTTCAGGGGAAAGTCGTGTAAACTATGCAGGTCGTGTATTTGATGAAACTGAAATGCAGTACCTTGTAGATAGTTCTCTTGATTTTTGGTTGACTTATGGTGATTATTCTAAAAAATTTGAAAAACAACTTTCACAGTATTTGAATGTAAGATGGACTTTTTTAGTAAACTCTGGAAGTAGTGCAAATCTTCTTGCATTTTATGCACTCACATCACCACTTTTAAAAGAGAGACAGGTGAAACGTGGTGATGAAGTCATAACAGTTGCCGCAGGTTTCCCAACAACTATTACACCTGTAGTTCAGTACGGAGCAGTACCTGTCTTTGTAGATATGGAACTAACTCATTTCAATATAGATACAGAACAATTAGAAAAAGCATTCTCCTCTAAAACAAAAGCAGTGATGATAGCTCATACATTGGGAAACCCTTTTAACATTAAAGCTGTGAAAAAATTCTGTGATAAACATAACCTTTGGTTAATAGAAGATAACTGTGATGCTCTTGGTTCTACTTATGAAGGGAAACCTACTGGAACATGGGGTGATATAGGAACAAGTAGTTTCTATCCTCCACACCATATGACTATGGGTGAAGGTGGTGCAACATATACCGATAATCCACTACTTCAAAAGATTATGCTTTCTATGAGAGACTGGGGGAGAGATTGTTGGTGTGAAAGTGGAGTAGATAACACTTGTGGAAAAAGATTTGATATGAGCTTTGGAAACCTACCAAAAGGTTATGACCATAAGTATGTTTACTCTCACTTCGGATTTAATCTTAAAGTATCAGACATGCAAGCTGCTGTTGGTGTAGCACAACTTGAAAAGTTTCCATCATTTGTAGAGATCAGAAAAGCAAACTTTAAAAAGCTATATGAGGGTTTAAAAGATGTAAAGCCATTAGACTTAGTACAAACTCAGCCAAATTCAGATCCTAGTTGGTTTGGTTTTATGATGACACTGAACGATAATGCTATATTTACAAGAAATGAAATCTCTCAATTTTTAGAAGCAAATAATATTCAAACAAGAAATCTTTTTGCAGGAAATATATTAAGACATCCCCTTTTTGATACAATGGTAGAGAATAGTGACTATAGAGTGGTCGGAGACTTAATAAATACAGATAAAATCATGAATGATAGCTTTTGGATAGGCCTATACCCTGGTATGGGTGATGATGCTATTAACTATATGATTAAAAAAATAAGAGAATTTGTGAAGGCTAATTAATGAAGTACTTAATAACAGGTGGTTGTGGGTTTTTAGGCTCAAATATTGCTAGTAAAATCTTAGAACAAGGTGATGAACTTGTCGTATTCGACTCACTTTACCGATTTGGAAGTTACCAAAATAAAGAATGGTTAGAAACTCAAGGTGAATTTATATTTATCCATGGAGATATCCGTAATACAAATGATGTAGAAAGAATGATACAAACACATAAACCTGATGTTATCTATCATCTAGCAGGTCAAGTTGCTATGACAACATCTATCAATGATCCAAGAATGGATATGGAAGTAAATGTAGGCGGTAGTTTCAACTTACTAAATGCAGTTAGACTATACAGTCCTGAGTCTGCAATAATCTACTCTTCGACAAATAAAGTCTATGGAGACCTAGAACAGTTTACATATAGAGAAACAGACACCCGTTATGAGTGTATAGAAAAGCCAAATGGATTTGATGAGAGTGTAGGTTTAGATTTTCATTCTCCATATGGAACTTCAAAAGGAAGTGCAGATCAGTACATGTTAGACTTTGCAAGGATATATGGACTTAAAACAGTTGTTTTTAGACACTCTTCAATGTTCGGTGGTCGTCAATTTGCCACATATGACCAAGGCTGGATAGGTTGGTTTACTCAGCAAGCAATAAACATTAAAAATGACATGCAAAAAGAACCTTTTACTATTTCAGGTAATGGAAAACAAGTAAGAGATATAGCTTATGCAAGTGACATGATTGAGCTATACTTGATGGCTTCAAAAAAAATAGATAATATTAAAGGTCAAGCTTTTAATGTTGGTGGAGGTATGAGTAACTCTTCATCACTTCTAGAGTTATTTAGTTTTTTAGAGAAAGAGTTAGATATAAAAATGGAGTATACTGAACTTCCAGTACGAGAATCTGATCAAAGAGTATTTGTATCTGATTTAACTAAAGTAAAGGAACTTATCGGATGGGAGCCTAAAGTTTCGAAAGAAGCAGGTATTCGTAAAATGATAGAGTGGGTTAGAAAAAGTAAATAAATGCTGAAAAAAATAAAAATTGAGCAGTACCATTATATAGCACTGGTTGGTTGGATCGCAAAAATATTTACAGTAATATTCTCATTAATTAATACTAGAATGCTTTTAGATATTATAGGCATAGAAGGGTTTGCCGTATATACTATAATATTTTCATTACTTGGGTGGCTTTCATTATTGAATTTTTCAATACCTTCGGCGGTGCAAAATACTATTTCAAAATTCACTATTGAAAAGAAAGATATAAAAATACTACTTCAAACTATTTTGTTTATGATTATAGTGATTATACTACTATCTGTTCCTTTATTAATAATTTTATCTAAGATAGTTTATCAAACTTTATTAATAGATTATCAAAATTTAATAGAGACTGAATATTTATTTGTTATGTTGTTTTTATTAGTCGTATTTGGATTGTCTGAAATATTTAATAAAATTTTATTTTCACTACATAAAGGTCATTTAGCAAATATTTACCCTGCTATTATATCAGTATTATCATTTGTAGGCTTGTTATTTGTTGAAAATAGAAATTTGTCAGATGTCAATATTGTGCTGATTATTTTCTTTGTACCATACTTATTCATATTTATAGTGTCTTATATACAAGCTGTAGGATTTATAAGACCAAATTTTGATAAAAATATTTTCAAAATAGTAATAAAACTTATGAAGAAATTTTTTCTTTTTGCTATTTTAGCTGCGTTTGTATTAAAAGTAGACTATATTATAATGTCACAAGTATTAGAAGCTAGTGACATAGCAATATATAATCTTGATATGAGAGTATTTAATTTAATTTTATTTATGTATGGAACAATATTAGCCGCATTATGGCCTGTTTCTGCAGAGATGTTTCATAAAAAAGAGTATAATAGTATTCTTAAGAATATAAGAAAAAATATTTTTTATGGAATTGCCATTTCTATGTTACTTGGTGTATTTATTATTTATTTTAAGGATAATATATTTTTATTATTATCTGGTAAAACTCACTTAACAGTATCTTTTAGTACTGTATTCTTAACATTACTATATATTATTATCCGTATTTGGACAGATAGCTTTGCTACAATATTACAAAGTATGAATGAAATAAATATATTGATATATATAGTTCCTGCTCAAGCACTAATTAGTATATTAGGTCAGTATTATTTAGGTCAGTATTATGGTTTAAATGGCATAATACTTGGACTTATCTTATCGTTTCTACTTACGGTAGTTTGGTTATTACCCTTAAAATTTCATAAGTTAATAAAGGCACACAATAATGAATAATATAAAGTTATCAATATGTATTCCTACATATAATAGAGCAGAATTTTTACCAGATGCATTAGAAAGTATTTTAAAACAAGTTACTCCTAAGATAAAAGACAAGATTGAAATTTGTGTAAGTGATAATGATTCAAGTGACAATACGGAAGAATTGATAAAGAGCTATCAAAATAAAAATATTTGTAATATAAATTATCATAAAAATCAAGAAAATATTGGAGCAGATAGAAATTATTTAAAAGCTGTTGAGATAGCTAATGGTGAATATTGTTGGTGGTTAGGAAGTGATGATCAGCTTATTGATCACAGTATTAATAAGATTTTAAATGAGATTGACAGTAATAATAATGATATATATTTATTTAATAGGGAAGAGTACTCATTTGATTTAAAAAATAAAACTGGTGAGTCCAATTGGTTTAATTTATCTGTTGATACAGAGTTTAATTTTAATGAAATTAAAGTTTCAGAATATTTAAAATATGTAAATGAATTGGGAGGAATTTTTTCATTTATCAGTGCGGTAGTTTTTAAAAAAGAAAACTGGGATAATATAAAAGAAAAAAATAAATTCGTAGGTACATTTTATTCACATACCTATATTTTAGCTAATATTCTTATTCAAAAGCATAAATTAAAGATTATTATTCAACCACAAGTTATATGCAGAATAAACAGTAGCGAAAATACATTTGGTGGTATGCTAGGGGATTATGGAAGATTGTACATAGATTATTTTAATATAATAATTTTTATTGATATATTTGGTATGGATTCATTAGAAGTTTATTTTGTGAAAAAGATACTTTTAAAACAGCGAAATTTAAAAACATTATTGGCAAATAGCTTATTAGTAAATGAAGAAGAGAATAATAAATTATTGTTACTCCTTAATAACTTAGGCTATAAAAAAGAATATTTAATTTTAAAGTTTTTTCCAAAAAAACTATTACCGGTAATAAAAAAAATATATATAATCTTAAAGAAATCTTAATGATATTAATAAAAATTCAGAATTATATCATTAAGTTTATAGTAAATATATTGTTCAATGTTGAACATGATAAACCTAAAAAAATTGCTATTTATAGATTTGGCTCTTTTGGGGATTCTATAGTAACTTTTCCTACTATTAAGGCAATAAATCAACATTATAAAAATGTTACGATTCATATATATAACAAACCAGAGAATGATAATCTAATAAAGATGAATGATTTGTTAAATGATAATATGTATGATAAACTCATTACTTTAAAAGCTAATACATCAATAAAAGAGTTTTATAGTATTGTAAAAAAAGAAAAATATGATATTTGGTTTGAGTTGTCCTCTGCTGGATTAACATTAAGTAAAGCATTAAAAAAAGTACTATTTTTAAAATTTTGTGGAGTTAAATCGATAAATGGACTTGAGGTTACTCCCAATCAGTTTTTAGCTAAATATTATAAAAGGAATTATTCATTCATTAGTGAAAGAGAAAGACTATTAAAGCATTTAGACACTTTTAATATTGAAACACAAAAATGCCATCTTAATTTCCCTCTTAAAAGTATTTCTGAGAATATTAAAAAAGTAGAAGGACAACTTAAAAGTGATAACATAGATAGAAAAAAACTTATAGTATTGATTACTAAATCAAAAAGAGATTCAACTACATGGTCAGAAAATAATTGGATTAATCTCTCAAACCAACTAATTGAAAAAGGGTATCACTTAGCTCTTATTGGAGCACCTTCTGATTCAATATTTATTTTACCAATAGTCAAAAAAGTTAATTCTCAATACATAAAGTCATATGCAGGTATATTTTCTGTGCTTGATAGTGCAGCATTATTAAAGTTATCAAGACTTGCAATTTCAGTAGATACAGGACCAATGCACTTAGCTTATGCTGTAGGTACCAAAGTTATTTCTCTTTTTAGTGCAAGAGATTATATAGAGAAATGGTATCCACCTAAAGAACTAGGAATTGTAATTAGAAAAGATATAAAATGTAGTCCATGTTTTTTAGATGATTGCCCTATATCTAATGAATGTATGAATAATATTGAATGTGTTGATATCATACAGTTGGACTATATAGATGATAAGTAAAGTACATTTATTTAAACATTTATTTACTTTTATAATTTTAAGTGGGTCTATATTCCAATTTTATTTTCTTAAGTTAGAGAGTTCATATTTTTCTATAAATTTTCTATCACTTATCCTTATATCACCTGTTTTTTTTTTTAAAATAAATATTTATCTTAGTAAAATATTTTTGACAGTGACTCTTCTTATTGGTTTGATGACAATTAGCTTAGTATGGTCTTATGATTTGAAAATTGGAATTAAAGAGATTATATGGTATTGCTTATTCCTTGCAGTATATTTATATGTATATATATATACTATAAAGTATCCGTTATATATGCTACATATTTTGAATATATATTTTTATTTATTGATGGCTTTACCAATATCGATTATTGTTTTCTACATCTCCCCTGAACTTGAGTTAAATTATTTGCATAGTATAATGGCAAAAATATTTATTAACCCTAATTTGATTTTACAGTATACATCTGGATTATTATCTAATGTTTCTGATGTTAATAAGGCAGGTGGATTATTTTTTATTAATGCAAATGTAGCAGGGGCCTATTTGGGTATTAATTATTTTATATTGATTGGCTTTTACATTGCATATAAAAAAAAGATATACTTACTCCTATCTCTAATTAGTATAGTTGGATTATACTTTACTGGTTCTAAAGCTGTAATACTTATATTCATTTTACTAAACTTGATGTTACTTTTTCGAAAATTAAATATAAAAAAGTATTTGATTATACTAGGAATACTATTAATACTTGTATTATATTATTTTGCAGGCATAATCTATACTAATTGTGAAACGAACTTAAATTATAGTGATCTCATTAAAACAACGGAAATTAGATTCCTGATTTGGGATTTTGGATTTATAAAATTTAAAGAATATCCACTTACTGGATTAGGATATGGTGGATGGATTAACCAGTTTGAATATTATGCAGATTTATTAAATATTCAAGTATTCCCACCACACAATACAATGATTGCATTATGGTCTAGCAGTGGTATAATAGCTGTTATCTGTGCAATAATAATTATGTACTACATTTTGAAATTTGCTAACAAAATTCAAACTAAAAATAATAGAGAACTATATGGAATTGGCCTAGCAGTTTTTTATAGCTTTTCATGGGTTTTCATACATGGTATGGGTGAAAATTTCGGACTATTTGGAGATGAACATATGAAAGTTATATTAGCTACACTATTAGGGTATAGCCTTGCTCGGTATAAAAGTATATCAAAATGAATAAAATTATAATTCTTCATGATCTAAATGGAAAACCGTATTATGAAGCAGTAGAATATTATACTAAACAAAAGAATATTAAATGTATATACTATGAATCTTCAGTGTTTAAATTATTGATACGAGATATTGTAAAAAAACAATTTTCATTGAAAAGTATACAACGAACTATTAAAAATACTATTTTTAGATTTAAAGTCCCCTTTATAAAGGATAGTACAATTATAATGGGTATGGCACCTAATGATTTTCGAATAGTTTGGTATAGAATTTTATTAAAAAATAATAATCTAATTTATAGCACATCAAACCCTTTTTGGGGAGATGAGAGTAAGAATCCTAGAAAGTATGGAATACTAACTTTTATATTTAATAATTATTGGAAGTCTTTTTTAAAAACTAAAAAACTAAAAATAGTTACAGTTACTAAAAGTTCGTTTAATACATTAAAAAACAACTATGTAATAGATGGAAATATTTTTCAAATTTATCATAGTGTAGATACTTCTAAGTTTCATAAAACTATAAGAGAAAGAGAAGATAAAGTACATATACTATTTGCTGGAAAGTTTTTATATGAAAAAGGTCTTGACACTATTGCAAAGCTAATTGATAGTATGGATAAAACTAAATATAGTTTTCATATCGTTGGAGATGGGGAGTATAAAGATAAAGTATCTTATGTTTTTGATTATTCAAATGTAACCTATTATGGATGGATAAATGATAAAAGTATGATGGCTCAAATTTATGGAAAATGTCAAATATTTTTAAATCTATCTATCAGTAATAGTAAATGGCAAGAATTATTTGGAATAGTAAATATAGAGGCTATGGCATCAGGACTTGTTGTAATTGCTAGTAATCATATTGGGCCATCCGAAATTATTGAAAATAAAATAAATGGATTTCTAGTAGAAGAAAAACAGTATTTAGAAGTGAAGAGAATAATAGAGTATTTATACAAAAATAATAATGAATACAATAAAATTTCTACGAATGCAGTAAGTAGAGCAAAGGATTTTTCTATTGAAAATATTAGCAAAAAATGGGAGAAAGTAATTAATGGGTAAAATATTATCAATATGTATTCCAACATACAATATGGAAAAATATTTAGATGAAAATATACAAGAGATAGTTAAAATAGTAGAGGCTAATAACTTAAAAGAAAAAATAGAAATCTGTATTAGTGATAATGCTTCTGTAGACAATACCGAAGTGATAATACAAAAATATATAGCTCAAGATGTCTGTACAATTGTATATCATAAGAATAATGAAAACTTAGGAGCAGATAGGAATTTTTTGAAAGCTGTTGATATAGCATCTGGAGATTATATTTGGCTTTTAGGTGCAGATGATATTTTACTTGAATCTGCTTTTTTGGATATTATTTTTAATATAAATAAAAATAGTTATGATATATTGTTAGGGGATAGATTAAATATGAATCTATTAGGAGTTGAAAAACAGATTCAATATTGGGCAAAAGAAAAAATGCTAGTTACAGAATCTAATTATTGCGATTTTTTAAGTGACACCTACCGTTTGGGAGCAGTGTTTTCGTATATATCATCGATAATATTTTCCAAAAAACAATGGGATAGTGAAATTGAAATACTAGATATGGAAAAATTTATAGGTACTAATTACATTCACAGTGTAATTTTAATATCAATGATCAAACATGGTTCTGAAATGGAGTATCTTCATTACCCTCTTGTGAAAAATAGAGTTGGAAATGATTCTTTTTTAGGTAAAGGTTATTTTAATAGGATTAAAATAGATTTTCAATATTTGAGCATATTTGAGTATATTTTTACAAAGTCATCCTGTGAGTATAGAAATATGAAATTGTTGTTAGATAGAGAAAGAACTTTATTACATTTTTTAAAAACAAAATATTTAGTTGCACATAGTGAGGTAATGAAAAAAGAATTTTTTAATTTTTTGAAAAAGAATAATATAAAAAATAAATTTTTAATAAAAATTTTCCCTAATTTTTTAATTTTCTTTCTTTTATTTATATATGACTTAAGATCAAAATAACTTTTAAAACTCTAGAAAGGAAAAAGATGAAAAAAGCATTAGTACATGATTGGTTTTCAGTTTATGCAGGAGCAGAAAAGTGTGTAGAGAGTTTTACAAATATTTGGGATGATCTTGAGATTTATAGTCTTATAGATTTCTTAGATGATGAGGATAGAAAAATTATCTTAAAAGGTAAACAAGTACATACATCATTTATTCAGAAGTTACCAAAATCCAAAAGTAAGTACAGAAACTATTTACCATTGTTTCCATTGGCAATAGAGCAACATGACTTGCGTGAGTATGATGTCATTTTATCTTCATCTCATGCAGTGGCTAAAGGAGTGTTAACTCATTCTAACCAACTCCATATTAGTTATGTACATACTCCAATACGCTATGCTTGGGACTTGTATCATCAGTACCTTCAAGAAAGTGGACTAGATAAAGGGTTTAAAGGTATGTTGGCAAAATACTTTCTTCATAAAATTCGTATGTGGGACTTAAGTACTGTTAATCGTGTTGATCATTACATTGCAAACTCTCATTATATAGCTAGAAGAATAAAAAAAATTTATGGGAAAGAAGCAACAGTCATCTACCCACCAGTTGATGTAGAGAGATTTCAGCTAAATGAAAATAAAGAAGAATTTTACTTAACAGCTTCAAGAATGGTGCCATATAAGAAGATAGATTTAATTGTCGAAACTTTTAGTAAGATGAACAAAAAACTTGTGGTTATAGGTACGGGTCCAGATATGGAAAAGATACAATCTTTCGCTAATGATAATATAGAGTTTTTAGGTTTTGCAAGTGATGAAGTACTTCTTGAGCATATGCAAAGAGCAAAAGCATTTGTATTTGCTGCTGAAGAAGACTTTGGTATAGTGCCTGTAGAAGCTCAAGCTTGTGGTACACCTGTTATATGTTTAGGGAAAGGTGGTACAAAAGAGACTGTTATAGATGGTGTGACTGGTGTACATTTTCAAGAACAAACTGTAGATGAATTGTCTTTAGCTATAGATAGATTTGAAGAAATTAATTTTGATTATGTTAAAATTAGGAAACATTCATTAAAGTTTTCAAAAGAACGATTTGAAAAAGAAATCGAAGAATTTGTAAATGAAAAATATGAAATATTTCAAAAAGAAAGGCTATAAGAATGACAAACATAATTCTTTGTGGAGGAAGTGGAACAAGACTATGGCCAATAAGCCGAACCTTAATGCCAAAACAATTTGTAAAACTTTTTGAAGACAAGTCACTTTTTCAACTAACAGTAGAGCGAAACTCTAAAGTATGTAAATCACAGTTTATAGTCTCAAATACTGAACAGTACTTCTTAGCACTAGACCAACTAGAAGAACTGAATAAAACTAACAATAAGTATTTATTAGAACCAGTAGGCAGAAATACAGCTCCAGCAATAGCCTTAGCATGTTTAGCCCTTCCTAAAGATGAACTAGTCCTTGTAACACCATCAGATCACCTTGTAAAAGATGAAGTATCTTATGCAAACTCTCTTGAAAAAGCAAAAGAACTATCTTTAGAAAATAACTTAGTTACTTTTGGTATAAAACCAACATTTGCCGAAACAGGGTTTGGATATATAGAATCTATTAAAGACAGTTTTTCCGTAAAAGCCTTCCATGAAAAACCAGATATAAAAACAGCACAATCTTATGTAAATGCAGGAAATTACTACTGGAATAGTGGTATGTTTATGTTTAAAGCAGGGGTATTTCTAGAAGAACTTAAAATACATTCACCAGAAATCTATGAAGCATCACTTCAAGCATATACTACTGCTAAAAAAACAAATGTTATTCGTATAGACCATGATGCTATGCAAAACATACCAGAAGATAGTATAGATTTCGCAGTAATGGAAAAAAGTACAAATGTAAAAGTAGTCCCATCAAATATAAACTGGTCAGATGTAGGAAGCTTCGATGCTCTTTACGAAGAACTCCCAAAAGATGAAAATAATAATACTGTAAATGATAAACATATAGCAATAGACTCTAAAAATAACTTAGTTTACAGCAATGATAAATATATAGCAACTATAGATGTAGAAGACTTGATAATAATAGATACAGGCGATGCTCTTCTAGTAAGTAAAAAAGGTTCTTCCCAAAAAGTAAAACAAGTAGTAAAAGAAATAAAAAAAGTAAGTGACCTTCATAACATACATCTTACAGCACATAGACCATGGGGGACTTACACAGTTCTTGAAGATACACCAGGCTATAAGATAAAAACAATAGTAGTAAAACCAGGAAAGAAACTTTCTCTTCAAAAACACTACCATAGAAATGAGCACTGGATAGTAGTAAGTGGAACAGCAACAGTAACAGTAGGTGAAGAAACTAAACTCATAAGACCAAATGAATCAACATATATAAAGATGGGTGAAATTCATCGTCTAGCTAATGATGGAAAGATACCAGTAGTTCTCATAGAAGCACAAGTAGGTGAGTATACTGGTGAAGATGATATTGTGCGTTTAGAAGATGACTTTAATCGTAATTAGATAAATACTATTCATAAAATACTAATTCTAATGTTAAGTATAATTTCTATTTAATAGAACACTTAGCAATATTCTAGTAAAATGTGATACATTTATTATTTGGACTTGTTTTGAAAAATTATTTATCTCGTTTTATACTGTTGTTATTTGATTTACTGTTAATCTCCCTATCCTTAACCTTGGCCTATTATACAAGAGAAATTATTTCACCAATAATAGGTGTTGAATTTGAAAGATCTATAGTAGATTTCTTTAAACTTTATATGTTATTCCTAACTATTACAGCTGTAATGTTTTATGAAGGAATATATACTAAAAGATTTGATTTTTGGC
>Ga0256826_1001056_pt1 | contig 17101 bp, 21 predicted proteins | sample CV79metaG_FD_185975 | JGI IMG/M metagenome (GOLD analysis project Ga0256826, IMG submission 185975) | Hydrothermal vent microbial communities from East Pacific Rise, Pacific Ocean - CV79 | ecosystem: Environmental > Aquatic > Marine > Hydrothermal vents | place: Pacific Ocean: East Pacific Rise...
TGACGTTGCCATTGCCTATGGTAAAGAGGCTGGGCTTGTTATGATAAAAGGTGAAGTGGTTGCACGGCTTCCTGAAAATGAATTGGTTGATAGGTTTGTTGAAGAAGTTGAAGCTTTTGCAGCTAAAAATGTTTAGGGAGTTTATATGAGCGAAAATATGTACAACCTAAACATTGAGAGAGCTGTTCTTTCAGCCATTATATTTGATCCTCAAATATTTGAAGAGATTGCTGCTAAGTTAAAAAATCACGATTTTTACTTGCCTTTTCACCAGCATGTTTTTACGGCAATGGAAGATTTAGCACGTGAAGATAAGCCTATTGATGAGGAGTTTTTAAAGTCAAAACTTAGCTCTTCTGGTAACTATGATGAAGTTGCACTACTTGATATTTTGGCTTCAAACCCAATTTCAAATACAGATGCGTATCTGCAAGAGATTAAGTCACGTGCAACAAAACGTGCCTTAGCAACTTTAGCAACAACCATTAAAAAAGTGACCATTGAAGATGATCTTCCAACCGAAGAGGTAATGAACTTAGTAGAGAAAAAGCTCTATGAGATTACCCAAAATAGTACCTCTGAAGACTTTAGAGAGTCAAAAGAGATTACCCTTTCGATGATTGAAGAGATTAACCGTCTAAAGGCTTTGGGAAACTCTAAACTTCTTGGAATAGATACAGGTTTTCATAATTTAAATGACCATACACAAGGGTTTGGTAAAGGGGATTTGATTATTATTGCTGCTAGACCAGCTATGGGGAAAACTTCTTTGGTTCTAAACATGACACAAAAAGCCATAGAGCGTGGTGAGGGTGTGGCATTTTTTTCACTAGAAATGCCAGCTGAACAGTTGATGCTTAGACTACTCTCTACTGAAACGTCTATTCCTTTGCAAAAACTTAGAATTGGTGACTTGACTGATGATGAGTGGTCTAATCTTTCTAAGTCTGCAGACAAGATGGCTGGAAGAAAACTTTTTGTAGATGATGGTGGTTTGGCGACTATTCACCATGTACGTTCAAAACTTAGAAAGTTAAAGGCAAAACACCCTGAGATTACTATGGCAATTATTGATTATTTGCAGTTGATGTCGGGTGATAGTTCTGAGGGACGACAACAGGTTATTTCAGAGATTTCTAGGGGACTAAAACAACTTGCAAGAGAGTTACAGATGCCTATTCTAGCACTTTCACAGCTTAATAGAGGGGTTGAGAGTAGAGATAACAAGCGTCCAATGCTCTCTGACCTTAGGGAGTCTGGTTCTATTGAGCAGGATGCCGATATTGTAATGTTTGTTTATCGTGATGATGTTTACCGTGAAGCTGCTGAAAAAGAGAAAGAGATGAAGGCTAAGGCTGAGGGTAAAGAGTATGAGAATAAGTTTCAAAATAAACCAGAAGAAGATACTGAGTTGATTATTGGTAAGCACAGAAATGGACCTACTGGAACTGTAAAACTTATGTTCCAAAAACGCTTTACACGCTTTGTTGACGCACCTAAAGGTGGAGGTGGAGATGTTCCGTTTGAAGTAATTTACGAGGAAGATGGAAACATGGATACTCGTGACATGGGAAATATTGAACTTCCAACTATTTAGGCTTTAACGTATGCTTGAAAAACCAAAACTTTTTTTGAATCTAAAAGAGTTTTGGTTTGTGATTATTTTTCTCTTTGTTTTATTCTCTATTCGTCTTTTTTTTCTTCATCAAGAGTATGAAACTTTTAAATCTAAACCTTTTTACTACACAGATGTACAAGTTATTCAATCTTATGAAAAATGGAATGAAGATGAGTATCATACAATTTTAAAACTTTATAGTCCTACTTTAGATATGAACTTTTTTTCTCGCACAAAGATTCGTCAAAGTGACATAAGTGACAAAATACGTCTGAAACTTTTTCCTAATAAAGAGATGAGGTTTTTTGAGTACTTAGGTACCTCTTTTATTCAGTCACAAGTAAAAGAGATTTATGAAAAACAGAAGAGTTCTAAAAGTTCTTTGCTAGGTTTGGTAAAGAGTCAACATAGTGAACCTTTAATAGCTAATTTTTATGAAGCAATATTTTTTGCTGTTCCTCTAAAAAAAGAGTTAAGAGAAAGCGTCTCCTCTTTGGGTGTGAGTCATCTTATTGCTCTTAGTGGTTTTCATTTGGCAATTCTTTGGGGTGTTCTTTTTTTCCTGTTTCGACTACTCTACAGACCTATTCAACAGAAGTTTTTTCCCTATAGATTTGATCTGTTTGATGTAGGATTTATGGTACTTCTCATACTGGCTTGGTATGTTTGGTTTGTTGATGCACCTCCATCTTTAGTTCGCTCTTATACGATGTTGTTAGTTGCTTGGTTGTTACTTATCTTTGGAATGGAGTTACTCTCTTTCTCTTTTTTAGTCACTATTATTTTGCTTCTTTTAGTAGTTTTCCCTAAAATGTTACTCTCTTTGGCTTTTTGGTTTTCTGTGACTGGTGTTTTTTATATCTTTTTACTGTTACACTATTTTTCGCATATCAATAAGTACTTACTCACCTTACTTATAACATTTGGTATATTTGTTTTAATGCTACCTATTGTACATATGATTTTTCCTATAACGTCACTATTTCAGTTAACTTCACCTATACTTTCTCTACTGTTTTCACTCTTTTATCCTTTAAGTATATTTTTACATATAGTAGGGTTTGGAAATTTTTTAGATGAAAAATTACTACAACTTTTCTCTTTACAAAGTGCAGAAAAGAGCTTTTTAGTTGAGGGTTTTGAAGGGTTCACTTATCTTTTTTTATCACTTATATCTATTTACTCAAAGTGGGTATTTTACTTCTTGATTTTTCTTTCACTAAGTTTTTCTATTTGGTTGTTTAGTGGCTTTTTGGTATCATAAGTAAAAAAGAGAAAAAATGAATTATTTTGAAAAATTTAGAGAGTATCCAATTACCTATACTTTAATGGCAATATCTATTGTTATTTTTGTTATTCCAGCACTAAGTACATCTTGGGATAACTCTTTTTATATCTTTGGGGTACTACATGGTTACTCTATTGTTGTAAAAGGTGAATTTTATAGATTATTAACTTCACTCTTTATGCATGGAGATGCGATGCATATTATTATGAATATGTTATCTTTATATATTGTAGGAACAATGGTAGAGAAGTTATTTACTAAGAAAGCTTACATAACTATCTATTTTATCTCTGCATTCTTTGGTAGTTTTACATCTATATATATGCATTTAGGTGGACAAGCTGTTGGGGCAAGTGGTGCCATATTTGGTCTTTTTGGTGCTTTAGCTGGATTTGCTTTTGTTCATAGAGAAACCATGAAAAATCAATTTATAAGCTTTATGAAAAACTTTGGTGTTATTCTAGTTATTAATTTAGTTATTGGTTTTACTTTTCCTAATATTGATGTTTCAGCTCATGTAGGTGGTTTGGTTGCTGGAATAGTTGGAGGGTATATGATTGCTAAAAATTCAAAATATATATGGATCTATTTCGTTATATCAGTATCTTTATTAATTTTAATAGATAAATATATTTTTACACTCTATGTACATTAGAGTTTTTTTTATTCTTCTATTTTTATTTACAGGTTGTAGTGTTAAACAACTGACAATAGAAGAGAAGAGTATTAAAGTAGAAAGATTAAAAATGTTGATTGAAAATTTAAGTCCAAGTATAAATTCTAAAGAAGCTTTGGATTTGGCAAGAGGTAGTATTTATTATAGCCTTGAACTTTCTCAAAAATATGAAGCAGTCTCTTCTCCATGGTGGCAAAATACTTTAGTAAATATGGGCATTAAAAAAAGAGGTTTATGTTATGAATGGACAGAAGATCTATTGAGATATTTGGTAAATAAGAGATATAAAAGCTTAGAAATACATACAGTTGGAGCAAATATAGGACATCTTAATGAGCATAATGCCTTAACTGTTACGGCAATAGGAGATAGTATTCAAAGAGGTATTCTTTTAGATGCTTGGAGAGGTTCTGGAAATTTATTTTTTATAAAAATTCTTGATGATAAAAAATATGAGTGGAGTGAAAGATTTAATTTATATGGTCTCTTGCCATCAAGAGATGGCAAGTGATACTTTTAGTGCCCAGCTTGTTGTCTAAGTAGTCCTTCACAAACAGAAGTTTCTGCAATTGGTAAACTTGGATCATCTGGACATAGCATTGCTACATCTTCACAATCTGGACATTTTTTGATATTTGGTTTGTAACAACCTCTTGATGGTGCAGGTGCAGCCATAACAGGTTTTTCAAATTTTGTTACAACTTGAACAGGTAGAAGATCTCCCCCTGCAAATAGTGCTGTTCCTGCAATCATTAAGCTTAATAGTAATTTCATATAGTCATCCTTTTTTTTATATGCATGTACTTTAGCAGTTTTTTACTTAAATAATATGTAATTATTTTATATAGTTATGTTTATTAAACTTTACTTGTGGTGGCTATTTTAATGAGTCTGTTATAATGTCAATAAAAAAGAGTGTAGGTAGAGAAAAATATGCATATATGTAAAGTTTGTGAATCATCGACAACAGCTATTAAAGATAGTAAAAAAGAGTTGATTTATTATCGTTGTTCTTCATGTGGATTTATCTATTTAGATGATTCTTTTATGATTGATGAACATAGAGAAAAGAAACAGTATGACCAGCATAATAATAGTCTAGAAAATGAGGGCTATGTTGCCATGTTTGAAACATTTATTGATGATGCAATTGCACCTTATTTGAAAAATATTCAAACAGTTTTAGACTTTGGTTCTGGTCCCGAACCTGTATTTTCTAAACTTTTAGAGAGGAGAGGTTTAGAGGTAGATATTTATGACTTTTACTTCTCTCCTAAAAAAGTTTATGAGTATAAAAAGTATGACTTAATTAGCTCTACAGAGGTTTTTGAGCATTTGAGTAGACCAATTGAGATTTTAGAAGAGTTAGTGAAGTCTTTAAACAATAACGCTTATGTGGCTTTAATGACAAAATTTCCTCCATTAGATGACGAAGAGTTTTTAGCGTGGTGGTATAGACGTGACCCTACACATATTAGTTTTTTTACTCCTAAAAGCTTTGAGGTAATGGCAAAAAAAGTAGGCTTGAAAGTTCTAAAAATACTTAAGAACAATGTGGTGGTTTTTCAAAAATGTTAGAGATTATTTATCAAGATGAATATTTAGTAGCTATTAATAAACCCTCTGGACTCTTGGTACATAAATCACCCATTGATAGAAGAGAGACAGAGTTTGCACTACAGATGGTACGTGACCAAATTGGACAGTATGTTTACCCTGTACATAGATTAGATAAACCAACTTCAGGTGTACTTGTTTTTGCATTAAGCTCAGAGGTTGCACGACTACTCTCTGAGCAATTTAGAGAACATACTATTCAAAAAGAGTATATGGCTGTAGTGCGTGGCTACACAAAAGAGAGTGAATTAATAGATTATGATTTAAAAGTCATTTTAGATAAAAAAGCAGATAAAGATAGAATAAAAAACAAAGAGCCACAGTCTGCACAAACTTATTATGAAACTCTTGGAATAGTAGAGTTACCTTTTCCTGTTAGCCGTTATCCTGTTGCAAGATATTCACTGTTAAAACTTTTACCAAAAACAGGTAGAAAACATCAGTTAAGACGGCATATGAAACATATTTTACATCCTATCGTAGGTGATACAAAATATGGACGAAATGAGCATAATAATCTTTTTAGAAAGCAGTTTAATTCTCATCGTTTATTACTTCATGCTAGTTCTATAACTTTTGTTCATCCTATGAGTAAAGCTGTTTTAGTACTTAATGCAAAGATGGATGAGACATTTAAAAGAAGCTATGATATGTTCTTTTAGCTTTTATTGATTTATATTATTTTAAGTTTAAAGTTATATCATAACAGTATAGACTATCTATGTAACTTAAATGAAAAAGGACGTTATTATGAAAAAAATAAAATTATCACTTTTAGCAGTTAGTATGCTTTCTTTAGTAGCTTTTCAAGGGTGTACACCAAAATCAGCAGGTGCTGACTCATCATATTTAAATAAAAATAGAGGTGCAGCAGGTGCTCAAATTTCAGCAGCTGAAGCTGCACAATACAGCCGTCAACAAGGTTTAACAGCTGATGAAATTCGTTTAGAAAATATGAAACGACATCAGACTACAGATGCTATTCAAGAGGGTTCATCTGCAACAAGAAGTGCAGTTGGTGCAATTCAAAGCGTAAAAGGTCTTTTTGGTTTTTAACCTAAAAGATTTTTGAGTAAAAGAGAGGTATTCCTCTCTTTTATATGAAATTAAATATATCAAAATAGAGGATATATCAATGAAAATAGTCTCACTTTTAAGCACATCCATTTTATTTTTTATGGGATGTACACATTATCCTGCTAATAATATTCCTCCCAAAAAAACTTTTGTAAAAAAAGAAGTTAAAGCAAAAGAGAATATTGTATCAGTATCAAAAAATGATCATCGTTATGATGCTCGTTATCAAAATTTTAATTATGATAGATTAGGTTATAGCAATAATATGGGATCATATTACGGTTACTATGATAGAAATGGTTATTTTTATGACAATATGTACTATAACTATGATAATCGTTATACCTATCAAGATAGATATAATAGACAGGGTTATTTTGATATGAATATAGAACATAATAGAGATTATAATCGTTCTAATGGTTGGAATCAATCTCATAACCCATATCAACCTAACTATACAAGAGTTCAACATCCTCGTGAAGGAATTATTAGATATGGAGATGTAAGTTATCAAAATTCTAATGAAAATGTAAAAAATAGAGAACAAAATAGATAACTTAAGGTTACTACTATACAGCTCTAAAATTAGGGTCAATTTCTTGACTCCTATATCCTTCTTTTTCTAACACTACTTAATTTTATTATTAAATAAAACAATAATTTATAGAATAAAGGTATGATTCTACATCATATAGAGAGTAGAGGAAATAATCATGAGACAATTTTTAATTTACATAAGTATAAGTCTATTACTTTTTTCTGGTTGTAAGAAAGAGGTTAAGCCTATCCATAGAGTAATAGAGCATAATAGAACCATAGAAAATAATCAGACTTTAGGAATTATTTTATCGAACGATAAACCATTTGAATGGAAACAGAATGATGAGTTTTTTAAAGAAGATAAAGCAAGTAAATTGGTTGTTGTTAAATCTAAAAGAGTATTAGTACTTTTTAACAAAGATGGAGATATGTTAAGTCGGCATAGAGTTTCACTTGGTGATAATCCTATAGGTAGAAAGTTAAAACAAGGTGATTTTAAAACTCCCGAAGGAATATACAGTATTATAGATATGCGTAGTGACCCTAAATATTATAAAGAAATTTTAATATCTTATCCAAATGAAGAAGATAAAAAACGTTCCAAAGAATTAGGAGTTAATCCTGGTGGAGGTATTACTTTTCATGCACAAGTACCTTGGAATTGGGATGGTAATGGTGATGAACACACCCTATCACATGATTGGACGAATGGTTGTATGGCAATGACAAATAAGGGTATGGATATTGTTTGGAGTATGGTTGATAAAAATACTCTTATCGAAATTAGAAAATAAGTTAAAGTTTAAATATTAATTAAGTATAATAACTAATCTAAAAAAATAATTTTAATATAGGATAGTTGATGACAAAAGAAGAAGCAAAAATACATATAGAAAAGTCTTTAGAAAAAGATGATGAATTAATTGGAGTTTTTACAGCACAAGGACCTTTCCCAATTTGGTGGTTTATATTGATTGGTCCACTTGGGGCATTCTTTTTTAAATTTTATTATATTGGTGTAACTCAAAAAGGAATTAGTTTTTATAGATTATCTCTTATGGGAAAATTTAAAGATGATGGAGATTTCTTTAAATTTTCAGAAATTGAAAGTTTAAAAATAAAAGGTGGATTTACACAAAGACCTCTAATCTTTACTCTTAAAAATGGAAAAAAAGTAAAAATAAAAGCACAGATAAAAGGTCTTGACAGAGTTGCAAAACTTACAGAAAAGGTGCAAAAGCATATAGAAAATAATATTACTGTAGTATCATGATATATTATATAGTTCTCTCTATACTTTATGTAGGGATGTTGGTTCTTATAAAACCAGCACCTAAAAGTTTTAGAGATAAATCTATTACAATAAAAGAGAATCTATTTGCTATTAAGGGTTCTCTTATTTTAGGTTTTTTACTTTTAACAATACACCTCTTTATTAGTAACTTCAGTTTTTTAGAAGCAGATAGTACTCTCTATAATCACTTTGTCCTACATCATATAAAAAGTAATGATTTTTTAATATTTCAATTTTTCACCAATACCTTTGTTCATCTCAATATAATTCATCTATTAAGTAACTTATCATTTATTGGGTTATTGTCTGTTTATGAGAGAAGAGTTGGATTAAAAAGATTTCTAATGGTTGTTCTAGTCTCTGGACTATTTTCAAGTTTATCAATACTCTTTTATGATGTAAACAATACAACCTCTGGTATATCAGGAGTAACATTTGGCTTAGGTGCTGTATTTTTCACAGATGAGAAAAACTTGACATACAAAGATTGGCTCTATGCTTTAGTATCTTTTTTAATTTTGGCTCTAATGCTCTCATTTCAAGATTTTTATGAGATGCAAAAAATGCAAAATATTGATTTTAAAGTAGATTATATAGGTCATTTTTTAGGAGCATTAGGTGCAATATTATATACACGTTTAGTTAAATTAAAAGGGTAAAAATGACCATATATGATTTAAAACCAAAATTTCAAGCTTTGCTTCGACCTATTGTTCAGACTTTAGCCAATAGAGGTATTACTCCAAATCAAGTAACAATGTTTGCAATGTTACTTTCTCTTTTGGTTGGTTTGCTCATTGCAGTAACGCAAGGGGCAAGATGGATTTTACTTTTTGTTCCTCTGTTTATGTTTTTACGTATGGCACTAAATGCTATTGATGGATTACTTGCAAAAGAGCATAATATGAAAACAAAACGAGGTGCTATGTTCAATGAGATGAGTGATGTCATTGCCGATGTTGCACTTTTTTTACCTTTTGCACTCATTGCAGGAGTTAACCCAATTTTTGTAGTGCTTTTTACTGTTGTTGGAGTTTTTAATGAGATGGCAGGTGTTGTTGCTCAAACACTTAATGATGAACGACGTTATGATGGTCCCATGGGTAAAAGTGACAGAGTGTTTGTAGTAGGTTTTATTTCTCTGCTCTTAGGTTTAGGAGTGACAGCTGGAGTGTGGGTCAATATTTTGTTTGGAGTGGCAACACTTTTAGCCATATTATCTACCTACAATAGAGCCATGAGAGGGTCAGCATAATGGAGTTTTTTTCTACTAAAAGTTTTTTTGTTCTTTTGGTTTTAGCACTTATTTTAACGCTTGCAACGGTTGTTATTTATGTTAAGTTTCCCACACAAGAACTAAAAGAGAGAGTAAACTCATGGTGGTATATTTTAGGCTTCTTTAGCATTGGGATAATGCTCAATACAACGTTAGCCATGTTCTTTTTTGGATTTTTGAGTTTCCTAGCACTTAAAGAGTACTTTACACTTATCCCTTCGCGTCAGACGGATAGACGGGTAATGTTTTATGCCTATATTTCTATACCTATTCAGTATTATTTTGCTGGTATTGCTTGGTATGGTATGTTTATTATTTGGATTCCTGTTTACCTTTTTTTACTTTTACCATTTAGACAAGTTTTGATTGGTGAGACCAAAGGTTTTTTAGAAAATACTGCAAGAGTTCAATGGGGTGTAATGCTTTTTGTCTTCTCTCTTAGTCACTTAGCCTACATGTTAACACTTGAGCCTACAACAGCTAATGGAGCAGGAGGAAAAGAGTTTGTTCTCTACTTGGTATTACTTACAGCATTTAATGACGTGTTGCAATACCTTTGGGGAAAGAGCTTTGGTAAACATAAGATTATTCCAAAAGTTAGTCCAAATAAAACAGTAGAAGGATTTGTGGGAGCATTTTTTAGCATAGCCTTTTTAGCATGGCTCTTCTCTTTTTTAACACCATTTAATTGGTATGAAGCCGTTATTGCTGGTATGATTATCTCAGCATTTGGTTTTGTAGGTGATGTTGTAATTTCTATGATAAAACGTGACATAGGAGTAAAAGACTCAGGTAACCTTATTCCTGGGCATGGTGGAGTACTTGACAGAATTGACTCTTTAGTTTACACAGCTCCTCTCTTTTTTCACTATCTTTATTACCTATATTACTAAGATAAATTTATGTGGATAAAAAAACTTTTTTTTATATTTCTTGTACGTCCTTTAGTTCTAATAATTTCAGGTGTAAACTTAAAAGGTAAAGAGCACTTACCTGTAGAGGGACCAGCCATATTAGTAGCCAATCATAATAGTCATTTAGACACTATGGTTGTTATGAGCCTTTTCCCCTTAAAAACTTTAGAAAAAGTACGACCCATTGGTGCAGTAGATTACTTTTTTTCAAACAGAGTAACAGCTTGGCTCTCTAAACATTTGCTAGATATTATTCCTTTAAAAAGAAAGCCAACAAAAGTAGAAGGTCATCCTTTTGGAGAAATATATTCGGCATTAGATAGAGGTGAAATTATTTTACTTTTTCCTGAAGGAAGCAGAGGAGACCCCGAGATAATGAAACCATTTAAAACAGGTATTGCACATATAGCAGAGGCATATCCAAAAGTTCCAGTAGTTCCTTTGTCTATATATGGGGCTGGAAAAGCATTACCTAAAGGTGAAGCATTGTTTGTACCTTTTATTATAGATGTTCATGTGGGTGAGTCTATTTATTATAGGGGAGAAGATAAAAAAATATATACTCAAAATTTAGAAGAGTCTGTTAAGAGGTTAGAGAGAAATTTTTGTTAAGTATAGAGTGTCACTTGACATATTTCTTTTTTTTGGTTATGCTTCTTGTAGTTTAATACTATGGAGAAATGTATGAAGAAACAAGTAGAGCTAATAGTGTTTACAATCTTAGGATTTATGTTACAACAGCTATCTTACGGTTCAGGTCACTCATCGTCTTTTTTTAACCAATATATAGGATTTACACTATTTTTTCCTCTTTTTGTACTCTTGATGTATTCAGTTCATAGCATATTTAAGATAAAGAGCAACACTTTAACCACTTTTATAAGTCTCTTTTTAGCCCTAGTGGTACATGTAGCAAACTTTTTAATCTATCCTGCATTAAATGCTGGAAGAACAGAACAGATGTATGGACTTATTCTAGTCTATGGTATACCTCCTACTATCATAGTAGGGCTGATTTATTCTTTTTATTTTATAAAGAGTAAATATTAATATTGTAATTTTATATTTATTTAAGTATAATTAATAAATATTGATTCAGAGGTATTACTAAAGTGTTCAAGGCTTATATTTTTATTCTTTGTTCTTACTCATCTTATTGATATTTATAATGTTTATATATGGCTGTGATTCTGCTCGTAATGAACTTAAAAAATCAAAAAATTTAATGAAAAGAGAGTAAATTAATATGCAAAAAAAACACAAAATAATATATAAAATAGTAGTTGATACCCTAAAAGAGAATGAGTTAAAAGAGTTTAATAGACTTTATAATAGATTTTTTACTTTTTTAGATAAAATCCTTGGAAACTCTATAGCAGAGGGTGCTGATGCTAAATGGCAAAAGTGGCTAACAGAGCTTGATAGCTTGAATAGTGTTAATGATATTTTGGCTCTCAAAGTTGTAACAGCTATTTTGTATCAAGAAGGCGACCCGTATGGACATAGTATAACAGATGTTTTAGCAGAACGGTTTAAGCGTTATTTTCACAATGAAGAGATAGATAGACGAGAGAAGATAGCATTTGCTGTGGCATATCACAGTAGCAAACCCAAAGAGTACATAAGTCAATATTCACGCTACAGGTTTACAGAAGCTTTGGATGTACTTTTTGTAGCAGAGGCAAAAGAAGACCCACTCTATATACTTGAACAGTTTGATAAATTTGGTGAACCTAATAGAGATTATTTTTTTTATATTGGAGATAAAATACCTAAAAAATTTTTAGAATTTACTCGTTTAGTCCAAGAACATCGACCAGAGCTTTATTTGAAAGCTTTAGTCAACTTTGTTGATTATGCCAATGAGACTAGAGATGAAAGAGCTGATAAATTTGAATTTTGTAACGTTTCCAAAGAGTTATATGAAAAGATAGCACAAGGAGATTACTCTTCTGAGTTTAGAGTAGAAAATGCTTTACAAAAACTGATACAGTATAGTTATATGGATACTGATTGGTATGAAGAACTTTTTGTATTACTTTGGGAGATTGAGTCTAAAAAAGAAGAGCAAGATAAAAATTCACGATTGAACTATTTGCAAATAGGAATAAACTCTAAAAATGAGAAGCTACTCGCAGAGGTTTATGAGAGATTTGATATATGGCGAAACAGCTACCAAACATTTGGTTTTGAGTCTGTTAAGCCTTTTCTTTCACATTTTAGAGAGATAGAGAAACTTTTTCAAGAGGCACTTTATGATAATCTTCTCTGTTATGCTCGAAACTTCTTTTTGTCTAATACAATAGAACGAAAGATTATTGATGACTTGGTTGATACTTGTTATGACATGCTAGAGTGGCTCTATCGGGAGAATCGAAAGTACTATTTTAGGCTTTTAATAAGTTATTTGCAAGTAGATAGAATTTCAGATAAACCTATTAAAAAAAGAGTTATGTTGGCGAATGAGGCTCTTAGTCGATTTTTGGATGAATTTGAACTACTTGCTAATCAAAATATAAATGATGCCGTTGAGATATTGGGTGTTTTACTTAATAAGTCAGATAGTGGTTGGTATCCTACAGAATTTATTAATAGAACGCTCAATAAGGTCTATTTCATAGTTGAAGATAAAGATGCTATTCGTGCGAAGGAGGAGCTAGATAGAGTCATTAAAAAAGAGACAGAGCATTATGAAAAATATGATAGAGGAGGTCCTTGTCCTTGGAGACCACTCTACGCTGTTGAGCGTGAATATGCTTCCTCTGAATTGCTTAAAAGGTTAAGTACATCGGATGATGAGCAGATACGTGAAAGTATAGCAGAAAATAAAAAAACTTCTCTAGAACTATTGGCTATTATGAGTAAAGATGACTCGGAAGGAGTTCGTGCAAGAGTAGCACAAAACCCAAATACTTCGATAGAGATATTAAAAGAGATGTTTGTAAATGATAATGAACATACAATGGTTTCTCATATCTGTGGAAATCCAAATATGGATGAAGATTTTTTGTATGAGATGTGTCAAAATGGTCAAGGCTATTATGTCTCAATGAACCCTAATATTCCACTCAAATGTATTGAATTGCTCTCTGTTGATAATGATAAAAGTATTCGTTATAAAGTTGCTAAAAATAGTAAGACACCTCAAAAGATATTGGAAAAGCTCTCTAAAGATAAAGAACCTTATGTGCGTATAGCTGTTGCCTCTAATCCAAAGACATCAAAAAAAGTTTTAGAGTGGTTGACGCAACATTATGGAAATATAGGTTTGAGTTATACTCTTTTAAGTTATAAAAAAAATATTATAAATGGAACAAAGCGTTTTATAAATCAACAAAAATATGATTTACATGGAAATTTGAGACAATTTCTTTTAGTAGATATGATGATACCTAGAAAAATAGATACTGCTGAAAAAAATCATCAAATTCGTAATGCTTTATTATCAAATCCCAATACCCCAGACAATCTCCAAAAGAAACTAAATAGAGATGAAAAAAACTATCAAATTAAACGAAGAAAACAAGAAAATAGGAGAGAAAAAATGAGTTTAACACCTGAAATAAAAGATGCTTTCAATAAATTTTTTATGATATTTATGGCATTAGCAACCATTGGAATATTGGTCAAATCAATACCTTTTACTCTTCATCATATGAGTAAAATTATGTTAATTACGACACTAAGTACAGCCTACTTTTTTGCCAGTAAATACAAACGAACTTTAATTAAAAAAGAGTACATACAGATGATACTTTTTGGAGTTTTTGTTCATTTGACTACAACACTATTTCTCTTTTATAAAACAGAAGGAGTAGGTTTTTTAAAAATTATTGGAAACTCACTATTGCATTTTGATGTGGGTGTGGGTTTAACAACTTTTATGATAGTTGTAATACCTGCACTAGTTCCTACTCTATTCTTTTCTAAATTCTTTTTAGGAAAGGTTTTGAGGGGTAAAGATGTTAAATAAAATAATCTGTTATTCCAAATATAATCAAAAGGATTCCCAATGAAACTTATCTCAATCTCAGCCATTCTATTACTTCTAAATTTAACTATTTTTAGAGTTCCTCTTTATATATTTTCTGATATATCAGGTATTTATATTTTGAGTAATTCACTTTTTTTACTCCTTTTTTCTACTCTATTCATATACTTTTTAGTCTATAAAAATCGTCGATTAACGCATTTAAAATCAACAACTACCATCAACTATTTTTTAACTATTGGTAGTGTGATTTTATCTGTCTTCTTTTTGTTTTCATGGTTGGCAACATCTAGTATTACTGAACAAATTCCGATGGTTTATATTATCTTCGTGCCTCCGATTGGAAAAACAATGCTTATTACTGGCTTTTTACTTCTATTTCTTCACAATAGAAAAGAAAAGTTATTCTCAAATCAGTTTTATCAGAAGGCTATTGTTTTTATTACATTGATCATTTTATTCTCTCAAATTGGACTCATAGAACATTTATCATCTAACATTATTGCATTTATTTTATATAAGATGCACTATATTGAAATTGGATTTCCACTAATCTTTCTTTTTAATCTAATGCTTTCTGCATTTATTTCTTTTGTAATTGTTATGCTATTCTCCATTTTTTCAAATATATTGTCTAAAGTTTATGTTTCTAAGTATGACGTACTTATGTTGTTCATAGGAGTAGTCCTTTATATCATTTGGTCTATTTTGAAGTTTAATTTCTTGGGAAATGTATCGCAAGACATGTATTATCAAGCTGATGAAACGTATAGGTATTTAATTGTTATTTTTAATATATTTTTTGTAATTGTTATAGTGAGAAATTTTCTTGCTGTTAGCAATGATACATAAACAACTAATGGTATTTAATGTTCCAACTAACCCTATTGATAATCGTAATAGTTATCTCCTACTTTATCGCTAAATATATGAGCAGAGATAGAGGCTATATTATGCCAATTAAACATCAAGACCATACCACATGGAGTACCATTAATCGTAAACCTATCTATTATCAGTTAAATATAGAAGATATAATAAGTGGAGATGCCAAGTCGATTATAGTAGCAGTAGATAGCCCAACCAAAGCCAATTTTGTTACTAGAAAAAAGCATTGGTTAGAGAAACTACTGCTTAACGATAATGGTTTTGACAAAGGTATTTATGTTGGTTCAGATGAACCCACACTACAGAGTGTTTTAGAAGATAGAGAGCTTCAAAATAAGATTTTAGAAGTACTAGAGGGTAAGTATCACTATCCTTGTGATAGCATAGAGATTGTCAATGAAGAGAAGATGTTCTATCTAAAATTTAATCTCAAAAAAGGGCTGAAACCCAAAAAGATAGAGATGGAGCTGTTTGTTAATAGTGTGATAGATAAACTACTCCTGCTTGAAAAGCTTTTTCTTTTGAACTCTATAGAAGCTAAAGAGGAGATAAAAGATTACAACAGACAATATTGGGTTCGTTTCATATTGACATTTTTGGTTGGGATTAGCTTTTTTTATAGAATTTTTATTTTAGATGATGTAAAGCATTATATTATTGATGATATGAGATGGTTTCTCTATAGCTCTGGTGTGGCTCTATTTATGGCTTTTGGAGCATTTATCTATATATTCAGACAACAAAGAGAGAGTTCTTTGAAATTAAGCACATCAAAACGCTATTTTATTGGTTCTTTTTTTATAGGGTTGCTCTTTTTCTCTCTTGTAATTCAAGAGTCAAATATTTTTTTAGATGACTCCAGTAGTAATGTGACTGTAGCCTATATTGAAAAAAAAGAGAAGAGTCCAAAAACTCTTGCGTATTACTTTATTTTGAGAAAAAATTCTATAGAGGGGTTAGATAAAGTCCGAATTGATGGTTCGATATATAAGAAGAGACAAAAAAGAGAGATGGTAAGAGTATCGGTTAAAGAGGGGTTTTTGGGAATAAGGTGGGTTTTTGATGTTGAGTGAGAATGTAGCTTAGAAAGAAGTTATGGTAAATCTAGTTTCAATTAAGTAGAAATAATATTTTTACTATAAAATAATCAAAAAAAACTTAAAGGTAATAATTAATGAAAAGACTTTTTATTTACCTGCTAATAGGTGGGTTTTTTTTAGTGGATGTGAAAAAAAGATTAAACCAAATATCGACTCAAATAGAACAGTAGAGAGATAGTGTAGTGTTAGATGTTTTTGATTGGCAACAAAATGATGAGCTAATAAGCAATGGTATCGCAGCTAAGATGGTGGTTGTAAAATCAAAAAGAGTATTGGTACTTTTTGATGCAGATGGAAATATGCTAAGTAGACATAGAATTTCTTTAGGTGAAAATCCTGTTGGTACTAAGTTAAAGCAGGGTGAGCATAAAACTCCTGAGGGAACTTACTCTATTGTAGATATGAGAAGCGACTCAAAATATTACAAGGAGATTTTAATCTCTTAGCCTAACGCTGAAGATAGAAAACGTTCAATAGAATTAGGCTTTAACCCTGATGGAGGAATTATTTTTTCATGCCTAAGTACCTTGGAACTGGGATGGAAACGGAGACGAATACACTCTCTCACGACTGGACAAATGGTTGTATGGTAATGACCAACAGAGGTATGGACATGGTCTGGAGTTTTGTAAATAAAGATACGGTAGTAGAGATTAGAGCATAATTTAATACTTTTTTAAATTCGCACCAATAGTGTAAAGCATCACTTGACACAATATAATTTTTAAGTTATACTTCTCTTATAATTTAATCAAGGATGCCTTATGAAAACAACTCAAAGCACTTTTAAAACATTCGATAATTCAGAACTTTTTTACA
>Ga0256826_1001057_pt1 | contig 17093 bp, 15 predicted proteins | sample CV79metaG_FD_185975 | JGI IMG/M metagenome (GOLD analysis project Ga0256826, IMG submission 185975) | Hydrothermal vent microbial communities from East Pacific Rise, Pacific Ocean - CV79 | ecosystem: Environmental > Aquatic > Marine > Hydrothermal vents | place: Pacific Ocean: East Pacific Rise...
TGAAGTAGTTTGATAATCATTTAATCTAAAGTGAAAATCACTATTTTCAGAAGATGTTGCATCTTCATAAGAAGTTAGTTTTTGATCACCAGCAAGAGTTACAACTCCATACTCAGTTTGATAAATAGCTGCAACACCAAATGCTACTTCGGCTGGCATATCCATTCCATTTACTGGAGCACTAGTTGTACCATCATCATCATGAACACTATCTAACTCTGCACTAGAACGGTAGTTTGCTGCAACATCTAACTTAAACAGCATAGAGTCATATAAACGTGCTTTAATCCCTACTGAACCAAAGTAACCCAACTGATCTAAAGTATCATCATCATAATTACTTGTTGAAGTTGAACCATCACTAGATGTTGATTCAACTTCAATGAGACCTCCACCACTAAATGCTACACCTAATGTAGCACCAATAGAGATTCTTCCCCCTCCTGGATAGATATCATTCAAACCAAAAGGTAGAGCATGTGCATACGAAGCAGATAAAGCACTAATGTCTTGATCTTTGTAACTTGTAGTCCCTCTACTGTCTGTAGCTTTAGCTTTTACTGAGTAAAGTGAGTAAACTGCAACACCATAACCATACTCTGGAGCAGTAATCCCACCACCAACAAAATAGTTAAATGTACTTGATGTTACATCCTCAATATTGTCAGCACTTAAGTCAAATGCTCCACCTGTACCTACTTCTGCTGTAAACATTACATTTGCTTTGTCTGATTCAAAGTTTACCATACCCGCTGGATTGAAATACATCGCTGAGTTATTGTTTGCTATTGCAGTAAATGCCCCACCCATACCTTTTGCTTTTGTACCTGGATAACTTACAAGTGGATCTGCCATTATTGCGGAAGCCGCCATTAAACTTAACATTATAATTTTTTTCATACTACACCCTTATTATATATTTATGTAATAGTATCAAATTAAACTTAAATCAACAAAAAAACAATTGTGCTATTGAACAGTTACAAACACCACATTTAAAGAGAGAGAAGCAAACAGTTCACTCTGATCCTCTTCTCCTAAATACCTATCCATTTCATACACTTTATTATCTATAGAGAATTCAATATTTACATTACCATTAACTGCATAGCCTGCACCTAGTGTATATCCTGTAAGATTCAAGCTATCTGTATCTAAACTACTTTTTGTTTCATTAGATTTATAATAACCACCTCTAATTTGAAAACCAGGAGCAGAAAAATCAACGCCAACTGCAAATGTTTCATAATCATTTAACCTTAGGTATAGATCACTATTTGCCTCTGATGTTGCATCTTCATAGCCTGTAATTTTCTTATCTACTGCTACCGTAAAAACCCCATACTCTGTCAGATAGATCATAGCCAAACCATAATCAAATTCATATGGCATATCCATTCCATTTACAGGTGTTGTGTATGCACCTTCGGTATCACTTGCGGGAGATAGCGCACTCTCCATCTTAGCAGGGGTTCTATAGTTTACTCCTAGATCAATATTAAACATTTCAGATTTCAAAACACGTGCTTTTAATCCTAGTGCCGCGAAATAACCCATTTGATCTAATGTGTTGTCAGTATAAGAACTTAAAACTGTTCCATCCTCAGCATACATATCAAAAGCTAAAAGCCCTGATCCACTAAATGCAACTCCTAATGTTGCACCGATAGAGAGTTTTCCGCCACCAGGATATATATTTTGTGCAATTGCCAATGCACCTGAAGCAGAAATAGCACTAATATCTTGCTCCTTTGCATTTACATATCCATACATATCTTTAGCATAAGCTTTTACTGAGTACAGAGAGTAAATAGCCACTCCTCCACCTGCCATGGAATTTGTAAAGCCACCTGCAACAAAATAGTTAAATGTACTAGAGACTGGACTCTCTTGTGTATTTGTCAAATCAAGAGCTGCACCCGTCCCTAGTTCTACACTAAAGATACCCAGTGTTGATTGATTTTGTATTCTAGAATATGAACCCTTCATTTTTGATTCAAAATTTACCATACCCGCTGGATTGAAATACATCGCTGAGTTATTGTTTGCTATTGCAGTAAATGCCCCACCCATACCTTTTGCTTTTGTACCTGGATAACTTACTAGTGGATCTGCTATTATTGCAGAAGCTGCTAATGTACATAAGATTATTATTTTTTTCATTTTTCACCTAATTAGTTTTTAAATATTTATTGTACTTTACCAAAATAGACTTAAAACAAGAAAAAATTTATACTCTCTATTTTAATATCTGTCTTATCATTGAAAGAGTAGAATACAAAAAAATTATAAGGTGATTTATGGAATTTTTGTTTAATACTAATGTAGAATTTTTTATAGCAGCATATCTAATAGGAGGAATACCTTTTGGTCTTATTCTCGCTAAAAAATTTGCTGGTGTCGATGTAAAAGCAAGTGGAAGTGGAAGTATAGGAGCAACGAATGTACTTCGTGTTGTTAAAGAGAAGAATCCAGCCTTAGCAAAGAAGCTCGGTATTGCGACATTAGCACTTGATGCGATTAAAGGTGTTGTGGTCCTTGCCGTAGCATACTTTATGGGTATGAGTGATGCTACTTTATGGGGTATTGCTCTCTTAGCTGTTATTGGACATTGTTTCTCTCCTTACCTTGGATTAGAGGGTGGAAAAGGAATAGCAACAGGAATGGGTGTTATGATGTTTATGCTTCCACAGGAGACATTAATCGCATTAGTTGTTTGGGGTGTTTTAGCTAAAACACTTCGTATTTCATCTATTTCATCTTTAACTGGTGTTTTAGCACTTTTAGTTTCAAGTTTTTACCTTCATCCCCAAATGGCACATGCACCTATTGTCTTAATAGTTATGATACTTTTTTACAAACACATTCCAAATATTATACGTGTTTTTAAAGGTCAAGAGAAACGTGTAGTTTAATGAGAATTCATGTAGAGGATCTAAAATTTCAAACAATTATTGGAATTTTAGATTTTGAAAGAGAGACACCACAGAGTGTTATTGTTAACCTTTATTTAGATTATATTTACATAGAAAATGAATTTATCAACTATGTAGAGATAAGTGAACTTATCAAATATACTATGATTAAGGAAGAATTTTTACTTTTAGAGGATGCTTTATCACATCTCAGTTTAAAACTTAAAGATAAATTTCCTGCGATTATGAAACTACAACTTAAAATCACAAAACCCTCTATTATGCCCGACTGCAAGGTAAGTTTAAGTGATTCATACACTTTTAATTCTTAATCCAAACTTCATTTTTTTTTAAAGAAAATTGAAAAAAACTTTAAGGTAACCTAAAATTACGCTATCATTTCGCCAAAATATTCATATACAGGAAATTATTAATGCGCATTCTTATCATTGAAGATGAAGTTACATTAAACAAAATGCTTGCTGAGGGACTTAAAGAGTTCGGTTACCAAAGTGATGTTGTTGAAACACTTAAAGATGGTGAATACTATCTTGATATTCGTAACTACGATTTAGTTCTTATGGACTGGATGTTACCAGATGGTAACTCAGTTGATATTATTGGAGATATTAAATCAAACACACCAAAAACTGTTGTAGTTGTAATCTCTGCAAGAGATGATAACGAAAGTGAAATCGAAGCACTTCGTGCTGGTGCTGATGACTATATCAGAAAACCTTTTGATTTTGATGTTTTAGTAGCTCGTATCGAAGCTAGACTTCGTTTTGGTGGTTCAAACATCATCGAAATCGAAGATTTAACGATCAACCCTGAAGAAGAAAAAATCACTTACAAAGAGCAAGAGATAGAGCTTAAAGGGAAACCTTTTGAAGTACTTACTCACCTTGCTCGTCACCGTGATCAAATCGTTTCTAAAGAACAACTTCTTGACGCTATCTGGGAAGAGCCAGAACTTGTTACTCCAAATGTAATTGAAGTTGCGATTAATCAAATTAGACAAAAAATGGATAAACCATTAGGAATCACAACTATCGAGACTGTACGTCGTCGTGGTTATAGATTTTGTTTTCCAAAAGAGATCAACTAATATCTTTTAATCTCTAAAATGATATAATCTCAAATCTTTAAATTTGGGATTATTTTCATGTTAAACAAACATAGTATACGTAGAAATTTTTTAATACAACTTGTTATATCTTCAGCAACCTTAATCCTTATATTTTCAACCATCTTATACTTTTTTATAGAACGTTCAATACATGATGATAAATATAATGAACTTATACTTTATGCAAAAAATATCACTAACAATAAGTCACTATTTCAAGCTGATGAACAATTTTCAGAGAACTTTTTCTCTTTAAATATTGAAATAGTTTATTTCAATGACAAAAATGTTGAAATTTCTGAGTATCAAACAACTAAAAACAATCATACATATATGATTTTAATCTATCCCTTTAATGTAAAAAGCAACTCTTATCTTAAGATCACAAGAGACATAAGTAGAACAAAACGACTTCTAAATAAAATCATTAAATATATTTTTATCATTAATATTGCAGGTTTTGGTTTAGTTATACTTTATGCGATAGCACTTTCAAAAATCTTAGTAAGACCTCTTAAAATCATTAATAATAGACTCTCAAACATAAATGAGCATCTTATGAGACCTATTAACATTGAAGAACTTCCTAAAGAGTTTGAACCCTTAGGACTAACTATTAACCATCTACTCTCTCGTATTCAAAATTTTGTTAAGTACCAAAAAGAGCTCTTTATTGGAACGGCACATGAACTTAAAACTCCTCTTGCTGTTATTAAACTAAAAAATCAGGTTACTCTTATCAAGAAACGTTCCCCTGAAGAGTACATAGATGCCTTAAAGGTCACGAACAAGACTATAGATGAGATGAATATCATAGTTTCAAATATATTAAATATAGGGCGTCAAGAGGGAGCACAACTTGATAAACCAGTAGAAGTAGACATTATTGAAATATTAAAACAAAAAGCCAATGATTTTCAACTTTTAGCAGCAAATGAGGGTAAAAAACTGCATATGAGTTTTGAACCTTCTGGTTTTATGGCCATGTTACAAGTTAGCTTATTAAACCAGATCATTCAAAACTTTTTACAAAATGCTCTCAAATTTACACCTGTAGATAAATCTGTTACACTTAGAAGCTCACAAGATGATTTTGGACTACTCATAGAGGTTATTGATGAGGGATGCGGTATTGATGAGGGAATGGATCTTTTTGCACCATTTAAACGCCAGGGGAATAAACCAGGTGTTGGACTTGGTCTATTTTTAGCTAAAAGTGCAGCCGATGCACTTGGTGCTAGAATAAAATTAAGCAATAGAGAAGATGGTATTGAGGGTACAATAGCTTCATTACAGCTCAATTCAAAACTATCTTGTATAATTCCTAAAAATAACTGAGCTATTTAAAAAATAATAAAGCTATATTTTGTTATAAATCGGACACGAAAATAATAAGTAAAATATATAAGGTTTTTTAATGGCTCTAATTATAAATGATGAATGTATAGCATGTGATGCTTGTCGAGAAGAGTGTCCAACGATAGCTATAGAAGAGGGAGATCCTATCTATTTTATCGATCCGGATCGTTGTACTGAATGTGTTGGCGTTTATGATGAACCTGCATGTATTTCTGTATGTCCTGTTGACTGTATAGTTCCAGACAAAGATAACGTTGAATCTATTGCAGAACTCCAGTTTAAAGCTAAAAACCTAGATATGGAAGAGTAAGAAGTTGGCAAAAAGAGTTGGCGTCATTGACATAGGTTCTAATTCTATTAGAATGGTTGTTTATGAAAAGACATCTCGATATGCCTTTCACCTTCTTCATGAAGAGAAATCAAAAGTAAGAATTTCAGAAGATGCCTACAAGCATGATGGTAATCTTCAAGAGTTACCAATGCAAAGAACTTTTAATGCACTGGCAGACTTTATAAATATATGTAACTCCTTTAAAGTAAGAAAACTACTCTGTGTTGCAACCTCTGCACTACGTGATGCACCCAACAAAAAGATATTTCTAAACAAAGTAAAAAAAAGCCTCAAACTTAATATTAAAATCATTAGTGGAGAGAAGGAAGCATATTTAGGTGCTATAGCCTGTGCAAATCTTCTTCCAACGCAAACTAATGCTTTGAGTATTGATATTGGTGGTGGTTCTACAGAGTTTAGTTTTATAGATGGCAACTCGGTTGAAGAGACAATCTCTCTTAAACTAGGGACTGTTCGATTAAAAGAGCTCTATTTTGATAAAGATGATATGAAAGGTGCAATTTCCTATATCAATAATCAATTAGATAAAATTCCTGCACATAATGCTGAACGATTGATTGGAATTGGTGGTACATTTAGAGCCATATCTTCGGCTATTATGAAAGAGAATAAATCTCCAATAAATAAAATTCATGCCTATGAGTACACTACAGAGACTCTAAATAGATATATGGAAAAGATTTTAAGCGCATCAACAAATGATGAACTTAAAACTCTCTTTATCAAGAGCAATAGATATGATGTTATAAAACCAGGAACATTAATTTTAAAATGCCTTCTAGAAAGAACATCTATAAATAGTGTTATTACAAGTGGTGTAGGCGTTAGAGAAGGTGTTTATCTCAGTGACTTGCTAAGAAATTCTAAGGATAAATTTCCTCATAATTATAACACCTCAGTAAAATATCTTTTAGATACACATATAGTAGATAGAACTTTTTCTTCACAACTAGCTTCATTAAGTAAAAAAATATTTGACTTAACATACCTTTTTTTCAATATAGACAAAAAGTATCGTTATGAATTAGGATTAGCTGCTAAAGTCTATCCTAGTGGGAGTAGTGTTCATTTTTTCTCTCAGAATAAACATACATACTATCTTATAAAAAATACTTTAGAGTATGGATTTACACAAGAGAGCAATACTCTTATAGCTACATTATGTAAATATGCGAAAAGTAAACTTCCTGCAGAGTCTCATCTTATCAAGTATGCAGAGTTCTTACCAGAGCAGGAGACGACAAAAGCACTTAGTCTAATACTATCCTTAGCTATCTCATTACTAAGTCATAGACCACGTAATATTGATTTTGATATGGCGTTTGAGAAAGACACGTTAAGGATAATCTCTAAAAATAAGTTATATATAACAAAAGAAGCTATTGAGAAACTTGAAGTTTCTCATGAGAATTTTAAGATAGTCTTTAGTAAATAAAATTCACTAAAGACTATCTTAAAATCTTTGTCCCATAGTAAATTCAAAACTAGATGTTCTATCTTTAACGCCATCTGCATTTCCAACATTCTCATTTAATGGTGCAGCAAACATTAACTGAATAGGCCCAACAGGGGAAAACCACTCTAAACCAGCTCCATATCCACCACGAGAAATTTCTGTAATATCATTATTCCCGATGAAACCCCAATCTGCAAATAATACTATTCGCATTTTAGCTTTTGGAATAAGAGGTAGACTCATCTCTAAAGAGTTTGAAAATGTTTTTTGTCCACCTGTAAGTCTATACTCTCCATTGTCATCAAAAAATCCAGGAGAAAGAGAGTAGGACTCATACCCTCTAACGCTACCAATTCCACCCATATAAAAGTTTTCTGCAAGAGGAATATAACCATTGTCAACAACTATGTTGAGTCTTGCTTTATATCTGAAAATTGCATCAAACCCAATATATTTTTCTAATCCAATATATTTTCCATATTTCGTTCTTGATTTCATATAGTTAGCTTCTGCACCTATACCTGTTTTTTCAAAACTTTGAGAGAGTTCAAAACCATGTCTAGGTAAGTAGTAATCATCTGTATTATCCCACTTAGCACTTATCGTTACACCACTTTTAGTATATGGTTTTAAGTAAAATATGTCAGTTACATTTGCATCAAAGGTATCAGCAAATTCATAATCATTTTTAGAATATCCATAACCTAGGTAACCACTAATATAACGAGAAAATCTATGTCCAACACCAACACTTACACCATCTGTAATTACTGAATAATCATTATACTCGTACCGAGAGTGATAAATAGAGAAGTTACCACTAAAGTCACTATCGTTTAGTCTAGGATTAGAGATATTAAAAGAGTATGATTGTGTTGTTTCTGACTTTTCTGCTTTTACTCCAACATTTATACCAGAACCCCAAATATTTCTATCATTAACACCGATACTAACTAGTAAACCACCATACGAACCATATCCACCACCTAACTGAATATTACCTGTCGGAGCCTCTTTAAGCTTCACTACTAAATCCATGCTTTTGTTATCAACACGTTTCTCTTCAACAGTCGTACCTTCAAAAAATCCTAAACGCCCAAGTGCATTTCTAGAATCTTTTAAATCTGTTAGTGAATAACTATCACCAGGCCCTAAGTAGAGTTCACGACGGATAATTCTATCTAATGTTCTAGTATTTCCAGAGATAACTACATCACGTATTTTTACTTTTTCACCAGGATTTACTTTAAAAACTACTTCTACAGTATGATCTTCTTTATTTTTACGTAAATCTGGAACTACTTGAACATAGGCATAACTTAGGTCAGCAATAAGTGTTTTAATTTTATCTGCATCTTCACGAAATGATTTGATATTAAAGACTTCGCCTTTTTTAAGTGAGATGATTCTTTTTAAGATCTCATTATGAATAACATCTTTTGATTGTTCAATAGTAACTGCTCGAATAGTATAAGGCTCACCTTCTGTAATTTGATAACTCATATCAGCAGTATAGTGATTAAAATTCACACGAACGAAAGGAGTCTCAACTTTTGCATCTAAATAACCATACTGCATATAGTAATCTCTAATTCTAAGGTTATCATAGTCTAAATCTCGTAAAGACATTTTTCCATCATTTCGACCCCAGAACCAACCCATCCATTGATGCTCTTTATTTGCTATAACTTCATCAAAATCATCACTATCTAAACCATATACTCCACTATATTGAAGTTTTTCAATAATAATCTCTTCACCCTCATTTACAACAAATGTAACCTTGATACTACCGTTATCTAAATACTCTTTTTGTATCTCTACAACAGAATCAATTTTCCCTTCTTGCGATATAGCTTCAATGATACGTTTTTTTGCATTTTCCAATGTCTGTTCGTTATATAGAGTTCCCTTTTTTATCTGAATAACTGAATTTTTAATATCATCATCATTCTCTTTCCAACCTTTTAACTCTACTTTGGAGATAATAGCTTTCTCTTTAAAAAAGAAAATTAAATTTCCATCAGAGAACTCAACCCAAATATCGTTAAAGTAACCCTGTTTAAAGTATTTTTTTATTGCATTATCTACATCTTTTATATCGATATCATCACCAACTTCAAAGTTTAACATTCGTAATGCTACTGGTTCAGATATATGAACTAAGCCTTCATAACTAATAGTTTTTATTGTTTGTGCGAAGAGTGTACTTGTAAAAAAAAGTAAAAAAAGTGGTAAAAATATTCTCATTAATATTCCATAGTTAAAATTAGAAGTGATTTTACCCATTATGAGGTTAATCTAGGGTAAATTGAGTATAATTTCACAAATAAAATAAGAGAATAAATATGAAAATTGCTATTATTGGCTTAGGTCTCATGGGTGGATCCTTAGCACTTAGTCTAAAAAAACAAGATTACATTACTACTATTGTTGGATATGACCATAATGAAACACATACTAAACAGGCTATGGAGTTAAACCTTGTAGATTCTATTGCTAGTTTTGATGAAGTTAAAAAGAGTGATGTTATCTTTTTAGCCATACCTGTAAATGGTGTTATTGCCTCACTTAAAGATTTAGTCGATGTAAGCCCAGAGACTACAATTATCGACCTTGGAAGTACAAAAGAGAAGATAGTAGCTTCTATTCCTCCTGTTATTCGTAAGAACTTCATAGCAGCACACCCGATGACAGGAACGGAGAACTTCGGTCCAACAGCTGCTGTTGAAGGACTTTATAAAGATAAAGTAGTAGTTCTATGTGATTTAGAAGATAGCGGAACACTTCAGAGTGATGTAGCGAAAAAGATATTTACCTCACTCAATATGCGCATAAACTTTATGAAAGCAAAAGAGCATGATCGCCATGCTGCCTTTATCTCTCATATGCCTCATGCCATTTCATACTCAATAGCCAACACAGTAATGAGACAGGAGAACAAACATAATATTTTAGCACTTGCAGCTGGTGGATACAGATCTATGAGTCGTCTAGCTAAAAGTTCACCCTATATGTGGGAGGATATTTTCAGACAGAACAAAACAAATCTTCTTGAAGCTATTACAATTTTTGAAGAGGAACTCTCACAACTCAAAAGTGCTATCGAAAATGATGATTGGGAGAGAGTTCATAAAGAGATGGAAGATGGAAACAAACTACACGATATACTTGATTAAGATATATCGTGTTTTTTAATCATCTCTTTTAAAAGTTTTTTATCTAAATTTTGTTTCTCTTTAGAGTAGATATTATTTTCTAAAACTTCTACGAGTCTTGCTACATCACTATCTATATCTTTAAACGGAAGAAGTTTTATAAGAAGCATCTTCTCATTTTTCATGTCGATTTTTAGAGTTTTGGAACTTCTCTTAGCTCCTTTTAAAATCATTATAAATATACCTATAATTAGACCTGCAAAAAAAGCAAAAGCTATATAAAGATAGTTGTTTTTTTCAACTGTAACAGTTTTTGTATCATCTGCTTTTACTACTTCAACATTAGGCTCATCTCTTGTAATCTTCAACTCTTTTTTAAGAGTGTTCCCTCTTACTCTAACATGAATAGGATCAGTTTTAAGTATACGTATTTTATCACTTTTAAGATCAAAGTATTTTAGTGTATATGACGGAATAGTGAAGTTACTATCCCCTACAAAAACTAACTTTTGAGTGAGCGTATTTTTATTTATTACTATTTTTTCATCAAAAATATTCACACTAGCTAGATAAGGTTTAAAACTCTCAATATCCTCTAAGTTACCCTCACCTTGAACTTTAATCTTTACATTTACAGGTTCATTTGGATTAACACTTCTCTTTTGAACCGTAGCATCTAAGGTAAAATCACCTACAATTTTCACCCCCTGAGGAAGTGCTTTAGATTTTATGTCAATGGAGTTAGAGTAGTAAGTTCTCCATTTTACCTGCGGTCTAAAACTACCCCAGTTATTCACACCTGTTCTTTGTGCTATTTTTAGGGCTGCAGGTTCTATGTGAAGTGTTCCTTCCCGTTGTGCTGCCAGTTTATAAACAACTTTTGTGATAGTAAAATCACCCTCTTTCACTCGTTGAGCCTCTTCCTCTGACTTAACCCAAAAACCTTTAAACTCAGGGGCTATATACTTACTATCGACAGCTTGTGCCCCACGATGCTGTTTTAAAAGAAGTGTCAACTCAAAAGGCTCACCGATATAGAACTCTTTTTTAGGTACTATAAAAGAGAGAATAAAATCAGCTTTAAGATCCTGTGTTCTTGGCTTAATAGTTACTTTTACACTATTTGAAAACTCTTTTTTTGAGTCAATTTCAACCTCAGTTGGAGCGATAGTACAATCTTTTTTTGGCGTAAACTGATATGAGAGCGTGTAACTTTTTTTGTAACTTCCATTGATAGAGACTATACTTGTTTGTGAAGATGATGCTGTGATATCATTGCCACAAATCGAAAGTAGTTCAGGTTTTTTAACATTTGAACCTGTAATAGTTAAACTATAAGTAGCACTATCTCCTGCATAAATATCTCTAGGTTCAACTTTAGCAGTTACCGTTGCAAAAACTGCGATTGAAAATAAATTTAAAAGTATGATTATTTTACCAAGGTTTTTCATTTCTGTTTTCCTCTATTTTATTTGTTTTATTAAGTCTATAAAGATATGTACTATGCTCATTAGAGAGCTGTTTTAACCATTTTTTCTCTTCATCATCACTCATCTTATCTTGCATCTGTTTTAAATCAGTTTTTTGAGCTGATTTTTTCTCTTTATCTTTCTTTTGATCTTTCAACTCTTTAGCTTTCTCTTTTTGTTCTGACTTATCTTTTTTCTTTTGATCTGAGTTTTGCTTATCACTCTTTTTTTCATTACTTTTTTTCTCTTGTTTTTTCTTATTATCTTTATCTGACTTTTTCTTACTCTTTTGATCGCTTTTTTTATCTGACTTGTCGCTATCTTTATTTTTCTTATCCTGATTGGACTTATCATTTTTATCTTTTTTATTCTTCTTTTGATCTTTACTCTTTTTCTGCTCTTTTTTCTTATCTTTATCCTCTTTTTTCTTCTGCTCTTTTTTCTTTTTTATAAACTTTTTCACAGCTTCAAGGTTCTCCTGAACATCTTTGTCTTTATTTAACTTTAAAGACTCTTCATAAGAGCTAACAGCCTTAGAAAGAAGTTTCTCATCTCCTGTTTTCACATAAGCATTTCCAAGATTAGCAAAGTTTTCTGCTCTACTTTTTGCATCATTAAAATGTGCTTTTTTATAAGAGTTTATCGCCTCTTTATATTTTCCTTGTTTGTAAAGTGAATTTCCTATGTTGTAGTAAACATCACTTTTTTGAGAATCTTTCTGGTATGTTTCATAGATCTTTTGAGATTTATCATATTCACCTTTAGCATAAGATTCTTTAGCATCTTTAAGCTCCATAAAGTCTAGAGCACCCGCATTTAACTCTGAAGTATGAGAGAAAAAAAGTGTTAAAACAAAAAGTAAAGGAAGGTGTACTTTTTCTCGCTTACTCATAGAGGATGTAGCTATGAGGAGAAGGAAAAGTGCTAAACCTAAAGGGTAGTAAAAGAGTGGTATATAACGATTAATCGTTTGAGATTTCAACTCTTTTTTCTCACTATGAGCATCTATCTCTCTTATCATAGCCTTAACATCGGCGTTTGAATTTAAGCTTTTGATGTAAACGCCACCTGTTTTAGTTGCTAGATTTTGAATCTCTTCATTAAGCTTAGAGATCATTATCTCTCCATGGTACTTAATAAACTCTCCATTCGCTTGTTTGATAGGAGCACCTTTAGTAGTCCCTACCCCTAAAACAAATACAACTATATGATTCTCTTTTGCATATGCTATCTCTTTGCTAAAATCTTTACTATCTCCACCATCGCTTACAATAAGGAGATACTTATTTGACTCTGTTTTCATACTTTTGTTCACAACTTCAAGCATAGATAAAAAATTTGTTCCTTTCTCAGTTATGGAAGTTGTATCAAGTGCGCGAAGTAAAAAGGCAACGGCTGAGCTATCAAAACTAAGAGGAGAGACAAGATAAGAGTTCTGAGCGAAAGCTATCACTCCTACTCTTTGCGTCTGTGTTGATTTTAAAAGTGTGAGTGCTTTTTGTTTTGCTAACTTCAAACGGTTTGGATAGACATCTTCACCTAACATTGAGTCTGAGATATCAAGTGCGATCATAATATCTGTACTTTTAGCCTTAATCTCAATCTTTCCATCATTAATAACTGGCCCAGCAAGAGCAAATACAATAAGTGTCCCTATCATTAAAAAAAGAACATTTCTCGCTTGAAGAGTCAAAGTGTTTGCACTTACTCTTAACTTATCCATCACTTCTTGAGAAAAAAAGTTCTCCTCTTGTGTTTTTTGAGTAAAGAGAAAAGCAAAAAGTATAAACATAGGTGGTAACATATAGTATAAAAATTCTGGATGTAAAAAACTCATCTAATTACTCCCTCTCTTATTTCTTAGATAGACATAGAGCATTAAAGAGAGAAGTGCTAAAAATAGTGGATAGACATAATAGTATTGAAGATATGTAAATGTTTCATTTTTAATATCTACTTTCTCTAACTCATTTATTTTTGCATATACAGACTCTAGCTCTTCTCCATTTGAAGCTCCAAACGCCACTCCACCTGTCGCTTTAGCTATCTTAAGTAAAACAGCACGATTATACTCTCCTGCATTTCCTATGCCTATAGGATAGACTTTAACACCCTCTTTCTTCGCCATATCTAATGCTACATCTAAGGGTATATTGTCTTTTCCTACTGTTGAAAAACCATCCGTTAAAAGTATGGCTATTTTAGATTTTGATTTATTCATTTTTAGGAGATTAACACCCTGTGCTAAAGCCTCATAAAGAGCTGTATATTTTCCTGCCATACCTATTTGCAGTTGAGAGACTATACCTGATAGAATATTTTCATCATATGTTAATGGAGATGCTATAAAAGAGTATGATCCAAAAACAACAAGTCCCATATTATCATTTGTTCGTTTTTTGATAAAATCTTTTACTATGCTCTTCACAACATCAAAACGACTTGCACCAGGATTACTCATATCAAATCCACGAGCTTGCATAGACTGAGATGCATCCACAATAAGGGCTATTTCATGACCTTTTTTCGGTTCTAACTCATAAGGTTCATCTTTTACAGGTGACATCAGTGCAAAAATCATCATAATAATGGCGATCCATTTTAAAAGAAACAGCAATTTCGAACTGCTCACTCCCTTTTTCATAAACTGTGCAACATGGGGAAAGTAGAGAGATGGCAGTTTCATCTTACAGAGTGTTTCACAAGCAATAAAGAAAAAAATTACAAATATAATTTTTGAAAACTCAAAGTAGATACCATCAAACATCAATCATTCCTAAGTATCTCTCAAATTGGCGTTTCACATCTTCATCAAACTTCTCTACATTTTTTTTATACTTATAGTTTTCAAGCAAATCAACTAATGCTTCATAATTCTGTTTATGACGAAGTGAATCATCCTTAAAAGTGAGTCCATAAAGTGTTATCTTGTATGCAGCTTCTTTTGTATCTTTCAAAGAGATTGAGTGAAGTAGCTTAGAGTGTTCTGCACGAATATTAAACTTATTTTTATTTTTAAAATATCGATAAAGGAGATATCCTATCCCGACAAGGAGTAAACTTACAAAAATACCAATAGCAATCAAATACTCAAAAGAGTACTCCTGTATCTCTATCAAAGGTTTTATATCATGAAGAGGAATATTGAGTATTTCTGATCTGTTTTGCATTATCTCCCCTCAAATAATCTACGAAGTGCTACACTGGCGTTTGAATCGGTATAGACTTTTGTAAATCTTATTTTATCTTTTCTAAATCTAGAGTAGAGTTCTCTATCGTGAGTATGTACCCTCTTAGCATAAGCATCTACACTTGAACTATTAAAGTCACCCTCCAAAACTGCTCCACTCTCAGGATCAACTAAAGAGCTAAATCCCATCTGAGGAGGTCTCTCTTCTAAATGGTCTCGAACTATGATGGCAACCACCTCATGTTTTTTTGCTAAAAGTTTAAAATCAGGTATCTCAAAGAAGTCACCAACAACAATAATGAGTGATTTTCTCTTTAAACGCTTAAAGAGTGTTTGCGATATTAATTTAAAATCAACTTTTTGATTCAGAGATTCAAACTCCAAAATCTCAGAAACACTTTTTTGAATCTGGCTTAACTTTTTACTCGGTTTTGAGTTACTTATCATCTTGTCTGTAAAGATATAAGAACTAAGCAAATCACCATTTTTAAGTGTTGAGTAAGAGAGGGAGGCTACAACTTCAGCAATAACATCTTGTTTAAATTTTTTAGAGCCAAAATGAACACTTCCATTAAGGACAGAAGCGATAACTACATTTAACTCTCTCTCTTCACGAAATATCTTAATATATGGCGTTTGAAGTTTCGCTGTGATATTCCAGTCGATATGACGTATGTCATCCCCTGGCATATACTCACGAAGCTCTATAAAGTCATACCCCTCTCCCTGAAATATAGAGGGATTGTTCCCTACCATTTCAGAGAAGACTTGACGACGAGCCCGGACTAAGATTTTTTGTAAACTACTCACTATCTCAACCTAAGGAATAGTAACTGTTTCAAGTACTTTTTGGATAATTTCATCACTTGTTATACCCTCAGCTTCTGCCTCGTATGTTAAAACGATACGGTGTCTCATAAGCTCTTTAGCAATGTATGCAACATCAACTGGTGTTACAAAATCTTTTCCTCGCATAAATGCCATGGCTTTAACAACCTTAAACATATCTATGCTTACACGTGGAGATGCACCAAACTGAATATACTCAGCGATATCATCAAGTCCATACTCTTTAGGGTTACGAGTAGCATTGACAAGTTCTATCATATACTCCTCAACCTCTTCATCTACATGTATATTTTTAATGGCAGTTTTCAGCTCAGCTAAATCATCACTACTTAAAACAGTATTTATCTCTTCAAAACTACCCTTAGAGATACGTCTAGCTATCTCTAGCTCCTCTTTTTTAGAGTTATAATCAACTACTAGCTTCAACATAAAACGATCAAGCTGTGCTTCTGGGAGTTGATAGACACCCTCTTGCTCAACTGGATTTTGAGTAGCCATAACAAAAAATGGAGGGTCAAGTTTAAAAGTGGTATCGCCTAAAGTTACTTGCTTCTCCTGCATTACTTCTAAAAGTGCAGACTGTACCTTTGCTGGAGCACGGTTAATCTCATCGGCTAATAACAAGTTTGTAAAAATAGGGCCCTTTTTAATTTTGAACTGATTATTTTGAGGATCGTAAATCTCAGCACCCAAAATATCTGATGGGAGTAAGTCAGGAGTAAACTGCGCACGTTTAAAGTTAAGACCCAATGCTTTTGAGAGAGCATTAACGGTTGTTGTCTTTGCTAAACCTGGAACACCCTCTATAAGGATATGCCCCTCACACATAAGTGCAATAAGAAGAGAGTCTATCATCTTCTCTTGTCCTACAACTACTTTCGCTACTTCTTTTTTAACATCTTGTATCTTTGTTATCATTACTTGTACGACCTATTTTTAAAGTTATTTGAAAGTATATATCCTTTGAGTTAATCATTACTAAATCAGCTGTTTTATAGTCAGAAATACAAATTGTGAAATTTCTTTTCTATTTACTTGACATATAAACTATTTTTGTCTATAATTCCACCCTCTTAACAATAAGAGATCAAGTCTTGTTAGCTCAGCTGGTAGAGCACGTCACTTTTAATGATGTGGCCGATGGTTCGAATCCATCACAGGACACCACTTTTACAATATGTTGGCCCCGTCGTCTAGCGGTTAGGATCCATGGTTT
>Ga0256826_1001058_pt1 | contig 17084 bp, 14 predicted proteins | sample CV79metaG_FD_185975 | JGI IMG/M metagenome (GOLD analysis project Ga0256826, IMG submission 185975) | Hydrothermal vent microbial communities from East Pacific Rise, Pacific Ocean - CV79 | ecosystem: Environmental > Aquatic > Marine > Hydrothermal vents | place: Pacific Ocean: East Pacific Rise...
TATTTAAAAAATCAAACTCTGCAAGATTTTAGCTCTTGCATCGTTCTTTGAAATATAATTGTTGATAAACTGATGTCTATTTCTTATTTTCCTTGCTATTTAAGTTATCTCTTATAAAAAGGCTTTAATCTATCGTGACAATCTTATAGTAAAATTATATAATATTGTCACTATTATTATTCTAGTTATCTCTTATGACAAAGGGCTAAGACTGTAATGCTATATAGTTTTATTCATCAAATATGTATTTATGAAACTTAGTAGAAATTGCTTACTTTTAAGATTTTGGAACTCTTCTAAATCTAGTAAATCATGCATAGGAACTGTAAAGTTAACTAAGAAAGAACTCTCTTGTTTGAGCTTATTCAAAGGCACGACATCAGCTCTAAATTTATTTTGTTTATTGAGTTGACGCTTGTAATGGGTACTTACAATATAAAAGTTGACATTACCTTGCCATAACAATTCACCTTTTTCTATTTCTTTTAGAGGAAGTCTGTCTTTGTAATCAGAAATTTTATGTTGGCTAATTATACTGATGACTTCAGCAAAGGATTTACCCGTATTCTTAATCAAGTTCCATAAATCTCTGTGTTCAAGTAATAGTTTATTGATGTCTTTAGGATTAAAAGCTACTAATAGCTTCTTAATTTCAATATCTATTTGTTCGTAATCACTTCCGAAGAAAACCCAATTGTATTTTGCTTGAACAAGGACAGCAGACATTAGTAGGCGAATATATTGAATATCATCTGATGGTTCAATGGCAAATAGCCATGTGAGCATTGATGCACTTAGTTCAGCTGAATAAAGCTCTTCTACATCAATGTCTTCTTGATCAAGTTTTAAGTCTATATAGCCTCTGTTTTCATCTAATGAACATGAGAAGAAAAACTCAGTCCATAGAGTGTAACTTGTATCAAAATACTCTTCTTGTGTTACCCACTCGTTACTTAATCCCATCCTTAAAATAATGGAAGCTACCTTGAGGTCATCTATTAATAATGAGAGTGGTCTGTTTGCAACAATCTCTTCATTTGTGAAAGCATATACTAAAGTTTCTATTAGCTTCTTAATCTTCTTGCGACCTTGCTCATCAATCTCTACTTTAGGTTTATCATTCGTTATAATCTTAGGATCTATATCAACGGAATCTTTATCAAGCTGTTCTTGAAGTTCCTCTTGAGTCAGTTCTGCCTTGCTATCATCATCTGTATTCTGAGTATAGAGACCTAAATATTGTCGTAAAATTGCATGAATATCAAAGGCATATCTGCTTGAGTTACTTGAATGTAGCGAAGTGGAGTTATAGTTATCTACAAAAACATCACTTGGATTAAACAAAGTTCTTACTTTATCGTGTGCTTTCGTATTGCCTAGTTCATGGGTATCATCTCTCTTTGGAGTATGTACTAGATGTTCATTGAAGACTTTCAGTAAATCACCGAATGCATTGTGGTTCCATGCTAGTTCACTACTACCTTGAATAAAATCACTTAAGGATCTTGTTTTTGATGAAGTCGATAACTCCCTTTCATCATCAATCCATATCTCATCAGAGCATATTAGTTCATCAGTTTGCTTATTCTTATACAGTAAGCATAACTTACTAGGTTCATTTTCAAATCCTTCAATATGTAAAAGATTATCTTCTATATACTTAATCTTACAGATATTATTATCTACTTTAGAAGCATTTATTTGATAATCTTCATGAACTGTTACAGCAACTTTTATGTGCTTGTATTCAAATTGAGCAGAATGAATCTGTACAGGTTTAGGTGTTGCAATTTCATCATACAATTCTTTAACTTCTCTTTCACTCTTTGGTATAAATTCTGAAACTTTTTCTATGTCATTATTGTACTGTGCATTAAAATCAGTAAGACTCATCTCTTTTACACTCATCAACTCAGCATTACCAACCTTGATACTACTTGTCATCATTGCTGCTTTTGAACAGTTAGCACTTCCAGAAAAAACAATAGCTTTATCAGGATATAGGAAAGCATAGTATTTAGCATGTATAAATGCTTGTTTAGGCTTATCTTGTGCATAGTGTATAAAGTTTGTGGGAACTATGCTTGTATTCTCTTCAAGTGTACTGATTATCTCTTCTGTTAGTTCAGAATGATGATTTTGAGCATAAATTTCTATTGTTTTAGGCGAGAACAGTTCATTAAGCTGTTGTATCGTCTTTCCTTCACTATCGAAGTAGGGGCTCTGAATAATAAGTTTGTCACATCCTATTTCTACATATGCTTTCATTTGCTCTAAGAGAGATGATTTAGTATTTACTCTTCCAATTAATCCCGAAGATTCTTCCATGTTGGTAGACCAAGGTGCTGTTTCTTTGTTGTATGCATTGTTAACTGCATTAGCTATATTTTGTGTATAAGGTAATCTCTTAATAACACCATGAAGATAGTCTTCAAAGGCATTAAATACTGCTGTTCCATCTTCTTTTGTGTCATATTTATTCCAAATTTCTGCATTTTGTCGCCAACCACCGAATGTAAGGTTTCCGCTACCAACATATAAAGAAGCTTTATCATGACTGGATAGTAAAACTGCCTTTGGATGAAATCTATCATAAGATCTATCTAAACTTACAGGTACAACTCTGTACCTTTTACCGAGACCATGAATAATTAACTTTTGATTTTCATAGCTTTCTTGAACACATTGTGCATCTGCGAATATCGTAAGTGATGGGCTTCCCATTTTCTTTAAGAACTTTAGTACAACGGTCTGGATAAATAGAAAATCTATATTGTGGGTCAGTACAATAATACTATGAACATTCTTTGCCTTACTGATTGACTTTAGTAAATCTTCTGTCATGCTGTCTCTCTTAGTCTATTAATTACATCATCACTCATATCATTCTTGATAAAATTTCCATTATCTAATGCATCACAAATACCAATATCTGACATCATACGAATTGTATTGTTTAGTCTACTACCACTCACCCCAGCATTTGTATCAATTCCTGTAGGCACAAGCTTCTTTCCTTCTGGAAAGAATCGTAATGAGCATTGTTGCCCTTGTCCCATTTTTCGTAATGTTGTTTTCAAGTGAGGTTCTACAACACAAAAATTAGTGACCTTGACTATAGATTCATATACTTTTGAAGTATGTAATTCATCTAGGATTTCAAATGCTTTTCTCATGTAGTCATTTTCTACATTACTAACACTATCTAATAACTCAGCAGACTGTCTTCTGCACACTTCTAGTATAGAGATTGCATATAGTGCTTGCTCTGAAGAGTTTTCTGGAGTCTGAGATTTACGGAATATATCATCATCTAAACTATTATGATAATCACTCATAGTTGCATTATAATGTTCAACACCATCTTCTATATTGTTTGAGAACTTGATGTCTTCTAGCCAGTTGTTTACTACTTGTACAGCAGTTGCACCATTAAGTTCATCAAGTGTATAGGACAATGCTTTAAGTAATAACTCTAAAGAAAAATGTACACGCCTTCGTAGCTCAAATTCAAACCAATTTAACTCTATTGTACTTAAATTAGTAGCTTCTTCTGTAATACAATAATCATAGTTGTCATAGATTAACTCTTGAGGTTTCTTTGATTCATTTAGTTGGTTTAAAGTCCAAACCATCGTATCGTTAAACTTAGTATAACTCTCAAGTACATCATCAGACTCATTCGTAAAAGGCATTAAGAAAGATTCTTGAAGCAGTTGAATTTCTTCAGGAATACTGTCAATATTGTCAATTGAAAAATATTGAGCCTCTTGAGTAATCATCTCTTTTGTCAGGTGCCCACCGTGTAATAACCAAGATAAAATACCACCATCTCGTTTGATTATTTTCTTTCTTGCTTGATAAATAGCTGTACCATTTGGAGGGAGTGCTACAGGTGCAGTAGGAGAACTTTCAAGAAGTCCGAAACCTCTACACGGATTATAATATGTTCCGTATGTTGGATTTATATAGTTATTCCCTGTAGATTTATCTTTCAATATGACAATGTCTATTTCACCTTTTTCATTAAACTCATCCGTAATCTCTTTATGTACTTCAGCACCAATAATCCCAGTAGCAAGAACTTTGGAATCTAAGCTTTTTTCGTAATTTGTTGCTAAAATTAAAACTAATTCAAGCCTATCAAATACCTGCATAAGTAGTTGTCGAAAAGTATCACTATCTAAGTTTACTTCATCTTTATGCGAATTAAAGAACTCGCCAACTATCCAAGGAATTAAAGAAAGGTATCTGGCTCTAATCGAGATAGTTGTAATTGAAGCAAGAAGTTGTGTTTCAATATGTTGGTCAATACTACGAAGTCCTAGAACATCAAGACCCTGAATGATGTCTTTTTCACCTTTATTCCAAAATGAGTTCATGAATTACCCCTTGTTAACATAATTATAACGAAACAACTATTTAAGCATAAAATCAAAGTGGGACTTTTCGCGAAAAACAGGGTATATATACACAGAGGGGAAGTATATCTTTACTTTCCCTAACATCTTCATTTCACTACTACATCTTCTTATCAACACCAGTGAAATTTCAAAAGGATTACCTATGCACAAAAAACTGCATTATTTACATCACTTTAGTTTCTATCATCACATGATATTCAGAATGAATCCTAGTAATAACTTGGATTACAGACCACTCAAAGGAGCATAATATGACACCAAAAATTATTGCAATATTCACAACAGTCTGCACAGCTATAGCAGCAGCTCTAAAAAATAGTCCCTCTGTTCTAACCCAACACTCAATCTCAATAATAACCCAAATATTCAAAGGATACACCCATGTCAAAATTACTACCACTATCAGCAACAGAGCTGATGAATTATCCCGTTTTACACACAACAGTCCCGCATGAAGATGCAAGTGATAAATATTCTCTAATCTCTAGTATTGATGTTATCAATGACCTCAAAGCTAAATACAACTGGCATGTTACATCCGTTCAGGTAGCACCAGTTAAAGATGAATCTCGTGAAAACAAGCAAGTTCACTGTGTTCGTCTTCGCCACTTCGATGATCTTATATCACCCAAGGATTTGGTAATCGAGCTACTTTTTTTAACAGTTTTGACAGGTCGAAATCTTTCAATTTATCGATTGGAATTTTTAGGTTTAGATGTTCGAATAATTTTGTTATTGGCAAAACATTCGATAGTTACAAGCTTCGCCACATTGGTGACTTAGAAAATAACCTCGATGAGATCATCCAAAAGATTACTGAGTTCAAACCAAAACTAGAGCAAAAGATTCAAAACTTCTCTTCACTCACTCTATCACAAGCCGAAATGCAAACCTTTGCAAAGCTATCTTTAGCGTTGAAGTTCGCACCTCATTTAGAAGTCGACTATCAACAGTTGCTAGAACCACATAGAGAGGATGACAGGAAAGATACAAGTCTCTACACAGTTATGAATATTATTCAAGAAAACCTTATCTGCTCAAACAACATTACAGGAGTCAATAAAGAGACAGGAAGACGCTTTACATCTCGTGAGATAACTTCTCTCTTAAAAGATTATGACATTAATGCTGGTCTATTTGACCTTGCAGAGAGAATAGTGTTTGTTTTCTGTATAATTGCATTAATAAATAATCAAAATAGCTTTCAGTTTGAGATAGTTTTGTGACCGTTTTAGTGTCTGCAGGATTAGAAAAGGCTTAAAGTTCCTATACAAGGGGTAGAATAATGCTAATTAGAGTTTATTATGAAGACACAGATACGGGAGGGGTTGTTTACCACTCCAACTACTTAAATTTTTGTGAGAGAGCCCGGAGTGAGGCTTTTTATAAGAAAGGTTTGACTCCTGTTTTAAAGTGTGGTCACTTTGTTGCGAGAAAGGTTATTGGAGATTTTTTTCTTAGTGCTAAGCTTGGAGATATGTTAGAGATTAAAACAGAACTTTTGAAGATGAAAGCTGCTTCATTTATACTCAAACAGTATGTATTTCGTGGAGATGAGAAAGTTTTTGAATTAGAGATAGTTCTAGCCTATATTACTTTTGAAGGAAGACCTCAAAAGATAGATACCCAGACAAAAGATCTACTCTTGAGCCTCTTCTAAACTAATTTCATCCTCTATAATAGGCTCTCTAAAGGGTCTCACATACTTTATAAACTTAGAGCGAGAAGGCTGTAAAAGCTCTATATCGTAAATCATCTGGTTATTTTGTATTTTTGTGTAGTAAGTTCTATCTTCATCTGTTATCAGAGAGAAGAAATAGTCTATTCCTACCGTGGTTGTATAGTTTATCCAGTCATATACGATGTCGTTTCCAAGGAGAGAATTTGTCTCAATAAGAATATTATTATGTTCAGTTATTGAGTTTGCAACTACCATGTCCTTTCTATCTATATACTGTGTCATAGAGAGTAGTAAGGGATCATAGTTTATCTGTGTAGAGAGAATATTGGTTGCATTTGTATCATACAGTGTAAGCTGTGACATTATCATACCACTTTTAATAATAGGAGTATTTATAAAAAATGACCCATTAATTATTTTTTCATTTTCTTTGAGGTAGCCTTCAAGATTTGTAGTTCTTCTTGATACAAAGTAATTAATAACTTTTTTCTCGGGAGCAAGAGTCTCATTCTCTGTCTCTTGTAATTGCTCTGGTTCAGATGAAGAGAACACACTGAGTGCTTCACTAAAAAATGAGCTTGAACTGTTTTCATCGTCACTGTTATTGATTACAGTTGGATTCATAAACTCTTCTCTTTGATGAATTGCAAGCTTCTTACCTGTAGAAGATTTATCTGAAAATATAACAAGAGGAGAATATGCTTCTTTTAAAAGAAGGTCACTCTGTGCTGTGTAGTCAATAGCACCAAATGAAAGAAAAGCTGAAGATGTGTTTACATCTTTGATATTTATAGTTGGAAAGTAAACATGAAGTGCTGGGTTTATTTCTATAATACTTTTTGCACCTTTATTTGTTAGTGGTGCAATAATGTACTCAAATCCATCTTCTCTAATCTGCTCTAAAGCTAGTTGTATATCTTCAATATTTTCACTCTCTATTTTATAACTCTTAAGCATAAAAGGATGATTTTTTGTCATAAGATATGCAAAGGCTGCATTAGTTGTTGATGAAGCATACTTTCCTATCTTTTTATAAGGAAGAAGAAGTGCAATTTTTAATTTATTGTTACTATGAAATGCACCAAGGTTTAAAATAGAGACAAACATAACTCTAGCTTCATTCTGATCAGCATCATCTATCTTATTATATGCATGTGCAAGAAATGAAAAAATCATTCCATTGTCAAGATACTCCTGCATACAACTCTCATCACACTCATAAGGGTCAAGGTTTTGAATATATGTTTTTGGAAGAGGAATATTTGAGAGTATAAAACTCTGTGCAAACATAATAACAGGTAGAAGTAGAAATAGTATTTTTTTCATAGAATTCTCTTTATAGTATTTAAATCATTTAAGGCAATTTTTTTAGACTCAGGATTTCTGAGTAGGTGGCTCGGGTGGTAAATAGGGACAAGTTTGGACTCTTTAAAGTCTATGACATGGCCTCTTACATTTTCAAAGTTATCATTATTACCACTTATATGACTATAAGCATCTTCACCAAGGGCTATAATTATTTTTGGCTTTATGAATTCTATTTGAGAGTATAGATAACTTTTACAAGAGTTATACTCAGAAGGAGAAGGTTTATTTGAATTAAGTGGTTTACATTTTATACAGTGCGTTATAAAAACATCGTTAATGTCTAAAAGTAAAACTTTTTCAATCATATTTTTAAGTGTCTCACCCGCACGACCACTATAATAGTTGTTTGTTGTATCTTGAGTCTGAGAAACACTATAGTCAACTATGAGTACAGATGCATTATGGCTACCGAATCCACTCATACTTTGTGTACGAGATTTACTCAAGTCACATAAATGACAACTAGAAATATTTGATGACAACTCTTCAATACTAATAGGTTTAGCATAACTTGTCTTTTCATTAATGTTAAAATGGTCGATATACTCAAAACCGATAGATTGAAGTCTATATAGGTTTTGTAGTAGAACAAGGTTTTGATAAGATTTCATTAATGTGAGTATATTTAAAACGTGGTTAAAGTATACTTTATATCTTGAAATTATGATATTATACTTATAGAATATATAAAGAATAGGGGTTGTAATGGATGTTTTAAAGAAGGAACTTCAGGCGAATACATTCACATTAACATCTTCAAGTGATGTTGCGTTTATTATTGAAGAAGTTCATCGTTTAGAACAAGAGAATATGCTTATTCAAATAGTTTCATTTATTCATAATACTGTTTTAGTGCAAAACCTTAAAAAAGAGCTTTTAAAAGAGTTCCCTTCGGTTGAAATATCACTTATAAAATATAATGATAAAACAAAAACACTACTCAATGTTTTTAGCTTAGAGTCGCTTTCTGAAGGTGATGTTCTCAGTGAACGTGTTTTAAATGAAATGTACCAGTCTTACCTTTTAAAAGATGAAGCTGCTCAAAACTGTAGACAACAACTCTTTAGTCGTTACTTTACTGACCATTTAACAAACTTACCAAATGTTTATCAACTTCGAAAAGATCTACAAGATGAAGAAAATGGCTTAGTTCTCATAAAAATAGATAATTTTCTTACTATTAACAATTTCTACGGTTTTGTAATTGGTGACTTAGTAATAGAAGAAATTTCTAAGTACCTTAAAGAGACTATTAGCGATAGCAAAGTTTATAGACTTTCAGGGGCAGAGTTTGCCTTTACTATGAGTGACAGACTTGATTTTTATGATTTAAAGCTTTATTTAGATAAACTTTATGAAGAAATTCGTTGTTTTTATGTAGAGTACCAAAATAGTAAAATCTATATAGATTTTACAATGGCTTCAACTGCAAGTAGTGATAACACTAGTATATTCTCAAAAGTTTCAATGGCTCTGGACTATGCAAAAAAGATAGGTGTACCTTTTTGGATTTATGAAGATAGAATGAACTTTGAAAATGACTATGAGCGTAACCTTGAACTCTCAGAAGTAGTAAGGGCAGGGGTCAACAACTCAAAAATTGTTCCCTATTTTCAAGCGATTATAGATAACAAGACAGGAAAAATAGCAAAACATGAGTGTTTAGCAAGACTTATAGATGAAAATGGTAATGTCCTTTCTCCAGTTCTCTTTATACCTATAGCTAAAAAGATAAAGGTATATAATCAAATAACTATGCAGATGATAGATAAATCCTTTGCAGCATTTGAAGATAATGACTTAGAGTTTAATATAAATCTTTCAATAGAAGATATTATGAGTAGTGAAATATTTCATTTCATACTCAACAAACTAAGAAACTCTGAAGCCTCTACTCGTGTTACCTTTGAACTCTTAGAATCAGAATCAATAGAAGATTTTAATAAGGTCGAAAAGTTTATAAACGAAGTGAAACGCTATGGCGCAAAAATAGCTATAGATGACTTTGGAAGTGGCTACTCTAATTTCTCTTATCTTATTAAAATCAAAGCACATTACATTAAGATAGATGGTTCTTTAATATCTGAAATAGATGTAGATAAATCTGCACTAGTAGTGGTAGAAACTATTGTGAATTTTGCAAAAAAACTTGGTATGAAAACAGTTGCTGAATATGTACACTCAAGTGTTATAATGGATAAGGTAATAGAGTTGGGTATTGATTATTCGCAAGGGTTTTATATAGATAAGCCTTCACTTACTACAATTTAGAGAAAGATGTAATACAGAGCCATAAAGCTCTATATTAGAGGAAAGTAACTACTGAGCTACTTCAACTACAACAGCAGTTGATTCCCAGATACCGTGTTTAGTACAGTACCCGTGTGCTACAAGATTAAGTTTTTTACCCATTGGACGGATAGTGAAAGTTACTTCTGCATGAGATTTCTCATTACCAAGTGTACCTGGAACGAAAGTAGCCATTGCAAGCTTAGTTTCACCATTGAAAAGAGTGATAGACTCAATGAAGTGATCAAAATCATCTGGGTGAGTATACTCGTTACCCATTTTAACAGTAACTTTTAAAGTTTCGCCTTTTTTAGCTTCACCCTCTACAGTGATAAACGGTGAGTGACGGTCGATAAGGTCTTTTTTAGCTTCACGCTCTACATTGTCGATATTTTCGTATACATTAACTTTTGGCATATTAATTTCCTTTTGTTTGTTTTTAATGTTGGTATTGTATCTATAAAAACATTTACTCTAGACTTAAATAAGAGTATATTTGTCTTGTTTAAGATTTCTTTTATATTTTACTTTTTAAAGCTTGTTTCTTGGATGATTACAGGGTAAAAATAACCATATCCAAAATCTTTATCTTTGATGAGTTTACCCTTTGCATAAACTACTTCACCAACCTTAGGTGGTGTCTGAGTAGATGTAAAAACAAGGTCGTTCATATTTTGAAAGTTACTACCATCTTGAATATGAATCCAGTTTAGTTTCATAATACCACTTGATGTTTTTGTAACTTTACCTTTTACTGTAATAGTTTTATTTACATATTTTTCACGGTTTTTAAAAAGTTCAGCTATTGGTGTAACCCCTTTAGTCGTATAATCAGAATGCATTTTGGAAGGAGTTATATTTTGTACTTTTTTCTCTGGTTTTGCACTTTTGCTAGTTGTAGCTCCTGCAAATAGAATAGAGTCAAATGTACGGTTAAGTGTTTTAGAGTGAAAGTTCTGCATCCAACCTTGTTCACTATAGCTAATCTTATCACCTTTTTTTACATCTCTTTGTGTCATAGCTATCCAGTAACTATTTTTTCCATCATCTACTTTCATATAAGTATAACCACCACTGCTCATAGTCTCTAAGATGCTTCCTGTATAGTTTGTTGCGCCAAAGAGTCCAGCACTTAGTAGTAAACTTAGTAATATTTTTTTCATATAAATCCTTTTGTGAAAGGTATTTTAACACTCTTTTAACCAACAAGTAGATAAAATCGCAGTAATTATATAAAAAAAGAGATCAAATATGACAAAACCATTACTTATAGAGATCGGTGTTGAAGAACTTCCAGCGGTTCCACTTTTAAAAGAACTCAAAAATATTGAAAAAAAATATGCAACTATCTTAGAAGAACATTCACTTCTATGTGACTTCGAGTTTTACTACACTCCAAGACGTTTAGTTATTTGGCATAGAGAGTTTAAGTTGAGACAAGAGGACTCTGTAGAAGAGTTTTTTGGTGCTCCTTTAGCCGTAGCTTATAAAGATGGCGAACCGACTCCAGCAGCAAATGGTTTTGCAAAAAAGTGTGGTGTAACTTTAGAAGAGTTGACTTCAGCTGACAAGGGTGGTAAAGAAGTTCTTTACTATAAAAAGGATGTAGCTGGTAAAGAATCAACAGTACTTCTACCAACTATTATAGAGTTGTGGATAAAGTCTTTAGAGTTTGGTAAGACTATGCGATGGGGAAGCTCTAGTGAGAGTTTTATTCGTCCTATTAGATGGGTAAATGTTATGCTTGATGATACTCTCGTTCCTCTTACTCTTTTTGGTGTAGAGTCTAGCAAGGTTACATTTTTACATCGTATTGCAAAGTTTGGTGCACTTGAAGTGTCTGGTGCAAAAGAGTACTTTGAAGCTTTAAAGAAAGGTGGTGTTACACTTTTTCCACAAGAGAGAGCTGAGAAAATAAAAGCTGACTTTGTGAGCATAGAAAAAGAAAATGACCTTACTATAGAGATAGATGAAGACTTGTTTAACGAAGTAGTCGCTATTACTGAAAACCCTACAGCACTTTTAGGTTCTTTTGATGAGGCCTTTTTAAGACTACCTCCTGAAGTTATCATTACCTCTATGAAAGAGCATCAGCGTTACTTCCCTGTTTTTAAAGATGGAAAGTTACTCAATAAGTTTGTAGTAGTTTCAAATGCTCTTACAGATGACTTTAGTGAAGTTATAGCTGGAAATGAAGTAGTACTTCGTCCTCGTTTAGCAGATGGACTCTTTTTCTGGGACAACGATCTTAAACGCGGTCTCTCAACTGAGGGACTAGAGAAAATTACTTTCTTTAAAGGTCTTGGAACTGTTACAGACAAGATAGAGAGAGAAAGTGTAATTGCAAATAAACTTTTTGATCTTTTTGGACTCTCATGTAAAAAAGAGGACCTTAACCGTGCTGTATCTCTTGCAAAAGCTGACCTTATGAGTGAGATGGTTTATGAATTTACAGAGCTTCAAGGTCTTATGGGTGGTTACTATGCAGCAAAGCAGGGTGAGAGTGAAAAAGTAGTAACTGCAATAACTGAACAGTATTTACCAGATGGTGAAGACTCAGCACTTCCATCTACTCCTCTGAGTGCTGTAGTGGCCATGAGTATTAAACTTGACACACTTTTAGCACTTTTCTCAGTTAATCAAATTCCTACAGGATCTCGTGATCCATTTGCACTCCGTCGTGCTGTAAACGGTCTAGTTAGAATTGTAAATGAGTTTGATTTCAACTTTGACATAGTTACAACTATGAAAGAGTTATCAGCAAACTACTCTGAAATAGACTTAGAAAAATTAGAAAACTTTATACTAGAGCGTATTAAACGTTACTACAGTGTAAACCCTTCTATTATAGCAGCCGTTCTTGCTTCTGGTGAGAGAGACTTACTCGCTCTTGGAAAGAAAATAGATGCTTTAAACAATCTTGTAAATTCAGAAGGTTTTTCTGAGGTAAGTGCAACTTTCAATCGTGTTGCTAACATAGTTAAAGATTTAGACCTAAATACTATTATTGCTATTGATCCAGTGAAGTTTGAAGAAGATGCAGAAGTCGTACTCTTTAATAGATTTACAGAAGTTCATGAAGGACTATATAGCTCTTTTGAAGAGGAGTTAGATGCTCTACTAGGACTAAAGCCAGAACTTGATAGCTTCTTTACACACGTGATGGTAAATACTGACAATGAAGCAGTGAAGAACAATAGAAAAGCACTTGTTGCTACTATTTACAAAAGTATATTAAAAATTGCAGACATTAAAGAAGTGAGTGTTTAAATAACCCATCTCTCATCTTTAAAGACAATTTTTTCATCGAGTTTCACTGTTGTTGTATCTACAAATACATCAACATGAAACTTTCCATCTCCTCGTTTAAATCCAGGTTTTCCATACATTCCATGTTTCTTTCCTAAAGAGAGATGTACACCACACATACGTTCATATGTTCCAGTGTCGCTTACTGTTCGTGTTTTAGTAAAAGCACGGTTAAGACCAAAGCCTAACTCTCTTACCCATATAGTTCCTTCTCCCTCTCGAATAAGCTTTAGTACTTCATCAAACGCAGGTGTTGTATTCTCTGTTGCTATTACCTGACCTTTTTCTATGATGAGTATTGCAGGTGTCTCTGGCTTGTTTATCTGGTAACTTGTGTCACTAAAGATGAAGATCTTCACACGACCATGAAGAGACTCTAACTCTTTTGCTTCTGTAAACACTTCACCTATAGGAAATTGACCTCCAGTGTTTAGCATTTGGGAGTAGTCACCGATGTTAAGCTTTGCACTTTCAAAGGGCGAGTCATAGTAAAGGTGCTCTCCATCACTCTCAATAACTCCAGAAGAAGAAGCATCTATTTTAGCTTTAAGGGCTTGACCAACTCCTCTATAGTACTCTTTATCATACTCTAGTGAGTCTATATAACAAGGGACCTCGGCTTCACTCATTCTACTAAGGTGAGGATGTTCTATTACTTTTATCTTCTGTTTAAAAAGCTCTACACGAATTCTAAAAGCATCAAGGCGAAAGTTAGTTGACTGAATAAGGGCTACAAAGTCAGACTCACGCAGTGACTTAAGAGTCTCTAGTATTACTGTAGGAGCTGTAGTGTTAAAGTCAATGAAAATAGCATTAGGTAATGCATCTTTATATGCAGTGTAGAGTAAGTTAGAGATAATAGAATTTGTATCGTAAACAATAACTGCGTTTTGTTGGTCTGTATGTTCAAAAACATCTTTGATGATACCACTGATATTTCTACTTGCTGTATCTCTTGTACTCTCTAGTGTGCTCATTATATTGCCTTAATAAATATTTATTCAAATTATAACTAATAAATAAAGATATAATATGCGATGAAAATAAAAAAATACATTATAAATTATAACTATAGAGGTCCTCTTGAAAATTATACACTTCTTTCTTAGTCTTACTCTCCTGTCACTCTCTTTAAACGCAAATGTTAAAGAGTCTATTGTAAAGATATATACAGTTGCTAAGGTACCAAACTATGCTACCCCATGGAACAGTAGTATTAGACACTCACATGGGTCTGGAAGTATCATAAATGGTAATAGAATTTTGACAAATGCCCATGTCGTTGCTAACGAGACCTTTTTAGAAGTTAAAAAATATGGAGATACTAAACGTTATGAGGCAAAAGTAGAGTTTATTTCCCACCAAGCTGACTTAGCACTATTGAGTGTAAAAGATAAAGAGTTTTTTAAAAATGTAGATAGTCTAGAACTCGGAAAACTACCTAAGATACAAGAAGAGGTAACAGTGTATGGCTTTCCTATGGGTGGAAACTCTCTGAGTGTTAGTAAAGGAATAGTTTCTCGTATAGAACACAATACTTATGCACACTCAAGAGAGCGGTTTTTAGCTATACAGATAGATGCTGCAGTAAATCCTGGTAATAGTGGTGGTCCAGCTATAAATGATGGGAAGATAGTAGGAGTTGTTATGCAGCATGTCTCAAAGAGTCAAAGTATAGGATACCTTGTTCCATCCGAGATAGTACAACACTTTTTAAAAGATGTTAAAGATGGTAAGTATGATGGTTATGCTCATTTAGGAATAGGCACAGAGAAGATGGATAATATGGCACTAAGAAGTGTTTATAAGATGGATGATAAGACTACCGGGGTAATGGCTGTAGATATATCACAGAAGTCTTCTCTTTATAAGCTTATAAACGCAGGAGATATACTTCTTAGTATAGATGGACATGATATTAAGAATGATGGAACAGTAGAGTTTATGAGGGAGCAATATACCTCTTTAATGTACTATGTAGATAAAAAACAGATAGGGGAGAGTGTTACATTCGAGATCCTTCGTAAGGGAGAACATAAGACTTTAGAAATAAAACTTCAAAACATAGCAGATGATGATCTTTTAGTAAACACAGTAGAACATGATGTAATGCCAAGGTATATAATCTATGGAGGTTATGTATTCTCTCCTGTGAGTAGAAACCTTCTTTTAAAGTCTCGTGCTTCTATGAAGTTAAAACTTCAAGCTACTAAATGGGCTACACAGCAGAGAGATGAGGTTGTCGTTCTTCTAAAAGTTTTGGCAGATAAAACAAATAGAGGAGATCATGGTCTTTCTCTTTGGATGATAGAAAAGATAGATGGCAAAACTTTTAAAGATTATGCTGCATTTAAAGAACTTCTCCTTCATTCTCAAGAGAAGTATATTATACTAGAAAATGATGAGGGCACTAAAGTAGCAATAGATAGAAAAAAAGCACTTAAAGCTAATCAAAGTATACTTAAACGATACAGTATACCAAGTGCATCGAGCGAGTTGTAGTTTGTATGATATAGCTGTTATTGGAGCTGGTATAAATGGCTGTAGTATTACTCATGAACTATCAAGTGCAGGCAAGAGAGTTATTCTCTTTGATGAGAATGGTATTGCTAGTGGTGGGAGTGGTGCGGCTGGTGCATTTATAAGTCCTAAGTTTTCTAAGTCGGGGGAGCTTAAAGATACTCTTCATGATGCATTTCTTTACTCCATGAATTTTTATGAGAAGAACTTTCCAAAACTACTTAGAAAGTCTCCTCTTTTGCATATAGCTAAAGATGAGCTAGATGATGAGATACTTTGTGTTTATAAAGAGAAAACTAGCTTAGAACTTCTAGACACAGAGAGACAAGAGAGAGAAACAGTCTCTATAAACGCAGCAATAGTAAATGCAAAGCCTATGTGTGAAGCACTAGCAAAGTCAGCGAAGTTTATGAAACTAAAGGTAGAAAGTTTAGAGTACGATGATGGACTTTGGATTATAAATGAAGCATATACTGCAAAAGAGGTAGTCCTTGCAACAGGAGCATATAAGACACTTCTTGGAGAGTCATATATAAAGCTTCGTGGTGTTTGGGGTCATCGTATAGATATAAAAACATCGACACAAAACCCTCACTCTATTCATCAGTTTGTCTCTATTTCTCCCAGTTTAAATGGAGAGTTAGCTATAGGGGCAACACATAATGTTCATTATCATCCACAAACTGCAACAGAGATATATGATGTCAAAGAGGGCAGAGCAGAGTTACTAGAAAAAGCATCAAGAAGTATAAATATCGCTGAGGTCGAAGTCATAAAAGATTATACAGGACTTCGTTCAGGCTCTTTTGATTATATGCCTCTTATTGGGCCTCTTGTTATGTCTGAGGAGACTATGCAGGACAAAAGTATAAACTTTTATACAAAAAAACCTGACTTTAAAGAGTATAGTTATTATCCAAATCTTACTATGATAAATGGAAGTGGAGGGTATGGTTTTGTACTTGCTCCATACTTAGCAAAACTACTTAGTGAATACATCTTAAGTGATAAAGAGATATCACCTAGACTTATACCAGCAAGATTTTTTTCGAGGTGGGTAAAAAAGGTATAAAATAGTTGTTGTTATAATATTTTTTTATATTATGTGATAAAAATGTGTTAAATTTGGATATAATTAATGCAAATAATATTCTATAAATTACGAGGTTATATTTGAAAAGATTTTTACTCCCTGCACTATTTCTAACAACATCCCTTTTTTCATTTGATACACGTTCTCACGTTTGGATTGCTCAAGAGGTTATAAATGACCTTGAAGATGGTAAAGTTACTATTGCTCCTTATGGAGATTTTGAAGTTTCTCCTTCTGTCGTCTCTGCAATACTTGAGAATAAAAGTACTTATCGTATGGGTAACATCGGTCCTGATGGTTTTCCAGATGTTGTAGGTGGTCAGGTTACTGTTCATCCAGGTCTAGAAGATGGAGATATCGGTGATGATACTTCTGAGTTTGTAACTGGATGGAAGAGTGA
>Ga0256826_1001059_pt1 | contig 17081 bp, 22 predicted proteins | sample CV79metaG_FD_185975 | JGI IMG/M metagenome (GOLD analysis project Ga0256826, IMG submission 185975) | Hydrothermal vent microbial communities from East Pacific Rise, Pacific Ocean - CV79 | ecosystem: Environmental > Aquatic > Marine > Hydrothermal vents | place: Pacific Ocean: East Pacific Rise...
TCTCTTTAGCGTGTTACGATGGTAGAGCTGATCTTCTATTGCTTGTCGTGCTATTTTTAAATATACATCATTCATCGATCTATGCCTCCTAGATACTTGTTAGACTCATATATAGCCCATAGCATTTTCATAGTTGGTAATATATTATAATAAGTATACAGCTAACAACTCAAAAACAAAAGTCCTTTTTTTAGAGCTGCTCATCTACTTTTTTGAACATCATCGTTGCAATAAGTTTTTTCTTTGCCAACTCTTTTTCAGTATGCACATCTTCTGAGGGTTTAAACATCCAATATACATAGAACGCTACTATATTAACAATGTAAATACAGTTTTGCTATAATTAGAACATAGCAAGTGAGTAAAAAGTGCCCTATTAAACACTGATCAATGCACTGCTAAGAAAAAAGCTACAAGAAGTATAACACTTGCTTGGAGAAAAACAGATAGCCTAGTACTTCTCAAAACAGACGTTACACCTTAGGATTTCAACCCATCTACTAAGAACTTAAGGATTAGAAAATGAATAGAAAAGACAAACTCCAAAAAATATATAATAAACGTCTTAAACGTGCCCGTGCAAAGTTAAAGACGTCCTCTAAGCCACGTTACATCTCTAAAGCCGATAGAGCGAAAGCAGAAGCAGAAGATTCGACAGAAACGTCTGATACTTTAGATTAAAAAAGATATCTCTTTAATTTTTAGTAAATGAGGTGTTATCCTCAACTCTATTTAGAATTTTTACTTTCCATAGCCTCTAACGCGGTTAAAATATCACTTGGTTCCATTCTTAACGTATAATCAATAGGTGCATGCATCGCTTGTACAACAACAGATCGCAGATTTTTATAAAAACATGGAACCTGTTTTAGTTTCTGCGCTTCAAAAAGCTAAAGATGAAGTAGTGACTAATGTGGATGTGGATGTTTTTTCCAACTTCATCATTTCAACTGTATTTGGCTCTCATGTTCATTATAAAACATTTAAAGACATCAATGTCCCAAAGCAAAATGTAGCGATATTAATGGACACTTTGACACAGAAAAAAGATTAACTACTTTTAAGTAAAGATTACCTGTGTCCACTTATCTTAAAAAACATCTGTACATTTAAGCAAATCGCTGCATCACAAAGTCTTTAAAATGCTTCATTAAGGCAGACTCCGTCCGTTCTTTTCGCTTCACTAAGATAAAGTCGCGATGGAACTCCATGTTGCGTACTTTTACTTCAAAAAGTCTTTCTTCTTTCAAAGCATTCTCTACTGTAATACGTGGTAACACAGTATAGTAGTCATCACCACTCTCTAAAAAGTTCTTAATTGCTTCGATGCTCCCAAACTCCATAAAGACCTTTAACTCTTTATCTAAAGGGGCAATGGTGTTGAGAAAGACTGACCGTGTTCCTGAACCCTCTTCTCGCATGACCCATTTGTTTTCTAGCAACTGGTCTATAAAAAATGGTTCTCTGCCTTTAACAGACTTATCACTTGTTACTACGATGAGTTCATCTTGCATCAGAGTATGGCACTCTATATTAGAGTCTTGGCAAGCACCTTCTATAAAACCCAAATCACTCTCGCCATTTTTAACGCGCTCGATCACCGCATAAGAATTGGCACTTTTAAGTTGTAGATGCATCCCTTCATTACGTTGTAAGTAATCATTAATAAGTGTTGGCATAAAGTAGTCAGCTACCGTTGCACTTGCACTGATGCGAAGCTCACCCATAAGTTGGGCATCACTAAAGCTTGCATAGATGTTACGTAGCTGTTCTAAAGGCTGTTCACACTCTTGTAAAAGCAAGTTACCTCGGTCATTTAGTACCAGTTTTTTACCGATACGATCAAAAAGTTGCTCATTTAACTCTTTTTCCAACTCTTTTATGGACATTGAGACAGCTGACTGACTCATCTCATACTCTTTTGCAGTCTCTACAACACGCTGTGTACGGGCTAAAGAGACAAATAATTCTAGTTGTTTAAATGAGTACATATGCTTACCTTTATGCTATAAAATGGTAGTTGATTCATTATTATTGTGTGTTCCAATTATCAACATTCAATTATACTGTTTATTACATCACTTTAACTTTATTTGGTCTCGCTTTGTAACTATGTTAGAATAACAATATAAATAACCAAAGGTTCCGTATGAAACGTAGAGATTTTTTCAAAACATCTATCGCAGGGGCTGCCGCAGCTATGGCAACCTCACTTGAAGCGGGTGTAACAGGGCAACCGGTTGACAATCGTAAGATTTCTAAAATTGCTTTTCCTGAAAAACGCGCCATGATTACTTACTCTGATCGTCCACCTCTTTTAGAGACACCTCGCTGTCTGTTTGCAAACACCATTACCCCCAATGATGCATTCTTTGTACGCTGGCACATGCCAGACATCCCGACGCATATTGATCCTAAGACATACAACATCAAAATTAATGGTCTTGTAAACAAAGAGATTAACATCTCTCTAGACTTCTTAAAAGACCCGGCTAACTTTGAGCAGGTTGAAGTGACTGCTGTACTTCAGTGTGGTGGTAACAGCCGTTCTGCATTTAAACCCACTGCTGGTGGTATCCAGTGGGGTCACGGTGCTATGGGTTGTGCTAAATGGAAGGGTGTTCGTCTGAGTGACCTTCTTGATCAAGCAGGACTTAAAAAAGATGCAGAGTGGATCGGTTTCAATGGTAGTGAAAAAGCTGCTTACTATGAGACACCTAACTTCGTTCGTGAACTTCACCTTGATGAACTAGATGACCACGTTATCTTAGCTTACGAAATGAACGGTGAAGACCTACCATACCTCAATGGTTATCCACTTCGTCTTGTTATTCCAGGTTCATACTCTGACTCTTGGGTTAAGATGCTAAGTAATATCACTGTGACAAACAAGTACAAAAAACTATTTTTCATGGATATCGCTTACCGTGTTCCTGACAATGAGTGTGAGTGTGAGACACCAGAGAAGAAAGCTAAAAAGACTAAGCCTATTACAAAAATGAACGTTAAATCTCTTATAGGTTATCCTGAAAATGGAACAATCCTTCAGACAAAATCTCACGTTGTTGTACGTGGTGTTGCCTTTGATGATGGTCACGGTATCCGTGATGTTAAGATCTCGATCGACAATGGTAAGACATGGAAGTCAGCTGAATTAGATGACGGTAAAGCTGGACGTTACGCTTACAGAGGATTCAAACTTGCTATCAAGCCGATGAAGTTTGGTAAGATGACGATTATGGCTAAAGCTATTAACAAGATCGGGCAAGAGCAGCCACTTGCTAAAGATATTAAATGGAACCACGGTGGTTACAAGTTCAACGGTATCGACGTTGTAACAGTAGACGTGGTATAAGGGAGATGATGATGAAAAAACTATTACTGCTAGCAGCACTTATTACTGCACCACTATTTGCACAAGTAGAAGGTGACATCGAAGTCCCTTACATCCCTTTTGAAGTAAAGATGGGTAAAGGTTTTGGCGAAGTCAATGCCAACTGTCTTACCTGTCACTCTTTTGGTTACGTCACTAACCAAGGGCGTCAATCTAAAGCATTTTGGGCAGGTAAGGTCAAGAAGATGATCGTTCACTTTAAAGCACCGATTACCGACAAAGATGCAAAAATCGTTACTGAGTACCTTTTCGAAGAGTACGGAAACGGCGAGTTAAAATAATCTTTTATAAGGCACCGTAGATGCCTTATACCTTCTCTCAACAACACGAATACAACTTAACAACCATCTTAAAACTTCACATGCTACAATAGCACTATGAATAAAAAGCACCTCAACCAACAACTCTCTTCATTCGCCCTCTCTATGTTTCGTAAAGACTTCTATGGTATTTATCATGGTGCACTCTCTGCTAAAACTGAGAGTAATCGTTTTGTGATCAACACCAAAGAAGCTATCTTCGATGCTATTGGTGAAGAGGACATGCTAGAGCTCTACTTCGCTAAAGATTACCGTTGGAATGATGCCAGCGTGGATGCAGGAATTCATAAGGGTATCTATAAACAGATCACCGATGCGAAGTTCATCACCTTCTCTATGCCACCCTTCACTACCGCCTACTCTATAGACCACAACCTCATCACTCCCAAAGATTTCTTTGGTAACCAAGAACTAGGCCAAATCACCATCTACGATCCAAAAAACTTCGACGACTGGTACGACAGAGCCACCTCAGAGATCCCCCAATACTTCCTCAGTCATAAGACTAACATCATGGTCATACGTGGGTATGGTGTCTATGCTTACAACCGTAACCTACATGAGATGGCAAAACAGTTAGCTATCTTAGAGAAGAGTTGTCGACTGTTGATGTTAGAGAAGAAGAATGCTAATGATGGGTTGGATTATTAATTAGTAAGTTTATCCACTAATTTCACGAATTTCCACGAATTAAAGAGCGAGAGCTAATTAGTATGACTCAAGTTAATATTGGAACTACCAAAATATTTTGAGGTTTGTAACTCGTGGATTCCTGCCTAAGCAGGAATGACGGCAACTAGGAACTTTTAAAAAGTTCCACGACAACGAAGTGCATCGCAAAAATTGACTGTACCAATAAAAGTTTCAGATTTAGTGTGAGTTGTGTCGGATGTGAACCCGGTAGCGTGCTAGTGCACGTGGAGAGGTGAGCTCCGGCGCAAATCGCGCTGAAGCCGGAACCTTTTAAGAGAAGTTTGTGTAGACGGCTTGTACATCCTCGTCTTCGTCTAACTTCTCTAACATCGGCTGAAGCAACTCTTGCTGCTCTTCACTCAACTCTATCTGCGTATTAGCAATATGCTCTAAAGTTGCCTTCTTAAGTTCAACACCCATCTCTTCAAGTGCATGGGTCATGTTACCAAAGTCCTTATAATCCGTGTGAATAATACAGATGCCCTCTTCTGCTTCGATCTCTTCAAGACCAGCATCTATGAGCTCTAACTCAAGTTCTTCAACGTCCATCGCTTCTGTCAACTCAAATTCAAAAATAGCTTTACGTGAGAACATAAAGTCTAGAGCACCCTTGTTCATTAACTCACCACCATTACGGTTAATGATGTTTTTAATGTTGGCTACTGAACGTGTGTTGTTGTCAGTAAGGCACTCTACAAAAATAAGTGAACCATTAGGGCCCTTACCTTCGAAGTTAACCTCAAGCATGTCTTTAGCATCTTTACCAGTAGCACGTTTGATCGCTGCAGCAATGTTGTCTTTTGGCATGTTCTCCGACTTAGCATTCAAGATCGCTGTACGAAGTTTTGGGTTCATGTCGGGTTCGCCACCACCCTCTTTTGCTGCTTTTTCGATTGCTTTTGCTAACTTAGGGAAGACACGAGACATGTTCCCCCAACGCTTCATCTTTGCTGCTTTACGGTACTCAAAGGCTCTACCCATAATGGACTCCTACATATAGTATAAATTAGTGACGTGATTATAAGCTATCTTGACTTTAGTGCACCTCTTAAAGAGCGACTTGTCAACAGATTGCACAGATTATGAAGATTTAAGAGCAGTAGTTAGTAGACCTCTTTAACGCGCCCTACTTCACCACTCATCAAGCGAACTTTTATGCCGTGTGGATGAGATGATGACTTTGTTAAGATGTCACGCACCACACCATCCGTCAAATAGCCCGTGTCTTGGTCTTGCTTTAAGACGATAGCGACACGCTTTCCACTGATGATATTTTTACGAAGTTGACCGTCCATTATGAGGCTTTAGGTGTATAAGTCAACACTTTTTTGATGGTATCGACTGAACAGAAGAAGACCGCATCAAAAATAGGGTTGATCTTAGTAGTCTCTTTATCAACAATGTCAAAAGCATGAAAGGTAAACCCTTCGCCATCTTTGTTGTTTTTAGGCATCACTGAAAATTCTATTGGTTGCATCGTGCGAAGAAGGTTCATCACTTTTTTAAATGATTTGTCTTCTGCATCTGGAATGAGATTGCCATCTTTGTTTTCGTTAACACGAATAGCCGTTAGTAGTGTTAGCTTGTCTTTAAAGATCACCTTCTCCCACTTAACAAGACCACGTGAAAAACGAAACTCACAATGTTTTGCTGTTAATGGATGGGGTTTAGTTTTACGAATTGCTTCAAGAAGTTGTAAAAAGTAGTTAACACCACCAAAGGCCTCGGCATGTTTTAGAAGTTGATTGTGATAAGCAGTTTTAGCTGCACTATCTAAGTTATTGAAGTCGCACATGGCACTTCCTTTATTTGTAAATATTGGTGACATTATAGTAGAAAATAGATTATGCGTTGTGATAGTATAAACTACTTGCTATTTGTAGATTATGTCACTAACTATTTGGTTTAACCTTCTTACGTTAGAATCTGCCATCAAAAAAGGGAGTCTACATATGTCCAATATTATAATCATTGCAACACTACAACTCAACAGTTCTGATCTATTAGAGGATTGGAAAAAGATCTCTTCTGAAATTAATGATTAACAAAGAAGAGATAAAAAGACAGATCAAGACGATAAAAGCACACTCTGTCAATGAATATCGCGAAACGATTCATCTCTTACGTCTTTTAAAAAAACGAGCAAAGAGTCAAGAAGAAAGAGCATTTATACGCCATCAGTCCATCGACATAGTTAAGATATCTATTGTTGTAGTGATTGGTGCGCTACCAGGGGGAACTGTTGCGGTCACCTTTATGGAACTTGGTTTTCGTAAGTTTAACCGGACCATACTACCAACAAGTTATTCGGACGAAATGAGAGAAGAACTAGAGAAAATGGTCAAAGACGACGAAAGAGCATCTTAAAACTTATAAGAAAACCCAAATCCTACATTGACAAGGTGCACAACAAAAGCATCAGCCACATCTTCTGCAGGTGTTGTCGTCGTTCGTCTAAACTCATCATACCCTTTGACTTCATAAGCCAAACGCGCATAATATCCTAATGAACCGACGATCAAACCATCTAAACCTATATAAGGTTCTACCCCTAAAAACTTTGCTGATTCTGCAAAGTCTGGGTCTCTAATCATCGTAAAGTCCGAACCACCACCGGCAATAGAACAACCGTAGTTCAAGTTGATAGACTTAAACGCAGTATAGCCTTCAAGACCTACGCCGGTACGTGTACTTTTAAGTTCATACTCACCTATGTCATCATAGGCAACTTTGACATTGATAAAAAAACGTACATTGTAGTTACTTTTTTCATACCCTAATGTAAAGTCAATGGCATTACCAATGGCACCGACAACCCGTGAATTGAGTTGAGGAGGATTAGACGTAGTATAAACGGTCTGACGTAACTTTGCAGAACCATCACTAAGAACACCACCTGCTCTTATGTAGATGCCATTTTCTTCACTCGAACGCGTTTGTGATGGGGTCTCGTTTGCACCTAGAAGAGAGAGGTAACTAAGGCTTAGTAATAAGATAATGATTTTCATAAATGCTCTTTGTGTTTTAAAAGTGCAATATATCAAAAAGTAGCTAAGTAATTCACGCATGTTGAATTACTAAAGGGCATCTCTAATGAGCAGTTGAGTTTTAGACCGATGCGATGTATTCACTAATAGCGTTATGGTCCTTCTTTTGCATACTAGGACCTTTAATACTCTGAACTATAGCTACAATATCGTCATGTGCTCGTAGATCAACACGCTTTTGAAAAAGTGTTTGCGACGCGATGTAATTATAAATAGCATCTTTGCTAAGTCCAAGTTTATTACTTAGCATCTGCGTATGCAGTGCCGCACTAAAATGGTCTTCTACGCTGTTTTGTGTCAGCTCGTTCGCTACGTTCTCATCTAAACCACGTGAGACCAATGTGTTAGAAATGTTTTTTTGAAAAGAGATATGAAGTTGGGAAGAGACCTCAAGTGGTTGAGGTAAGGTAACAAGTACCTCGCCCAAGGCAACATGAGAGGCAAAAATAATACTACCAAGAAATAAAATTTGATTTTTCACTGTTATCCTTGTTTTTAATTCACCTATTATCTACTAATAAAGTTAACCAATAGCCAAGGAAAGCTAGTATCACTTATTCATAATATAGAGGTTGTTACTTGTATGGCAGACATCTGTGAACCTCTCTTTCAATTCTCTATCAAAGCTCATCATGTAAATATCACTATTCTGTAGGTGTAAGGAGATAAATGCTTCTAAGAGTACGTCATCAGCTACATTTTTTCCATGATCACACTTAGTGAAATTAAATGAATTCAAGGTCTTTCCATAATCATAGAGGTTAGCTTCCCACTCACGCTTTTTAAGATAAAGAGAGTCTGGATTAGCCGCTAGATAGATCTGTTCATCTTCAATTTGAAAGGGCTCAATAAGATCGTTAAATATTGAGGAGATGTTAGAGAAGTTTTCTATGTCCCAAAAAAGGTAACGTTCTTTGGCTTCTGTCTTCTTTTTTTTGTTGACTAAGGTAACTCGCTTTTTAATGTTAAAGTGCGTATGGGCCATGTCGTTTACTAGTTCGATAGAGTCTATCAATGCTTTGGCATCAGCGGTTGTAAATCCAAGTACACGACCAAGGTCAACATATAGAGCTAGCTCTTCTAAGATTTCTCGTGCCCCACCACGTTGATAATTGTCGAGACCTTTTAGTTTATGCTTACTAAAGATGACACTAATATTTATCGTCTCTCGACTGGGATAGAGTTGCGTCACTTTTTGTAAAATTCGTTTGGCATCTTTACTCTTGGGGAAAGAGACTTCACCTTTGAACTGATTACGGACAAATACCTTCTGCATAAACACCCTTTGTTTTGTGAGTTTATCTTAACAAAGAGAGTTTATAGAGAGCTATGACAACTACACATGGAAATAGTACGGCAGATGTTTTAAGTTAAGATCAACAATATATTGTCGACTTCTAGTTCGTGGAATTCTGCCTTCGCAGGAATGACGGAGAAAAGTTAAGGTTGTGATTTTTACTTAGAGATCTCTTTGACTAACAATACTTTGTTAAGAAGCTATGCAATTGGTTAGAAAATTCATGAGCATCTTTTGGACCGAAAGGTTTAGGCCCCTTTGTCATCTCACCACTCTCACGTATTTTTTCCATTAAGTTACGCATGGCCAGATACTGCTTGATGTTGTCCACAGAGAAGAGTTCACCTCGATGATCAATAGCGTGAGCTTTTTTAGCAATAATACGATCAGCCAAAGGTATGTCCGCTGTTATAACAAGATCTCCCTCTTCTACCATCTCAACTATTTTATGATCGGCTTCATCCGCACCTTGATCAACAATAATGTAGGTGACAAACTTAGAATTTCCAATATCAATTTTTTTATTAGCAATAACATAGGTAGGTAGTTCTAAACGTTCAATTGCACGAAGGACAATGGGTTTAAGTAGGTTTGGAAACGCATCACCATCAATATAGAGTTTCATAGCATTAGATGACATAAAGCAGTACCATGAAAAAGTGACTGATACTACCACCCAGTACAAACAGATGCCAAATAGCATGATTAAATGGAAGGGAGTCCCAAACATAGAAGATAACACCTACCGTATAAAACAACCCACCTATCAGTAAAAGCCACAAACCACCCGGTTCCATCACGTCAAACAGTGGTTTAATAGCAATCACGATCAGCCAACCCAACATCAGGTAAAGAAAAAGAGAGAGCTTTTCAAAACGACCAGGATAGGCGAACTTGAGGTAGATGCCGACAAGCGAAACACTCCATACAAAGGCAAAGATACTATACCCTAGCGTACCACCTAATGAGAGCAGTGTAATATGGGTATAAGATCCAGCGATCAAAATATAAATCGACGCATGATCAAACTGTTGAAACTTCTTTTTTAGTTCGTGGTGTGTGATAGCATGGTAGAGTGTTGATGAACCATAAAGGATGATGAGTGTCACGCCAAAAAGAGCACTTGCAAAGACAGAAAGTGCCGATCCACTTTGAGAAGAGTACGCCACCATGATAGTTAAAGCAGCAATACTCAGCGCCAAACCAATCCCATGTGTTATGGCATGCCAAACTTCTTCGATAAAAGAGAACTCATTTACACCGTTACTCATCATAGACCTTTATATCTGTTTCATTTTTTGTAAAGTAGGCACTAAAAAGTAGATAGAAATAACTACCTAAAAGCAACATAACCGCAAAAATCCTCACCGCACCTGCAATAAACCAATCATACTCCAATACTCCTAACTGAGAGAACATATACCAAAAGTCATGGGTAGCTGAACCACCTAGAAAGAAGGGATATTTATTGGGTGACTGCGCATAGGACATATACCAAGCAACATAGATAAGGTTTTGCGCCAGCCACATAAGCCCTAAGCCAACTCCTAATGTATTGTGACGTTTTTTATAATAAAAAATGACAATAAGCGGTAAGGCGAGTTGGAACAAAGTACCATTGGCAAAGGTGATAAACTCAGGACATGAGAGTAAGTAGCAGACACCATGACCTGACTCATGAACAATGAGGTTCGCTGAAGTAAAAAGGTTATGGAGGGTGAGCATGATACCATCAAAGTTTAGATGAATAACCTTGTTTTGTATGGTCTCAACGTAGCTATCACTGTACTTACTTAGCCACATCACATATGGCATTAAGAGTAATAACCCAACTTTTACAGCACTATCACTTAGTCGCGTTGTTACCTGCGTATCACTGTTAGTAGAGTGTTCAAACATCTCTTTAGGAGTCAGTTCATTCCAATTTATCTTTTTTTTCAATACGGTTTTAACTTCTCTACTTTACCATCAGCATAACGCATGGTGACATTTCCAGGTTTAGTGTACTCACAAACCCACACTTGCGATCGATCTTTACACGCCATAGCTGCACAACCTACTTTAGTGGTTGTATTCCAAATGACCTGTGTAAAGTGTCCACACATCTGCCCTTTTTCACAACTATTGGTCTCGTAATCGTACCATTTTACTTCATCATACCAAGCCTGAACAACAGCCTCTTCTTTTACTTTTTGTAGTGAGTTACTGCGTGTTTTATTACCTGTACTGTCTATCTGTGTTCTGATCAATGGACTTGCCCAGTAAAGGTTTTCTCCACTCTTACCCACTTTCCCATGCGAGTGCACCATACCACACCCATCTTTTTGAAGTTTTTTAGCCCACTTTTCTGCTGCTTTTTCTAAGGATTTTGAGTACTTTAGTGGCGGTGATTTATACTGAGCACGGAGATCATTATGTGCTTTTGTTATCGCTACACTATCTATATTAATCTCTTCTGCATATATATAGGTAGTTAAAAAGATAAAAATAGAGACTAATCTCATCATCATATTTTCCTAGATTTTACTAATGGCATCATAGGCTGTATCCATCATAACATCTATCTCATCATGCGTAATAATATATGGCGGCATGAAATAAACAATGTTTCCAAGAGGTCGGAGAAGCACGCCATGGTCTAATCCATATTGATAGACTTTAAGACCAATACGCTCACTTGCATCATAACCATCTAACTCAATGGCAGCAACCATTCCACATTGGCGTACTGATTTTACGTTAGCTAAGGATTCAAATTTGACAAGTTTTGAAGCGATGTATTGTGAGGTTTCTTTGTTACGTTCTATAATATTTTCTGATTCGAACAGGTCTAATGTTGCATTAGCTGCTGCACAAGCTAAAGCATTTCCTGTGTATGAATGTGAATGTAAAAAGGCTTTATTAAGTTTGTAGTCACAGTAAAATGCACTATAGACTTCGTCAGTTGTTAGTACCACAGATAGCGGTAAATAGCCACCTGTTAGCCCTTTTGATAACACAATGTAATCGGGTGTTATACCTGCTTGCTCACAAGCGAACATTGTTCCCGTTCGTCCAAAACCTGCCATCACTTCATCCGCGATCAGGTGAATCCCATACTTCGTACAGAGCTCACGAGCCTTCGTTAAGTAGAGAGGATGATACATATGCATCGAACCAGCACCCTGGATCAACGGCTCAACAATGAGTGCAGCTATCTCATCAGGGTGTGCTAAGAAACACTCCTCTAATGCCTCCGCAGCTTCGAGTGCAGCGGCTTCACTCTGATCTTTAGGAACCGGTGTTTGAACGGAACGGATTAGAAGTGGCTCATAAGTCTCTTTGTAAAGTTCTACATCTCCAACAGAGAGTGCACCTATGGTCTCACCATGATATGAGTTACTCAAAGAGACAAACAGTGGACGCTCACGCCCTTGGTTTTTGTGGAAGTGATAACTCATCTTCAACGTGACTTCAACGGCTGATGAGCCATTGTCTGCGTAAAAACAACGTGTTAGTCCTTTAGGTGTTAAACTAACAAGACGTTCACTCAGTCTTACGATCTGTTCATGCGTAAAACCTGCCAAAATAACATGTTCAAGTGTGTCTAACTGTTTTTTGATAGCATCATTGATATAAGTGTTGGAGTGACCAAAGATATTGACCCACCAAGAGCTTATAGCATCGATGTAACGGTTACCTTCAAAGTCTTCAAGATAGAGACCCTTACCTTTTTTTATGGGAATCATTGGTAAAAATTCATGGTCTTTCATCTGTGTACATGGATGCCAAATTACATCCAGATCTCGATCTGCCATTGTTGCGTTATTCATCATTAGTTCCTCACAAAATTTTAATATCTAATCATAGCGAAATCTACATTTGTAAATAATACGACAATATGCCTAATTTAGGGAACTTTTAGGCTCCTTTAATATAAAAAAACCTAAAATAAAGTAATTGATATTTTAAGGGCAACAACACGATGATCACTTGGATGCAAAGACACCGAAAATACCTCGTAATTACTATCTGGATCTCAACTATTGCGTTTGTCGGCGCAGGTTTTGTAGGATGGGGACAATACAGCTACGGCGATAAAGCCGGAGCAGTCGCTAAAGTTGGCGACATCTCTATTAGCCAACGTGAATGGCAACAAGCCTATAGCCGTCTTTATGGCCAGTACAACCAAGTATTCCAAGGAAACTTTGACGAAAAGCAGGCAGAGAGTTTTGGTTTAAAACAGCAAGCAATGCGTCAAGTCGTTGAACAAGCACTCATCTTAAATCTTGCTAACAGCTATAACCTTGAAGTGACATCTGACGAATTATCAAAAGTTATTGTCTCTCAAGAGATGTTTCACAAGGATGGTCACTTCTCAAAAGAGATCTATCTTAAAGCACTGAAGCAGAACCACCTGAACGTTGGTGACTATGAACAAGATCTTCGTAACTCTATTTTAATTCAAAAAGTTCTTTCACTTTTTCAGAGCGAACCATTAGCACTTGAAGAAAAAATCTTCACTACTGCAAATAGTATTGCTGACAAGGTTGAGTACAAAGTGTTAAATGCAGATACATTAACACTAGACAAGTCAGACACAGCACTTCAAGCATTTTGGCAAACACGTCAACAAAACTACATGAACCCACCATCTTACGCACTTCAAGTCGTTACTCAAGAACGTATCTCTGCAAATGCAGACGAAGCAACGATAGCTGAGTATTACAAAGCAAACCGCACTGACTTTATTGATGCAGAGGGTAAGATCCTTGAACTCGAAGCAGCAAAACCTGCAGTGATCAACGCCTTAGATACTAAAGCAACAAACAAGCAAGCACTTCGTGGTTACATCGCATTCAAAAAAGATAAACTTGACAGTGCACGTATTGAGACCATCACTATTGATGAGACTAACAACCCATACACTACTGAGATCTTCACTGAGATCAGTGCACTTAACCCAACGAGTCCATTTCTAAAGCCACGTGCAGTTGGTGATCGTTTTGTAACGATCAAGCTTGTTCAAGTTAATTCTGCAACACCAAAAACATTTGCAGAAGCAAAAGAAGCGGTAATGAGTGACTATATGAAAGAAGCAGGAGCACAGCAACTACAAGCCCAAGCAAACACTCTCCTTCCTACTTTCAAAGGTCAAGCAAGTGACTTTATCACTCCAACATCAACAGCACCAATTGCTGGTCTAAGTGAAGAGGAGTCAAAACTTTTTATCTCCAAACTTTTTGCTTCATCACAGCAACGCGGAAGTGTGCCGGTAAGTGAAAGTAAAATCGTTCTCTTTAATATTGTTGAGCAGAAACTTACAGACAACACAATGGGAACAGAGGCGCAACAAGTAGCGCAGCTGAAATCTTCTATCTTTAATGCATCACTTATTAAGATGCTTGAAGAGAAGTTCCGTGTTGAATCTTTTGTAGGAGGCAACTAAGGTGAGAACAGTTTTAGCAATTGACATCGGTTCTACAAAAATCTGTGCGATTATCGCCAATATTGATTCTGAGAACAATATACAGATTACCGGTGCCGGAATTGCTAAAGCGCAAGGCCTTAAAAAAGGTAGTATCACCAATATAGAGTTAGCCTCAAAATCGATCAAAAGTGCCTTAGCAGATGCTAAGCGTGTTGCTGGTGTTGACATTAAAAAAGCAACGGTTAGTATCTCCGGAGCTTACACAAAGAGCTTAGTCTCTAGTGGTATTGTCAACATCCCTAACAAAGAGATCTCACTGAAAGAGATCGAACGTGTTATGCGTACCTCTCTTTATAATGCGAACATCCCTAATGAGTATGAGATCTTACACACCTTGCCATTTAACTTTAAAGTAGATGACCAAGACTACATTGAAGATCCACTAGGTATGAATGCTTCACGTTTAGAAGTAGAAACACACATCATCACCACTCAAAAATCTAACTTTCATAACCTTCGTAAAGCGGTTCGTGCAGCAGGTGTTGAAGTCGAAAACGTTGTCCTTAGTGGTTATGCCTCTGCTATCGCGGTGTTGAATGAAGATGAAAAAGAGTTAGGTGTTGGCGTTGTCGACATGGGTGGAAGTACAAGTAATATTGTTATCCACTCTGGTAATGCTATACGTTTTAATGACTTCTTAGGTGTTGGTTCTAACCATATTACAAATGACCTGTCTATGGCACTTCATACACCGCTTAATGTAGCGGACAGTGTCAAAATGGAGTATGGTTCACTTCACTCTCCGAACAATGATCTTATAGAACTACCAATTATCGGTGATGAGACATCAACCCATGAAGTCTCTCTTGAAGTGGTGCATAACGTTATCTATGCACGTGTAGAAGAGACCTTGATGATCATTGCACAGTCACTTGAGAAAAGTGGTCTTAAAGAGCAGATGGGTGCTGGTATTGTACTAACAGGTGGCTTTACCAATATGGATGGTCTACGTGAACTAGCAAGCGCCCTCTTTGACAATCTACCTGTACGTATTGCAAAACCGATGGAAGTGGATGGTCTTTTTGATCAGTTACGTAATCCTGCTTACTCAGGTGCTATTGGTCTACTTCGTTATGAGGCAAATGGTTACGCTCTCTATGAAGTTGATGTGAACAAAAAAATGCGTCATACGAAAAATGAGTTCCCTGAACCAGAGATGCCTATTTTAACAGGCGATAATGAAGATGAAATTGGTATACCAACCATAGATACAGAAAAACCTGCGCAAACCACAGTGACACTAGGAAAACCTAAGTCCCCTAAAGTCAAGGGACCTCAGGAAGCAGGTGCGTTAAACAAATTTTGGAACTGGATGACCCAGTTATTTTAACAAGGAGTGTAAAATGAGTAGTGATATGTTTATAATCGAGGAATCAACTCGACAAACGGGTGCTAGAATCGTTGCTGTTGGTGTTGGTGGCGGTGGTGGTAACATGATTGGCCATATGCTTAAAGAGGGTGTGGATGGGATTGAGTTGGTTGTTGCCAACACTGATGCTCAAGTATTAGACAGTTCTGTAGCCAACACCAAGATCCAACTTGGCGGTAAACTTACTAAAGGACTTGGTGCAGGTATGAAGCCATCTGTTGGTAAAGATGCTGCACTTGAAAGCTATGATGAGTTACGTGTTGCCCTAGATGGTGCTGACATTGTTTTCATTGCTGCTGGTCTTGGTGGTGGTACAGGAACAGGTGCTGCGCCTATCGTTGCGCAGATCGCTAAAGAGATTGGTGCACTGACTATTGCTGTTGTGACTAAACCCTTCAAATTTGAGGGTGGCAAGCGCTCGAAACTAGCAGAAAAAGGTCTTGAGGATCTCAAAAATGAATGTGACTCTATCGTTGTAATCCCTAATGACAAGTTACTCTCTATCATAGACAAGCGTCTTGGTATGCGTGAAAGCTTCCAAATCGTTGATAGTGTTCTAGCGCAAGCCGTTAGTGGTACATCGGGTGTTATTCTTTCTCATGGAGAGAATGACATCAACCTTGACTTTGCTGACCTGAAAACAGTTATGTGTCATCGTGGTATGGCCTTAATGGGTATGGGTGAGCACCAAGGTGAAAATGCTGCATACGAAGCGATCAAAGCTGCTATTGAGTCACCACTCCTTGACAACATGTCAATCAATGGTGCTATGGGTGTTCTAGTACACTTCCACATGCACCCAGAATTTCCAATGATGGAAATGGGTGAAGCAATGGATATCGTACATGAAAGTGCTGATAGCGATGCAGATATTATCTTTGGTACTACAACAGATGATAGTATGCCTGTTGATGCTGTTCGCATTACACTGGTTGCTACAGGTTTTGAAAAAGAACTTAACCAAGGTGTTAACAACGATACCTTTGTCTCTGAAACACCAGCACCTCTTCAGCAGACAACAATACACGCACAACGTCCTAAAATGGTTGTTGGTGGTGACTTAAGTGATGACTACCTAGACGTACCGACTTACATGCGTCAACAAAAAGACTAACCTCCTTTAACATGCACTCCTTTGAGCAGTTAATGAAGGCCAAAACACTACTTGGCCTTCGTGATACTGCCACACTTCCCGAAATAAAAGCCCGCTATAAAAACCTCATGCACAAATGGCACCCCGACAAACACATCGATGAAATAGAAACCGCTACTAAGATGAGCACTGACATCATAGAGGCTTATAAAATCATCACAGAGTACGTTAAACAGTACGAATACCGTTTTGATGAGGCTTTCATCAAGGAGAAGACTATTTCTCCTCATGAGTGGTGGAATGATCGCTTTGGGGGAAGGTAGACCTTTCCTACTCTACTTCATTTTAATATTCAATAATACATTTCTCTTGAACACTTACTCCCTCTTATTTAAACT
>Ga0256826_1001060_pt1 | contig 17076 bp, 7 predicted proteins | sample CV79metaG_FD_185975 | JGI IMG/M metagenome (GOLD analysis project Ga0256826, IMG submission 185975) | Hydrothermal vent microbial communities from East Pacific Rise, Pacific Ocean - CV79 | ecosystem: Environmental > Aquatic > Marine > Hydrothermal vents | place: Pacific Ocean: East Pacific Rise...
TTAATTGTTCAATTGTACCTTGAATATCAACTTTTGCATTTAAAGCTCCACTAATTTCATCATTATAAGTTGATCCAACAATATTTTCAACACTTATTAATGTATCTTTACCATTATCTCCATCTGCTGATACTTGCTTATCAGATAAATTCATATCAACTTCAATAGCATCTGATGCATTTTTATATGTAGCTATATCATTTACATCTGGTGTAGATAATGTTAAATTATCATCAATTTCACTAATAATAGTCGATGTTTCATATGATGTAACATATATATCATATGTTGGACTATTACTATATAAATCTGCATCAATACTACCTAAACTTCTTGCAACTAAACTATCATTAAATGCTGTTTTAAGACCTATTGCTATCTCTTCTTTTGTAGCATCTGCATCAGATGTATACGAAATAAGAGTATTTGCAATTTTAAATGAATATACTGTTGAATCTGAAACTGTATCTATTACAATTTTAACTTCATTATTTCCTATAAATGTATCATTTCCAGCTTCACCAATAAATGTATCAGCTCCTGTACCACCAATAAGTATATCATCTCCTGATCCACCATTTAATTCATCTGAACCTCTACCACCTGTAAGAATATCAACACCACCAAGCCCTTTTAATACATCATCTCCACCTGCACCTTCAAATGTATTACTATTACTATCTCCTGACATATTATCACTACTTTGTGTACCAACAATTCTTTCAATGTGATTTAAAATATCTTTAGTGTTATTATTATTTCCATCTTCAGTTACTTGTGCATTATCAAAGTCTTCACCACTATTTGTCATATCAACTATAATTCCAGTAGATGTTGCTACTGAAGAATAATCAGCTGTATCTGTAGTATTTTGCTCATTAGAATCACCAGTACCTTCTCTTCCTCCATCTAAAATATCATTACCAGTTCCACCAATTAATATATCTGATCCATCATTTCCATATAGTGTATCATCACCAGCTCCACCATAAATTGTATCTGTTCCAGTACCTGCATCTAGATAATCATTTTCTGTTCCACCATCAATAACATCATTATCGGCTCCACCATAAATAGTATCTTTACCTGCTTCACCATTTAAAGTGTCATTTCCTGCATTTCCATATATTGTATCACCCGTTTCAGTATCATCCTCATCTCCACCGTTGATAATATCATTTCCTGCATTTCCTGTTAGTATATTTACTAAAGTATCACCTTGTATAGAGTCATCTCCAGCTCCACCAGTAACATTTTCAATATCTTTTATTTTATCTACTTCAGTACTTCCACTAAAAGATACTGTAGCTTCTGTTGATGAGTTTAATGTAACTGATATAGATTCTCCACTTTGAAGTGATGAATAATCAATAGTATCATTATTATCTCCTCCATATATAGAATCATCCCCATCATTATATGCCATAATAAAGGTATCATTTCCATCTCCACCATAAATTGTATCGTTCCCTAATCCACCATTTATAGTATCGTTACCCTCTTGTCCATATAATAAATCATCTCCACCATTACCATAAATTGTATCATCTCCAGCTCCACCATAAATTGTATCATTTCCTAGCCCACCAGAAAGTTTATCATTTCCATCAATTGTATCAGTACTGCTTGATTCTGAATTACCAAATTCTTCTAAAGAACCATAAATAATATCATCTCCAGCTCCACCGTCAATTGTATCAGCGCCTAATCCACCTTCCATAGTATTATCTAATGTTACATCATTTGTAAATACTGTATTAACTGCTGGGTTAGTATCATTATCAATATGAGTTAATGTTAATTCTAAATCCTTATTATCTTCCAAAGATTTAATAATTATTCCAAGATCACTATCATATGATGCTTCTAATGTACCACCATTATCACTGCTTCCATTTATAGCTTCAACTATTTGTTCAAACTTAGAAGTTTGTGAAAATGCAGCGGCAAGTGTAAATATAACTGTTGTAGTTCCTACTAAAACTACATCTTTATTACCATTTTCAAACTCTAAAGATTTTGATGTTGTTGTATTATCTGCATTCCTAATTATAAACTCAAGTGTAATTTTATCTGCACCTTCACCTTCACTATTTACATTCTTATTCATAGCGAAGTTACCATTATCTACTAAAAGTACACTAGAATCTGCTCCTGTAATTGTGTCACTAAATGCTGTTCCAATAATATTTTCAATATCATATACAGTATCAGTTCCACCACTACCATCTTCAATAACTTGACCAATATCTTTTCTAAAGTCAACTTCTATTGCACCGGTAATATTATCATTATATGCTACTTCTGTATCTACTAAATCGCCAGAATCATTTAATATTTTTTTTGTATAAGTAGCTTTTGTATCAGTGCCATCTACATGTGATGTAAAATCAATTGTATCTGAACCATCTCCTCCAATTAAAGTATCATCTCCACCTCTACCTCTTAATACATCATCACCTTTTCTACCAATAATTATATTTGCACTATCATTTCCACCTAATATATCTCCTTGACCTTCATCCATAGTTCCTTCAAGATTTTCAATATTTGCAATATTTAATTGACCCATCTCATTACTGATTTTTTGAGTCCCTACAATATCCATATCAATTTCAACATTATCTTCTTGATCAGAATAACTTACAAAGTCAATTCCACTACCACCATCAATTACATCGTAGTCAGAATTTGCACCACCACCTTTAATAGTATCATTTCCGGCATTACCAATTAGTGTATTTGCTTTATCATCACCAATTAAGATATCGTTTCCACTACCTGCTTCAATACCTTCAATATCAATAAAAGTATCTTGTCCTAACGCTTCACTAATAGGATCACTAGATATATTTCCAAGATTTACTTCAATATCTTCTATAGCATCAGAATAATCAGCAATATCATTTCCTGCTCCACCATTTAAGATATCATTTCCTGCTCCACCTCTTAACTTATCATCTCCATCTCCACCAATAAGATTATCATTTCCTGCTCCACCTTCAAGTGAATCATCTCCTGATAAACCTTTAATTGTATTATCCCCATCATTTCCAATTAAAGTATCTTCGTATATTACTTTTCCTGAAGATAAAGTAGTATCAATTTTATTACCACCTTGGATATTCTCAATACTTATTATTTTATCACTTACATCACCAGCATAAGTTATCTGAGCTGAATTATTTGTCAAATCTACAGTAATATTATCACTTGTAATATCACTATAATTTAATTCATCTCCACCTTCTACTGTCATTTCAATTCTATTTATAGATACAGTTTTCTCAGTACTTAAAGTTAAACTTGTACCATTATCTATTAATCTATTATCTTCTGGAATATCTCCATTAGTTTGTTTATCATTAAAAATCGTTATTAATTGATCATAAATATCTTCTTCTGTATATGTTGTACCATTTTCTAAATCAAAATAAACCTCAGTAGTTCCTACTTTAAATCCATATGTGGAAACAGTTCCTGGGCTAGATTGAACAACATCTGTAATATCTATTGTAAATGTAGCATAACCACCATCAATAGTATTTGTTCCACTTCCACCTCTTATAATATCATTTCCAAGTCCACCATCTAAATAGTCATCTCCAAATCCACCATCTAAATAATCATCTCCATCCATTCCATAGAAGGTATTATCTTCAGAGTCTCCAACTAGTGTATCTCCATTTAGATTATTTGTACCAATAATATTTTCAATATTAAATAATCTATCAATTTTATCTGTAGCACTATTATCTATATCTTCAAACACTGCTTCATTACTACCATTTAGTGTTACATTTAGTGAACCTTCTGTCCAAGTTGAATAATCAACCGTATCACTATCAGCACTTGTTTCACTTTGTCCATCTCCACCATCTATATAGTCATTACCTAAAGATACTACAAAACTATCATCACCACTATTTAGACTATTGTTATCACTTAATCCACCAAATAATGTATCATCTCCTGCTTTACCATCTAAGTAATCATTTCCGCTATTACCCTCTAAGGTATTTGATTGGTCATCTCCAATTATTGTATCTGATTGTGTTGTTCCAATTATATTTTCTACTGTTTCTAATCTATCAAATTCACTATTACCTATTTTTACACCAATATTAGTTTCACCTAATTGAACATCTTGTAAGTTCGCATTAATAGCTACACCTGAATACGAATAATCAGCAGTATCAATTCCATCTCCACCAATTAAATAATCATCTCCACCCATACCTCTTAAGTAATCATTGCCATCTTTTCCCTCTAAAGTATTAGAAATCTCATCTCCAATAATAGAATCTGAAAAATTAGATCCAATAACATTTTCAATACTAACTAGTGTATCTCTATCTGTTTCACCAAATGATGCAGATGATGTTGTTAAGTTAACTGTTAATCCATCTGCAGCAATATATGATGCAGAATCATATTTAACAGTATCAATACCATATCCACCGTCTAGTGTATTTTTAGAACTATTTCCAGCAAGTGTATCAGCATACTGACTACCTTTTAAGTTCTCAATATTAATTAATGTATCTGTTCCAACTTGATCTCCAGAACCAATATCAATAGCTGTTCCTGTATGTAAATTTGCATCCACACCAGTATTTTCAGTATTTGTAAGTTCATTTAAGTATAAATATGTTGCCCAATCTCCAGCACCATCTTTTGTACTTATTGAAGATTGTGTACCTAATTCTCCTGTATGTTTTCCACCATCAAGGATATCATCGCCAGCTCTACCAGCAAGTGTATCATCTCCATTCATACCTTCAAGTTTATTAACTAATTCATTACCGATAATAATATCATTTTTATTTGTACCAATAACATTTTCAATATTTATTAATGTATCTGTACCATCACCAATTGATTGGTCTTCATCACTTCCTAAGTCAATAAATACAGAAGAATCTGATTCATTATTTAAATATGTAACTGTATCAATTCCATCTCCACCATCTAGTGTATTATTTTCTTTATCACCAGCAATAGTATCATCATATGAAGAACCTTTAACATTTTCAATATCAAAAATTACATCTGTTCCCTCACCCTCTGCAATTCCATATTTATCATTATTCTTTTTAGTATTATCAATTCCACCATTTTTTAATATTTCTGCAACATCTAATTTATTAACAAGTCCATCATTATTAACATCTATATATCCATCATCAACATCAATATATCCATTGTCTTCTAATTGTTTATCATATAATTTTACAACAACAGAATTTTGTGCTTCTTCAAAACTAACTGTATCCTTTCCAAATCCACCTTTAATAGTATCATCGCCTGCTCCACCTAATATAACATCATTAAGTTCCCCACCATCTAAATAGTCATCTCCAGCTTTTCCAGATAATGTATCTAGTCCATATTCTCCTAAAAGTGCATTATTCCCATCATTACCTACTAATGTATCTCTATTATCTGAACCAACAATATTTTCAATATTTGATATTGTATCATTACCTTCATTTGTATCTTGAGCATCAGTAATTGATAAATCAACATTTATATTTACAGTACTTGCTTTATAGTTTAATGTATCAATACCATCTCCACCATCAATTACATCATCTCCAAAACCAGATGTAATAGTATCACTTCCTTCATTTCCAAATAAAGTATCATCTCCACCTTGTGCAAAAATAGTATCTTTTTGAGAAGAACCATTTACTGTTGTTTTTAAATTACCTGTTTTAATAATATTATCTGTAAGATTAGTGGCTAAAACAAAACCATTTTCATATTTCACGCCACTTTCAGATGTAAAAGATGAGAATGCTGCTGAAAAAGGGTTATCAGGATTTATTTCATGTACATTTACACCATATGCCATATCAGATTCTAATGTTTGGTATTTTTCAATTGGTTCTTCAATTGTAGCTTTATTTTCATCACTAACATTTGCCATAGAAAATCTAGAAACTGCTTTAATAGACATCTCAAAATCTTTATTCATAGAAGTATCATATTTAATATTTAATTCAACATTTCCTGTAATAGGATTAATTGTAAATCCTTTAGTTTCAACAGCTCCTGAAGAGTCTAATATTTCTCTTGAAATTTCCCAATCACCTTGTGCATTTATACTACCTACACCATTTACAACTTCAAAATTTACTGGTAAACCGCTAATTGTTAACTTTTCTACTAAATAACCTTCAGGCTGAGCTGGAGCTAATTTAATCATTCTTGACGTGTAACCACGTGCAAAATTACCATTTTCATCTGCTTTATTTGATATAAAACTTTTATCATCAGCATTAATTACCATTTCAGAATAGTCAGTATTTTTTAAATAAGAATAATCAAGAGATTCACTAGCAATTTGTTTATTAAGTTCAACTACACCTGGATCTTCAGGATAAGCATTTGCATAAGTACTTCCACCACTACCATTAACAGTAAGCATTTTATCAGCACCTGTTCCAGATTCAACTTTTAAAACATTGATATGTTCAATATTTATATCAAAACTTAAAGTAGGAGCAACCCCTTCAATTTCACTTGGTTTATTATCTGGACTAATTGGAACAGGAGGATTATCATCATCACTAAATTTAACAGAAATAATTTCAGGAGCTTCAACTGGAGCTTCATCAAACTGGCTATCTGATGTATTTTTATTTTCTTTTATAAGATCTTTTGCGGCAAGTTGTTCAGCAATTCTGGCAATACTTGCTTGTACAACTTCAGCTTCAACTGGTTCTTCAGGAGCTTCTTCATCTGCTGTTGCTTCTGCAACAATTTCAATTTTTTCATTGGTAAGAACAGCTTCAAGTGGTACATTATTTATTTCATCAATATTTGACAGAACAGAATCTAAAGTAATAATACCTCCTAAACCTTGAAATGATGGAGCATTTTTATCATAACTCATTAATGCCATAGATACAAAAGTTAGTTGTCCACCTCCGGGAATAGATATAATTATATCTCCACCAATTAATTGTGTTTCAGCTTCATCGATATTAAATCCTGGAATATTAACATTGATCTCATCACCTGGACGTGCATATACTGCTAAGTTTTCACCATCTGCTGGTGCTTTATTTATAACAACTTTTCCATCTTTATAAATTATCTTTTTGTTTAGTGATTCTGTTTTTTGTACTGTTTTTTGCTCTGCCATAATATATTCCTTCTACGTTCTTACTGTATATACTCTTATTATATCATATTTCATAATAAGATTCATTAATTTTACAACAAAAACAAGGATATAGTTTATTTATTATATTATAAAACATATTATTCTTAATACAGCTTGTTTTGGGGGATGTAGATAAAGATATTACATATGTATTACAATATAAATTACTAAATAATAGAAGCTTGTATTTCTTTATATAATGTTAAGAATTATACACATTATCCAAGAATTGAACTAAGGTATCCAACTACTTTTTTATCATCTTTTGTAATATCTGCACTTGTTCTATAGTCAAGAAGTTTTGAGTTTAGATTATTTTCATTTGCACTTTGTATCATAGCTTTCACACCTACTCTACCACAGGCTTCACAGCCTTTATTCCAAATATTTATATCAAGCTTATCTATTGCTTCTAAACAAATATTATCAAGCTTTTGTGCCTCTTTTTTTGTAAAAAAATGACTTAAATCTGTACTAATAACAATAAGAGTTTCTTTATCATCTAAAGCATTATTTATTATATGTTTAATACTCATATAATCAATCTTTCCATAAACTATTTCTACTATTTTTGTATTAGGGAAGTTCTCTTTTATAAAAGGTGCTTGAGTTTCTGTTGAATGTTCTTTATGTACTTGAGAGTGAAAATTTAAGAACTCATATTTATTTAAAAGTTTTGAAGAATAATTTAAATCAATATTTATACTTCCACATGGGGTATTGTATTGTTCATACATAGCAATACTAGCCCCTTCAAATGCAATTTTATGTGAAGGTCCTATTACAAGTACCCTTTTAGGTTTAAGATGTTTTACTAAAGAGTATGCAACATTTGCTGTAAATCCACTATATATAAATCCAGCATGAGGGACAATAATAGCTCTTGGTATAAAAGGTAAATTTGGTTTAAAATTTGAATTTTTTAAAATATTAGTAAAGTGATTAAACTGCTTTTTTAGTTCACTACAAGAATTTGAATAAAAAGTTCCCCCTACACTCATATCTCTTGAAGTATGATATACACCATCAAGTTTTACTTTACATCTTGGACATAAAACTCCATTTAACCTATCGTCTTTTGTTATTTTATATGTAAGGCGTGTAGAAATATGAGTATTACAAGATGAACAATATGTTTTATTTTCTATTTGTGCATTTCCCATATATACATATTTAAGTCCAGCTTTTAAGCCTATATCAAATGCTTTTTGTAATGTATCTTTAGGTGTTCTTGGTTTATCAAGTAGTTTATAATCAGGATGAAAAGCACTTAAGTGCCAAGGAGTTGTTATACTTAATTCTTCACTTATAAATTTTGCTATACTGCTAAGCTCTTTATTACTATCATTATGATCTGGAATAATTAAAGTAGTTACCTCTATCCAGATATTTAATTTCTTAAATAGTTTCAAATTCTCTTTTAATTTACTTAAGTTTCCACCTAATTGTTTTTTATAATAAACCTCATCAAAAGATTTTAAATCTATATTAGCCCCATCAATCAGTTGAGCCATATCATTTATAACTTCAATAGATTCAAATCCATTACTTACAAATATATTCTTCAATCCATTTTTTTTAGCAAGTATTGCTATATCTCTTATGTATGGATAAAATATTGTAGGTTCATTATAAGTATAAGATATTGATTTACAGTCATTTAGAAGTGCCATTCTTACTATTTGTTCGGGAGAATAATATTTTTCTTTATTGATAGTTTGTTCTTGACTTATTCCATGATTTTGGCAAAATGAACATTTAAAGTTGCATCCAACAGTACCAATTGATAATGTTTTTGTATTTGGTAAAAAGTGATATAACGGCTTTTTTTCAACTGGGTCTACATTGATAACCGCTGGATATCCATATACTAAACACTCAACTTTTCCACCAATATTTTTATTTACACCACATATTCCAGTTTGTCCTACTTCTATATTACAATAGTGTTGACATAAGGTACAAGTTTGTTTTGTACCTTTTGCATCTTTATAAAACTTCATATTAAGCCTTTAGATATTATTTTATTTTCTTTACTTGATATTTATATATTTGAGGATTTTTTTCTAAGCAATTTCCACTTAAGCCTGCTTTTTTACATAAATGTTCAAAGAAGATATCAAACTCTTTTAAATCATCCCAAACTTGAGGTAAAAATGTAGATTGTTTACCATCTAGTTTCAAAATAACTCCATCAACACCTATTTCTATTTTTGCTTTTAAATCTTCAACATTCTTATACTGTACAAGAGTAGCATCACTTAAAAGAGATATTTCTAAAGTAGTTTTATCTAACTCTTCTTTTGTAAGTGGCTTAAATCTAGGATCATGAAAAGCTGCACTTTGAGCATTATGGATAATATCATCATACAGCTCTCTATGAGCAACTAAGGAACCAATACAACCTCTTAAATTACCATTTTGTTTCAATGTTATAAATGTAGCTTTTGGTAAAACAAACTGCGGATTTATCTTTACTATTTCATATTTACTTGGTATTTTTGCCCCGTTTAGTTTATTATTTATTGCAAGTATTGCAAGTTTTTTAATTATTTCTTCCATATTATTTCCTATTTAACTGCTATGTATTTTTTCCCACGAATTGGGTTAGTAAGAATTCCTTGTTTTGTTTTAAACTTTACTGCTATTGGGGTTCTACTTTTATAATCTTTTGCCTTAAATACTACAAAATGGAGATGTGGTCCATTTGTAAAACCAGTATTTCCAGAATAGCCTATAAACTCACCTCTTTTAATTTTTTGCCCTAGATGTACTTTAACTCCACCTTTTTTCAAGTGTACGTATTTTGCGTATGTTCCATCACTATGTTTAATTGTTATTGAGTTTGCTTCTTTTAGATATTTTTTACTTGTACCATGTCTTCTTCCATCATTTTTATATAATACAACTATACCCTCTCTTGAAGCATATATCTTCGTACCAACTTTAAGTCCAAAGTCAACTGCATATTTAGAATTGCCATGATGGGAAAATTTACCATTAAATCCTTGGGTTACCATTTGTGCAGTATTTAAAGCATATGGTAATCTATATAGATAATTATTATTATGGAAAACTGTTTTATTTCCAATTGTCCATCTTACTCCACCTTTTATTGAATATTTACCCCTACTCATAAATGTTGTAAGTTTTTTTGAACTTTTCGCTTTAATACTTTGATGTATAGGAAAATCATCTAGAGGGATTAGACCAGTATATGTAGGATGATATTTAAAAGTTATATCAAATAAATTATTATTTACCAAATAGATACTAATCATTCCATTCTCTTGCTTATCGTAAGTATAAACTTTATTTTTACCATATAATGAGCTTCCAACTATCACTAATAAGATTAAAAATAGTTTCATTTTATACAACATCTAGGACCTTTTACATTTAATTAGATATAATTATACCTAATTTACCAAAGAAGGCTATTTTATGACAAAAATATTATTTATTTTATTTATCCCTTTTTATTTTCTATATGCAAACTTTTTAGAATTGTCTTTAGAAAATAAAAATAATTACACATTTGAAAATCAGATATTTTATGATACAAATACAACTTCAACTTCAAATCAACATTTAAGTAAAAAAAAGAATTTTAATAATTTAAATATTCAAGGTAATTTCAATGATATGATTGGTATAAATCTAAATTATAGCGATATAGATGGGAAAGAAGAGTTTCATTCAAATGAAATATATATAGGAACACCAAGTTTAAAGTACTTAGCATATAAAGAAGAAACTCAAAATATTATTTATGATACATATATAAACCCTCAAACTAAAATGTCTCAAGAAGGATATGAATATACTTTTGTACATTTTTTAGTAGTATCAAGAAGTAAAATCAAAACAGTAAATAAAGAAAAATTTATAAGAACTATAGATAAAACGCCATTTGAATATGATCAAGACTTTTATAGAAATATTACTTTAGAAACAAAATCTTTAACAAGTGAAAATTTTTATTTTAATACAAAAGACGATGTATTGAATAATGAAGAATATATATATCCTATTGCAATTGCAAAAAATATAAACTCTTGGCTTAGAGTTTATGGTGTTGCAATATTTTCTGTAGAACAATATGACTATAGTGAAGGTGATACTTATTACTTAGATGAAAATTCTACTACTGTTCCTAAAAAAGAGATTAGAGAAGATGGGTCTGATGAATATAAATCATTAGTAAAAGACGCAAGATTTAAAGGTTTTGGAACTGGATATAAACTAACTCTTGAAGCACATATAAGTGATTTTTCATTTTTTATTACAAGTTATAAAAAAGATATTAGCTTAAAAAACCAATCAACTGCTCAAGATGATGGAACATATAAAGATAATATAGTTGCTCTTGAAAAACTAAAATTTAAAAAGCAATATACAACTTTTGGTTTAAAATATAGGTTTTAAATAAAACCTATTTACTTTGAAGATCTGCAATTACCCTTTTTGATGCTTTTGACATTTTCTTAAATCTTGTATCATAAAAATCTATATCATGCCAATATTCTCCAAACTCTTTTGCTAAATATCTTTTATTTAATATTAATATTTTAACCATATTTTCAATGATTGGTTCATATTTTTTATCACTTAAATTTGTAATTAAAACCTTAGGAACAGCAAAAGCATGAATATCTTCTTCCATCCATGGATAATCTTTTTTCTTAAGAATACTATGTGTATACATATCTTCCATCACAAAATTTGTAGGTAAATCTATAAGTTTTACCCCTTCAAGATTTTTAAACTTTATAGCAGGTGCTACAATTACAGAAAATGCTAAATCTATTGTACCATCTTGTAATTTTTCTACAACTTGATCCGAAGATATATTTACATATACAAAATTAAATCCATATGCTTTTTCTATATACTTAGCAGTAATACAAGATCCACCTTGATTTGATCCACAACGAATCTTATATGTTTTTCTACGCTCAAAATCAAACTCTGCATCTTCATTTGCTAAAATATGGATTTGCTCAATCCCTAAAGATAAAACAACAGGAAGTTTACTATAGATTGATTTTCCTTTTGAATTAAATTGAAAATAGTTATAATAAGAGATTGCATCTTTTTGAACTATTGCAAAAAAAGTATTTTTATTTTCTGTATATACTCCATTTAATGTTTCAAGATTTTCATATGAACCACCAGAAGCAATTGGTTTTAATTGTAAACCATAGTTTTTAAAAAGCATACTAATATCTGTAGCTAATTTATAATAACCACCAGTTTTACTACCTGTAGCTATTGTTCCAAGATTTGTTGCATTTAAGTAAGCAAAAAGTGTAAAAAAAGAAATAATAATTAATTTCATGAGAATCCTTAGATTGAGTATAATATATTTTATAATATCTAAAATTAATTTACATTTCTATTACAAATAAAAAGAGTAAGCTAATTTGGGGTATAATAATACATGACTGCACTTAATGAACATGATTTAATCAATTTAAATAAAACATATCATACAAACCAATCTAGCTTGCATTTTATCTATGGTGCTAGTAAATCTGGTAAAACAACATTTATAAAAGATTTTATGGTTAAGAAAAATATACTATATCTATCTTTTTCAAATATGATACCTTCAATATTGTTTCCCAATATTGCTACATTGATTGCAAAAAAATTTAATATTAAAACATCTTACCAATTATATAAAAGTTTTCAAAATATATTATTATTACTTGATGAATTAATAAGTGATGAAAAAATAACTTTAGTTTTTGATAATTTTGAAAATCTAACAAAAGTTGAAAAAGATACATTTAATATCTTATTTAAAATATGGAATAACAATCTAAAATCTAAAAATATCCAACTAATAATATTATCATCAATAAAATTTGATGATAATATCAATAAAAAGATAAATAAATTCTCAACATATGATATAAATATACAAAAAATATATTTTGCAGATATGATACAAAAAAGTGATGCTAAAATATTTGATAAAATCTATATACATGCATGCTTTGGTTCTTCTAACTATATTCTTTCATCTTATGATAAAAAATTAGACTTTATAAAAAACCTTTATAAGATTAGCATGAATCCACATAGCTCACATTTCAATTTTGGAATAGACTATTTAAAAATAAATCTTAGTGATATTACAACTTATGCTTCAATTTTACATGCAATTGCAATTGGAAATAATAAGATTGCACAAATTGCATCTTTACTTGATGTTGATTCTACATATTTATCTAGATATTTAAAAAAATTGCAAGATTTAATGATAATAAAAAAATATTTGCCATTAAAAGATAATCATAAGTTTTCAAAACTAGGTAGATATCATATAGAAAATAATTTTTTAAAATTTTGGTTTTGTTATATATATCCAAATCAAACAAATCTAATTATGAAAAGACATAGTTTAGTAATAAAACAGATTGATTCTACAATTGTAGAAAATATGATTTTACCTGTATATATTTCTTTACTAAAAAAACTTTTAAAAGATCATTGTTTATCTTTTCTTGGATATGAACCAAAATATATTGATTCTTGGTGGGATAATAATGGAAATAGTATTGATATTATAAGCTATAACTCTTCGCAAATAACATTTGTAAAAGTACTTTGGGAAGCAAAAGAAGATACAAAAAAAGAATATGAAGAATTAGAATCAACTGCTCAACATTATAAAAGCACTTTAAAACGAAATTATATTATAATCACAAAAAATACATACCTAAATAACTTTTAAAGGATCCATTATGGATAAAATGACCCATACAAAATTTAATCTAAATAACTTTTTAATGTCACTATCAAGTTCACTAGATAATACAATACAAAATAATAAATTCAATATCAAATATTCTTCAAAAAGAGTAGCTTATATTGCAGTAAATATTGCTTCAAAACAAAATATATCACCACAAGAGATATCTGATATCTTTTCATATAGTATTATTTATGCAAACCAAACTGCAAAAAATAATTTAGATACATTTCCTTTTAATGCTGAAGATTTACAAGATAATAAAACCATCAATAATATTGTAAAAATCGCATATGAAATAGAGCAATCTTTAGATATACAAGATAATATTATAATAAACAAAGAAAATATTATTTCACTTTTTTCTTCAAGTTATACAGATGAACTATTTAATACTATAAATTTTTGGTTTGATTTGACATCATCTTATCAATTACCATTTTTTACTTTTAATCATCTACATGATTTTACTCAAGAGTTAGAGTTTACAAAACTAATTGCACTATCTCATACTATAAATGATATTATATATTCTTACTCAAAAAGAGAATACACAATACCAATAGATTCACGATGTAAAAAAATATGTGATTTTTATGCTTTTGATAGTAAAGATAGTGCAAGAATGATTATTGCTTCAAATCTAATAAATCTTGGATTATTACATATTCCTCAACATATTTTACAAAAAAATAAAAAATTGACTAATAATGAAATGGATATTATGAAGTCTGTACCATATCATACAAATAGTATTCTTTATCAAGTTTTTGGATTTGATGATATTGCACTTTTAGCTTCAAGTGCATATGAAAGATTAGATGGTTCTGGCTATCCAAATAAACTAAAAGCTAATAATTTAAGTTTAAAAAATAGAGTAATTGCAGTTCTAAATATATACCAAGCTCTTTGTGAAAAAAGACCTTATAGAAACATAATAAATTCTTATAATATTATTGAAATAATTAATTCAAAAGAAAATGAAGGAAAAGTTGACAATACCGTTACAATAGGCTTTATAGAGGATAATTAATTTTCAATTAACACTTTTTCTGATATTATAAATAAAAAATAAAAAAGGTTTATAATGTCATATAATTGTAATAAAAAGTATTTTATTTATAGTACAATAATCTTAATTCTTCTCTTTATAACAGGATGTAATAACAATGATTCTTTTAGTGATAATAGTTCTAATACATCTGATATATCAAATCCAACAATTGTTGACTATAAAGCACAATTAGTTGATAGTAATATTGCCGGTATTAGTTATACAAGTGGTACTAAAAGTGGAATAACAGATCAAAATGGTACATTTGATTATGAAAAAGATCACAATGTTACTTTTAGACTTAAAAATATTTTAATAGGTAGTATTGATACTTCTAATATTAATACAAATGATAAAAAAGTTTATATACCTGAATTATTCGGAAAATCTAGAAACGATACAAATGATATAAAAATAATAAAAACTCTTCAACTCTTACAATCTTTAGATAGTGATAAGAATAGCTCTAATGGTATCGATATAAATAAAACAACACTTGCAAAACTTGGAGTATCTGCCAATATTGAAGATGTAAACTTAAGTTATATTACAAAAATTGTATTAGATGTACCATTAGTATCTCAAAGCGAGGCTATATCTCATTATGCAAATACACTATTTGAAAATAATATATCTTCAACTACAAAATTTAAAGCGAGATTAATAGGTCCAAATATTGAAGGTGTCTCTTATTTTGGAGACATAAATGGTACAACTGATGTAAATGGTACTTTTAATTATAAATATGGTCATGAAATAGTTTTTAAAGTTGGGGATATTATAATTGGAAGAATTGATACTAAAAATATAAATACAAAAGATCAAAGAGTATTTTTATCTGAACTATTAAATTTAAATAGAGATAATTCAACAGACAAAAAACTAATAAATATTTTAAGATTAATACATTCTGTTGATACAAATAAAGATAATACAAATATAATTACAATAAATAAAAGTATTACAAATACATTGAAAAAATATTCTTTAGATTTTTCTATCTCAATTATCCCTGAAACATATTTCACAGAAATTATAAATAGCACAAATAATAATTTAGTTGATCAACTTGATGTTGTTATACAATATGAAGAGATGCTAAGAAATAATGGATTTCCTGAAGTAGATACTATTTCAACAAAATTAGGAATATTAGGTAAGAATATACAAGGTATTGGTTATCAAAACTCTAACAATGAGGTAAAAGGAGTAACTACTGATACTGGTAATTTTAGATATAAGAAAAATGATACAGTAAGTTTCAAACTTGGAAGTATTACTTTAGGAGAAATATCTACAAATGATATAAATGATAGTAATCCAATTGTATTTATCAATGATTTAATAAATATTGATAGAAATGATACTACAAATCAATTATTATTAAATACATTAAGAATGTTACAATCATTAGATTCTGATAATAATGCTTCAAATGGATTTAATATAATAGACTTAACATCTTTTACAAATGATATCAATCTAAGCAATATTGATGAAATTAATACTACTGTAATTAATGCAGGTAAAACACTAGTTAGCCAAATTGATACAAAAAGAGAACTTGAAATATTTGTAAGAGAAAATGGTTACCCTAGTGTTGATACTATTGCACCTAATACTCCTATATTTATCTCAAGTAATAAAACTATTCCTCATACAGACAGTAATGTAACAATTACATTAAGTGGTGAAGTTAATGCTAGTATTTTTATTGATGGAACTGATAGTAATATTGATATTAACTCTAGTGGACTTGCTGTTATTACTCCTGCGTTAAATAGTTTTAAATATTATGATTTCAATATTACAGTTAAAGATATTAATTCAAATCAAAGTGATTCTCTAATTTATAATATTACAAGGGTAAATAGTGCAAATCTATTAAATAATATAAATGGAATATCTTATCAAAATCATAATATAGATACTAATATATCTGATACTACAACTAATAGTACTTTTAATTATATAAAAAATGATACAGTAAGTTTCAAACTTGGAAGTATTACTTTAGGAGAAATATCTACAAATGATATAAATGATAGTAATCCAATTGTATTTATCAATGATTTAATAAATATT
>Ga0256826_1001061_pt1 | contig 17067 bp, 16 predicted proteins | sample CV79metaG_FD_185975 | JGI IMG/M metagenome (GOLD analysis project Ga0256826, IMG submission 185975) | Hydrothermal vent microbial communities from East Pacific Rise, Pacific Ocean - CV79 | ecosystem: Environmental > Aquatic > Marine > Hydrothermal vents | place: Pacific Ocean: East Pacific Rise...
AGAACATGATTCTGCATCAAGTACTTATAAGTATGTTCTTCTTAAAAGTGTTATTAATGCTTCCCAAAAGTATGATCACTTAATAAATATAAAAAATAATAGAGCTAATATCCCATTAGGACTTATTATCGAACAGTGGATATTAGACTATATGCCTTTCGTATTCAAAGACATCTCTCAACAAAATAATAAAACTGTTCTCGATAAGCCTATAACTGCTGTATACAACAATATATTTCAACTTCTCAACCTAGATAAAACAAAAGAGTGGGAATATGCATATATACAATTTACAAAAGCACTTCAAGATTCAAGTATGTCAATGGAATTATCTCAAGAGTTTCTAAAACTTTCAAAGAAAATAGCCGATAAAATTGTCAATATGCCTATGAAATTTACAGGTAAGTCAGAGTATGAGTTTTTCACTCCAGAGAGACATAAATTTGGATCAGTGAAACTCAATAATCATGAAATATATAATTCTAGCTTTGTAGTGAGTGATTTTGGATACTTTTCTATATCTGAACAACACTACAACATCTTTAGATACTTAGGTCAAACACTTTATGGAACATCAACTATTATGGCTAAGTGGAAACAAAAGACTAACTCTTTAAATGCTAATCAAGAAACTATTAAAGATATTATTGAAAAACTATCAAGCGATACACTTGAGATAAGGGAGACAGTATCCATCAGAAAAATACTGAGCCAAGAAAAAGAATGTATCTGGTCAGGAAAAGAGTTACAAGGTAGTAATTATGATGTTGATCATGTACTCCCTTTTTCCGTTTGGTTCAATAATGACTTATGGAATATGTTACCTACAGATAGAGTGTTGAATCAACAAAAGAAGAAAGCTAAAATTCCTACTCGAAAACTTATTGAAAAGCGAGCTGATGTTATTATGAATTATTGGAGTGATTATCAACAGGCTATGCCACTACTATTTAAATCACAGGTTGAAGTTGCTTTGATTGGAAAAAATATAGCAGAAGGAAGAATACTAGATACTGCTATAGAATCCTTATGTAAGAAGAGTGATTATTTGATTCTTGATAGAGGACATGAAAGATTTGAAATATAGGATACAGAATACTCTATGAGATAGTATGTTATTATATCTCAAATATTTTTAAGATGATTGATAAGGATTACAGTATTTCTAATATAAGATATGAACCTACCGTACCAAACCCTAAAAACCTAATACATGCACTTCGTGATATTGGTTATTCCTTAGAAACAGCATTAGCTGATGTTATAGATAATAGCATAACAGCAGAAGCATCAGAAGTTAATATTCATATTTCTTTTGATATGAATAATACTAATATTGCGATAATTGATAATGGCAAGGGGATGAATCTTAGTGAGCTCGCAGATGCAATGAACTTAGGTTCATTTGATCCATTAGCAGTAAGAAATCAAAAAGACTTAGGACGGTTTGGGCTGGGACTAAAGACAGCTTCTTTTTCACAATCAAGTAAATTAACAGTTGTATCTCGACAAAATACTAGTATAGTCTCCCGATGTTGGGATCTAGAACATGTGTCTAATACTAAGAATTGGGAAGTTGCTGTATATAATGAAGCTCAAATTCAGCAGCTACCTCAAATAAGTAACTTACCTACAAGAGGAACTTTAGTCCTATGGGAAAAACTCGACAGACTTATAGATACTAGTAGTAAGCGTTCACCAGAAGACATATTTTGGGAAAAGATTGATATTGCCAGAGAACACTTAGGTCTTGTATTTCACAGATATATTACAGGTGAAGCCGGAATAAAAAAATTAGCTATCTTTATAAACGGTGATCCGGTTGAAGCTTTTAACCCATTTGAAGGTGCAGGTAAACATTTCCCTGAAGAAGAAATCGGTAAAATTAAGATGCAAGCATATTTACTTCCTCATCAGAATAAGACAACAGTAAAAAAATATAAACTTCTAGCTAGTAAAGATGGATATGTGAAATCGCAGGGATTTTATGTTTATAGAAATAGCCGATTAATGATTCATGGTACATGGTTTAGACTCGCTAAACAATCAGAAGCAACAAAACTTGCACGAGTAAGGATTGATTTACCCAATTCTGAAGACTTCGCTTGGTCTATTGATGTTAAAAAATCAAGAGCTACACCACCAGAATCTATTAGGGCGGAGTTAAAAAGAACTATTGAAAAAATAATGACTTCTTCTACAAGAGTGTATAAAAGTAGAGGTGCTCGTATATCTAAACAGGGTTATATTCCTATATGGAGTGAATATCATCAGCATAACGAGAAAAGCTATAGATTAAACTATGCGAACCCTATGATTTCTGCCTTGTTAGAATCATTAAAAGATGAACAAAGCACTAAAGTTAAAGAAGTGTTTTCCATTATTGAAAGTACATTACCTTTAGACTCTATTTTTTCTGACTTAGCAACAGAGCCAGAATCCATTAAGCAGAACAGTGTATCAGAAGAGCAACTTCTAAAGCATGCTGAAGAATATTGGTCATTAATGTCTATGATGGATAATGATGTTGACATTATATCTTCACAATTGAAAAAGACGGAACCTTTTAGTAAGTTTGAAGCGTTTTGTGAATCATTTATTGAAAAGAAACGAAAGGATGACTTAGATGGAAATCATTGAGGAAATAACTAATAAAGTTATTTATACATTATCAAAAAAACCAGAGAGTAAAACACCCGAAATAATAAGACAACTAATTAAATTTGAATCACATAATCCTTTAAATATAATTAACTTATCAGAAAATGATATTGAAAAAATTGCAAGAGATATAGAACATCAATTTGGCCTTACAATGGAAGAAGGTACCCTAATTGTAGATAATGAAAATTTTGAAGAGTGGTTAGATAAAAAAAGAAGTGATGAAAGTTTTGATCCTTATTTTTGGAATAGATATGAAAAGTTATTATTACAAAATAAATTTCCTCCCTTGATTGTTTCAAAAATAGACTCTATTACAAATAAAATTCTAAGTCGTTTAGAAAACCCCGATAAACAAGGTAAATGGTATAGAAAAGGAATGGTTCTTGGACATGTTCAATCTGGTAAAACAGCCAATTTTATTGGTGTTATTAATAAAGCTTCAGATGTTGGTTACAAACTAATTATTATTTTAGCCGGAATGCAAGAAACACTAAGATCTCAGACTCAAGAAAGAGTTGATGAAGGCTATATTGGACAGGATAGTAGTAAAAAAAATGGAGTAAATTTTGTTGAATCATTAATTGGAGTTGGGAGTTTTAATCATGAAAAAATACCATATACCTTTACTGATAAGCATAACGATTTTAATGATGACAGAAACTTTAGAGTTGAAAAATATAATGATGCAACGGTCATAGTAGTAAAAAAGAATGCCCGAGTATTAGAAAAATTAAGAATATGGTTAAAAAAAAATAATTCTAATATTGATGGAAATATTTCAAAACTACCTCTATTAATGATAGATGATGAGGCTGATCATGCATCTGTGAATACAAATGATTCAGATAAAGATCCAACAACCATTAATAAACGTATACGGGAGATATTACACTTATTTCAGAGAAAGTGTTATCTAGCATATACCGCAACACCATTTGCAAATATATTTATTGATCCATTAACTAATGATAAAATGCTTGGTGATGAGCTATTCCCAAGTGACTTTATTTTTAGTTTAGATCCACCTCCAAATTATCTTGGGTCAGAAAAGATATTTGGTAGCGAATCTGATGAATTTGATATTATTCGCGATATTGGAGATATAAATGACATAATCCCATTGAAGCATAAAAAAGATTTATCTGTAAATGAACTTCCAAAAAGTTTAATACTTGCTATTTATACAAATATACTTTCTAAGTCAATAAGATTGATTAAAGGCCAAGATAAAAAACATCATTCTATGTTAATTCATTTATCTAGATTTAAAGATGTTCAAAGAGAAGTTTATGATTTAGTTGTTCAATTAATTCAAGATATTGAAAAAGGGGTTAGGTACTCTTATAAGCAAACAGATACTCAAGCATTGAAAAATCCATATATGAGGGACTTGTTTAGTATTTGGAATGATGAGTTTAGTGATATATCTTCTAGCTGGAATAATGTTAAAGATAAACTTTTAAAAGCTGTTGTTTCAATAAATGTTAAACTTATAAATGGTGATTCCAATGATAGGCTTGACTATCAAAATTATAAAAATGGTCTGACAGTGATAGCCGTAGGTGGAGATAAATTATCTCGTGGATTAACGCTTGAAGGCTTAGCTACAAGTTATTTCTATAGAAATACATCTATGTATGATACTTTGATGCAAATGGGTAGATGGTTTGGGTATCGTGATGGCTTCGCAGACTTATGTCGTATTTATTTAACTCCAATGACAGAAAATTATTTTTCTCATATTTCAAATGCAACCGAAGAGTTAAGAATGGAACTAAAGGACATGCTTGCTGCTAATAAAACACCAAAAGACTTTGGTCTTAAAGTAAGAACTCATCCTGGTTCTCTTCTAATTACAGCAAGAAATAAAATGCGTTTAGCCCAAACATTAACTATCCGTTTAGATTTAAGTGCCAAGTTAGTTGAGTCTTATGCATTAGATTTAACACAGCCAAATCGAAAAAAAAATTGGTTACTTTTGAGTACATTTGTATCAGGTTTACAAGATCTAAAAAAAGCTAAACTGAATGATCAGGTAAACTATGAATGGAAAAAAATATCAGAAGAAAAAATAGTAAATTTCATAGAGAACTTTAACAATCATGATGCTTCTATCATGACAAAGTCTTTACCAATACTTAGTTATTTAAAACAAACAGCTAAGTCATGCCCAGAGTGGGATGTTGTACTAGTTAATATAGCATCATCTAAAGAGGTTCAGTCTATTTCTGGGCTTAATATTGGTGTACAAAGAAGATCTTGTCCTAATTCAGATGATAGTAGCTATATTGAGATTAGTAAGCGACGAAGAGTTGGTAATAATAGAACAGAAAGAGCTGGAATGAGTGAGTCTGAAATACTAAGGGCCTTAGTCCGATATGAAAAACAAGATGTTTCAGTTGATATACCTGGACGGTTCTTGAGGATGGAAAGAAGCAGACCCTTACTAATGCTTCATGTAGTTGATGCATATAAAGATATTAAAGATGCATCTACATTATTAGAATCAAGCTTATTCGCTTATGGTATTAGTTTTCCTAAATCTAAAGTTCATATTGAACCGGTAGAGTTTGCAGTCAATACTATCTATGTAAGAACTCAACATGAGGAGGGTGAAGATGATGAAGAATAATCCTTGGCAATCATTGAAAAATCGTCAAGATGGTATTGATTATGAACGAATAGATCCATTAAATAAGTTTGATTTTTATTGGTTTTTAGGTGAATCTGGAGAATATATTTTTGTAATAAAACACGAATATTTTGAAGATTGGCCATCAAAAAAAATTATACTATCTGGAATAGATATTAAGCATTTTCAAATTTCTAATGGATATAGATTAACCCTTGTTTTAAATGAACCTAGTGATTGGGATATTTTTTATATTTTATGTAATGATTTATTACAAGCTACATCAGAAGCAAAAAGCCAGAAAGCCATGCTACAAATTATCTACAATAGATTACAAAGATGGCAAAAATTATTTAGAAAGTTTGGAAAAAAACTACTAAGTGAACAAGAACAACAAGGTTTAATAGGAGAACTTTATTTCTTAAAACATCATCTTTTAAGTACATTTTCTTCAACTGAATCACTTTCCTTTTGGAAAGGTCCTTTTGGGGAACAACAAGACTTTGGGATAGGTGACACAACAGTAGAAGTAAAATCTAAACAAGGAACATCAGCACCATATATCCAAATTAGCTCAATAGACCAACTTGAATGTAATGTAGCAAATTGTTTTTTATATGTAGTCACACTAAATAATGCACCACATAACATAGCTGAATCCTTTAGCTTAAACACTATTATTGAAGAAATAAAACTCTTACTTTTAGATTCAAATGATTTAGATATATTTGAAAATTTATTATCTGAAGTAGGCTATATAGATTTACCTGAATATGATGAAAAACGATACATCATTTCTAAAGAATCGATATATGAGATTAAAAAAGATTTCCCTAGGTTAAGAACAAAGAATATACCTAATGGTATAACTTCTATTCAATACAAAATAGAATTAAAAGAATGTATGCCCTTTGAAATTTCATTAACAGATTTAAAAAGAAGGATGATTCATGATTAATCAATTAGAACAGTTTAGAGAAGATTTCTTACAAGAAGTTTATTCTACAGCCCAATCTGGTGATAACTTCCATGCATCATCTTTCATTGAACTCTATGCGAAAGAGTTACTTGAATCAGGTGAGATAGATGATGAACTATCATTATGCCATTGGAGTGAAACAGGTGTTAAAGTAGATGGTTATAGCTTTAATGAAGATGATGGAGTCCTCAATCTATTTATATCAATATTTTCCCAAAACTCAGAAGATAAAAGTTTAACTCAAACAGAAGTGACTCAGGCATTTAAACGGATAGAAAACTTTTTTGCTAAATCATTTGATAAAAAGTATTATTCAAAACTTGAAGAATCAACATCTGTGTATGATTTGTCATATCAAATACATAAAAATAAGCAAAATATCTCAACTGTAAAGTATTATATATTAAGTAATAAAATATTAAGTGATAGAGTTGAAGGAATCCCTTCTAGAGAGAATGATACTACTAGTTTTTTATATCATATCTGGGATATATCAAGACTTTTTAGAATGGATGCATCAAATCAAAAAAAAGAAGATATATTTATAGACTTTGATGAAATGATGAAAGAACCTGTTTATTGTTTACCTGCACATTTAGATACTGAAGATTATAAATCATATCTATTGGTAATGCCCGGGACTTTTCTTGCGGTGCTTTACAATAAATACGGGTCAAGACTATTAGAACAGAATGTAAGAACATTTTTACAAGCGAGAGGAAAAGTTAACAAAGGAATAAGAACTACCATTATACAGCAACCAGAAAAGTTCTTTGCCTACAATAATGGACTGACAACAACGGCAGAACACATTGAAGTAGAAGAGACATCTAAAGGTTTAAAAATAAAATCTCTTAAAAATCTTCAAATTGTAAATGGTGGACAAACAACAGCATCTATATATAGTGCACTGCGAAAAGATAAAGCTGAACTAAGTCAAATATTTGTTCAAGTGAAATTAACGATTGTAGCACCAGAATTAGTAGATGAACTTGTACCAAAAATATCAGAATATGCTAATACACAAAATAAAGTTAATGCCGCAGATTTTTTCTCAAATCATCCTTTCCATGTCCGTATGGAAGAATTTTCAAGGAGAATTTATGCCCCAGCTATCGATGGTGGTCATAAACAAACGAAATGGTTTTATGAGAGAGCTAGAGGACAATATCAAGATGCCCAAGCACATAAGACAGCCGGAGAAAGAAAGAAATATCAACTTGAATATCCAAAGAAACAGTTAATAGGTAAAACGGATTTATCCAAGTTTGAAAATGTTTGGAAAGGCATACCTCATATTGTTGCACAAGGTGCACAAAATAGTTTTGTGACATTTGCTAAAGAAATTGGAAAAACATGGGAAAAAGATGAGAAAAACTATAATGAATTATACTTTAAAACAGCTATAGCAAAAGCAAAAATATTTAAAGCGACAGAAACACTTATATCTGATTCTCATTGGTATGATGGTGGATATCGTGCACAAACAGTTGCCTATTCAATAGCCTACTTATCTGAGTGGGTTGAAAAACAAAAATTATATTTTGACTTTATGTATATTTGGAAAAATCAAGCATTGTCTTCTGCAACTATTGAAGCTTTAAATATTATTACAAAGACTATTTATGATGAACTGATTAACCCTCCCTCTGGTATTGCAAATATTTCTCAGTGGGCAAAGAAAGAGGGATGCTGGCAAACAATGCAAGACTTAGATATTGAAATTCCAGAATCGTTAAGAAATGAATTAATATCAAAGCAAGATAATAAAGACGAAAAGAAAGAAGCTAAAAAAGTTCAAAGAATTGATAATGGGATAGAAGCACAAAAGCTTGTATTTAAAATAGCAGATCAAGGAAAATGGTGCGAGATTAAACAGTTTGGTATAGAAAATGATATGCTTACACAAATGGAAATAGATTTGTTTGATATAGCCTGTGCTATTCCAAATAAAATGCCTTCAGAAAAGCAGTCTTTACTTATTGTTAATACTGTTCATAACCTTGAAGATATAGGAATGTTATTAGAATGATTTTTAGGAAAATAAATGCTTGACATAAAACTACTTGAGATAGGCTATTTTTTGTCTATGTATGGAAAATCAAATCCTCCGGATGAATTAAAGGTTAAAAACTGGAAAGATGCATATCTCTCTTTTTTTCAGAGATTAGGTTTAAACAAAACTGAACAAGGCTTTATTAATAGTTTAAATAACATTAGAGATCATTTTGATAGTCATATTGATAATAGTCGACAGGGCTGGTTTAACGATAAAGGTGAACCAGATAAACTACCGGAACAATATATATTTGTATTAAAATATTATCAAAATAAAACAAGAACGACTCTATGGGAACAAGTCAAACCTTATCAAACATCACAACATCAACTGTATTGGAAGTTTGATATTAGTACATTTCGACTCCTAGGAAAAGAACTTATTACAGATAGAATCACTGCATTAGTTGAACTAGTAAAAAATAGTTATGATGCCAACTCTAAAAATGTATATTTACATTTTTATAATACAACGGTAGATACAAAAAAAGTATCTAAGCTTATAATTCATGATGATGGTTTTGGGATGTCCTCTGATGATATAAAAAATAAATGGATGACGATTGGAACAGATTCTAAGCGAAAAGAGAAGTTTACACCTGAGCCTTTTAACCGTCGTGTTGTTGGGGAAAAAGGAATAGGCCGTTTTGCTATAGATAAACTTGGTTTGTATTGTAGGATTTATTCAAAAAAAGAAAGAGAAAATAATTTAAACTTATTATCTATAAATTGGTCAGATTATGAGAGTAACAATGATACTGATAATTTTAATAAGGTTACAAATCGTTTACGAATCAGAAAGTTTATTAAAAAATGTTCTGGTGTTAAAATTGTTATTGATAATCTACATGATATATGGACAAACCAAGATTTAGATAGAGCTTATAAGGAGTTATCAAAACTTGTCTCGCCATTTAATCAACTATATCCTCCTTTTAATATTTATATATCCTCCAGTGATTATCCAAAATATGCTGAAGCACAACTGGTCAAAAATGAAGCAATTAAGTTTTCTACAATTAACTTTCAACTCGATTATAACTTAGAAAATAAAACCCAAGAAGTCATTAAGTTTAAAAACAACGAGCTTGTAAAAGTCACAATACCTATACATTCTTTTGGACCAGTTAAATTTAATTTATTTTATTTTAATCGAGCTGACAAGCAAAAATATAAAAGACGAACTACAGATGGGGCGGAACAACAAATTGACGGTGTGAAGATTTATAGAGATGGTATTTTGACAACACCTTTTGCAGAAAATGAATTTACACAAGAAAAACAAAGAGATATTTTAGGGTTAGATAAGCGTCGTTACTCTGGTTTCTTTGAAAGAGTTGGTACAAGAGATTTACTTGGAGTAGTAGAAATTAAGAAAGATTTATCTCCTTATATTTTAGACTCTACAAATAGACAGGATTTTATTGATAATGAATCATATTCAGCATTCAAATCATTTATTATAGAACAAATACAAGAACTTGAAAAGTATTTAAAATATACAAAACAACAAGATAGTATTATTATTGATGAAGGTTTACAGGATGCACAAGAGGTTCTAGATCTATTTTCAGATGACTTAAAGAACTTAAAAGATGATATAAAACAAAATAAGAGTATAAATATTTCACAGAAAATAAGATCTCTTGAAAAAAGTGCACGTGACACAAAAATAGCTCTAAAAAAAGGAATTAAACAACAGAAGACAGAAAGAGAAGACTCAGAGCAAAAAGAGCAGATGTACATGAGCCTTATGTCTTTACAAACTTATGCGATGGAAATAACGCATATTATTAAAACATCCCTCAGTCATATAAAGCATAGAGCTGAATTTAACATAGAGTTTTTTGATTATCCAGAACAAAAACAACAAATTGAGGATTATAATAGTGATATTATGATTGAAATTGATAAATTGGTTGAAGCTATAGATTTTATGTCTAAATATACAAGGTCAGATAGCAACTGGGAAGAGTTCAATATAAAACATGCATTTGATTCTGTTTTCCATGGATATTCTCCAATTTTAGAAAGAGACAATATAGAAGTTATACAAGATATACAAAATAATTTAATTATTGATTACAATATCATTTTATTTGAAGATATTATAAAAAACTTATTAAATAATTCATTAAAAGCTGTTACCTATAAACAAAGAAAACTTATAAAAATAACTGCTACTGCTGAAAACGAAGCTTTAACCATTTTATTCTCTGATAATGGAATTGGAATAGCAGAAGAAGATAGAAATAATGTATTTGAAGTTTATCACACTACAACAGCTGAAGACGGAGGTAATGGAATGGGGCTTTATATGATTAAAACTAATATAAATGCGATAAAAGGTAATATACAAGTAGTAGACTCAGAACTGGATGGTGGTGCAACATTCAAAATCACACTTCCTTTTAAAAGGTAAAATATGGAAATAATAGTAATTGATGATAACCTAGAGGAAACTTCCCCACTAATTATTGCATTAGGTATATCATACGGAAAGGAGTATGTAAAGCTGTTTAAGAAGTCTAGCGATGGATTAGCTTATATAACCAGTAATTTAACAAAAAAGATAATAGTTATTCTAGATATAGGCTTTGGTGTAGGTGAAAAAAATGGCCGAGAGATATTAGCAGGTATTAGAGTTCATAATAAATTAATCCCTGTTATTATATGGAGTGCTACTGATATTGTAGGAGATGATTTTTTAGAATTTATTAATAATCATGCTCTATTTTATGAAAAAAAGACAGCTCCATATAAAAAAATTATAGCAAGAGTTAAAGATGCGGAACACCGACTGAGTCTTGATGTCTCTACGGCTATGGAAGAATGGTTAGATGAGCAAGAGGATAAAGAACAAATTTTAATGATTGAAGAAAATGGAAAATCATACAGTGCTCAAAAACTAATAGAAGAAATACGATTAGAAACAGAATTTGGGCAACGAGTTGAATCAAATATTTTAAAATTAACTATAGATTTATTGTTCAGAAAAAAAGAACAAGTATGATTAAAAATTCAATAATTTTTTACTATAAAGATGATTATTCACTAAATGATTATTTTTATAATAGTGCCAATTTTGGAGTTTCATTACTTAATCAAAAAGCAGATATAAAGCAATCTCATGTAGTTGGTAATGATTGTAATTTTGCTTATATTGAAGAGGTTGAATTCAAAAAACACACAGAAAAAAGTTTATTACTTATATACTCTCATGGTGATGATTCAGGATTTTATAAAAGTAATGATGACTCACCTTTTCTTAATTCAAAAATTGATTTCCCTATGTGCATAGAGAATGGACTTATATATACAAATGCTTGTTTAACAGGTAATCTATTTGCTCAAACTATCATAGATAAAAAAGCCTCATTTTATGGGTATAGTAAATCAGTAATTAAAAATCCTATGTATGAAAAAGCATATATTGAGTGTGATAATTGGGGTTTACACTATATTATTAAAGGATATACATTGATAGATTCGAAAAAAGAAGCTAAAAAGAAATTTAATGTAGAAATAGACAAATGCAATAATATATTTACAGCTTCTCATTTAAGAGAAGCTAGAGATAGTTTAGTAGTCTATGGAAATACTTCAGAGCGTTTGATCTAAATGCAAAATTTGAGTAAAAATAGTTTTTGCTAATAATGGGGGAACAGCATTACCGACTTGTTGTTGCTGAAAACTCAATGTACCCTCAAATTTAAAGCTATCAGGAAAACTTTGCAGTCTTGCAGCTTCACGTAGAGATAGCCCTCTATCTTCAAAAGGGTGTATCAACATGCTTTTTCTGTAGTTAGCGATGGTTACAGCAGGTTTATTAGCTTCAAGGCGCTTATATATACCGCTATGTGTATGTTTGGTACTAGTATATGTTTTTAGTAAACCTTGTCTCTTAGCAGCTTCCCAGTTTTCACCCTGCTTGATAGCTCTATATCTTTCAACAATATGAGGTTTACTTTCAGTAACTAGATTCTGCATTGCTTTTGTAGATTTTTCTCTCATCATTCTTGTATATGGATGCCGTGCTTCATGTTTATAGTCACATTCATCAAATTTATCACCATTTTTTAATACGGGTAAATCAGCAAGAGCATCTCCAACATTAACAGCTGTTTGTTTTTTTAATGTTGAGAAGTCAAACTTGATGCCACCTTTATCTTTTCTATGCCCAATTATAAAGAATCTTTTTCTATCTTGCGGAACTCCAAAATCTGATGCTTTAAGTACAGTAGAATTAGTTTCATAGCCTTCAAGTCTTAACTCTTCTTCTACTTCGATAGCAAACTTACCTTTGTCAAATGATTTAAATCCAACAACATTTTCAAATAAAAACCATTCTGGTTCAAGGTCTTTCACAAAACGAAGATATTCTTTGAACATCCAGTTGTTTGGATTATCCAAATTTCTTGTTTTTGTATTTGCAACAGAAAATCCTTGGCATGGAGGACCGCCAAAGAGTATAAATGGATTTTTATCTGTATGCTCAAGAGGATTGACAGTTTTAATGTCTTTTTGAAGTACTTTTGTCTTTAGATGATTAGTCTGATATGTTTTAGCCGCATGTACATCAAACTCAACCGCGAGAATAGGATCTATACCGGCCATCATAGAGCCAATACTCATTCCACCTGCACCACTAAATATATCTACAGCTGTAAGTTTTTTTATCAAAATAACCTCTCTTTGTAAGTAGAACATTTTACTATTTAAATGCTGCAGATATGCTGAATATACTAAAAAAAAGAAACTATTTTAAAGCCACTCCTAAGGAGTGGCTAGATAAGTAATTTATAGGTTACTTTTTTATTTGAGAAAATAATGTAGGCTCAAACCAAATATCTCTTTCAATCGCTAGTCCTAATGGGCCATGTACTTCTTCAAGTTCTTCTAGAGTAAAGTAACCGAGTTCGCTTTCCATACCTTGAACATATCCAAAACAACTATTTACATCATTCTTAGATAGTTCAATAATATACCAAGTCCAATTACTATCTGGTGTGAAAAGCTTTACTTGGCATATCGGATCTAAAGTATTTTCAGTCTCATATAAATCTGGGATTTCAAATAATAGCTTTTTGGGAATCAACTTACTCATCTGCTGTACATCCAGCTAAGAATCCAACAAGGGCATAGAAAGTTAAACTAATCATAAGAGAGTTCTTTTTTATAATTTTCTTCATCTCGTCCTCCAGTTAAATTATTGCTTTAAGCATGGTTGCATACTCAGATGGGATATGAAACTCTTTTGATTCTAGATACTCATGTGCTAATCTATCAAGCCATTGTTTAGAAGTTTTTATTCCGCTAATTTTCAAGAAGTGTTCTGAATCACTGTCTATAAGTTCATAGTTTTCTATATGTACATCTATTGACTTGGCATCTCCATCTAGTAGTATTTCTAGTTGCATAGTTTTAAATTTAGTATTTAAACTTAGATGACTAATATTTCCATATGGAAAAACATACTTATTAAGTGCTATTTTTGCACCTTTTGATAGAGCTTTGTCCTTCATTGTATTTAACATTTAATTTTCCTTTTATGCAGCTTGTTGCTGTTCTAGTAGTTTGTACCACATCTTAGTAGCCCCATCCCAGCGGAATCCGCAGGATTTTATGATATCTTTCTTTGAAAAAATATCGTCACCAATAACTACTAGATTTTGACCTTGTTCCATAATAGTTAAGCCGATATTATAGAGCGAAGAGTAATCTTGTGGTGTAGTGTTTTGGACTTGTTGAACAGGTGGCTGTTGATACTGTTGTTGTTGTGGTTGTTGTATCTGTGCTGGTTGTTGATTGTTTTGAGTAAGGTTTGGTGTCTTAGAGTACAAGTTATTCCCAAATTGGGAACCCATAGAACGAAGAGTCCTTTTAAGTCCATCACTCACTGCTGACTTACTAGCATTATCAATTGCATCGCCTATTGTACGGGCTGTTCCAGTTCCAACACCTGTATCTTCTCTCTCAATAAAGTTTCGTTGAGAGTTATATAGTTTTACTTTAACTATAGCACTATAGGTAATGACATGATTACCATTTTGGTTAGTCTCTCTTGCTACTTCTTCAAGTCTTGTTATTGTGTAGTCCCACATATAATTAAACAATGAATTAGCAACATTTATAACATCATAAGTCTCAAGATATTTAAAACTCATTCCTGCTTTATCTATTGTTTTTACTCTACTCTCATCTAAGTTATATGAGAGTGCTTTTATTTGATTTTCTGAGAACATAATTTTTACTCCTTATGCTGCTTGTTGTTCTACTAAACTTAGTAGTTCGGTAGCTTGGTTTGTTTGACTAGATCTTCTAGCATTGACTTTTATCTTGGCTGGTACTTCTTCACTTACAACACCGACTTCTACAAACTCATCTATGGTGTTCATACCATCTAATGTTTTCATAGAGTCTTTTACACTTTGCTCATCAACAACTACACTATAAAATCCTAGTTTTATAAGTGCATCTGCATTAATGATTTTAAATGTCTCTTTGAGTTTAGTCTTTTGAGGGGTAATTGTTATAGATGATATAGCTGTTCCATCTAGTCTATCAATCCCGTATTCTGCTAAAACTGTTGCAGTAGCTTCGAGTGCTGTAGCTTTTGCACTTGTTAGACTCTTTTTAAGAGCTGTCATCTCTTTTATATCACTTGAGAGATAATCTATCTTATTTTGAATCTCTTGTATGCTTAAGCCTAAGTAGTCGGCTTTAACATGGTATGGTTTATTTGATTCTAGAACTTGTCGTACATAGTCTTTAAACCACTCTGTCTTATCGGCCTTTATGTTTTGGATTTCCATTTGGAGTCTATAATCTGTTGTCTTCATGTTGTATTTCCTTTTTATTGTGTGACAGAAGTGACTGTTATGACACTACTATAAGATATTTTTCAAGCTGCAATTGCTAACGATGATGATTTCTTGATATCATATATACGTTCCGTTAAATCCCATAAATTTGAGTTAATTTCATAAGATTTTGAGATGGAGGTTATCTCTCTAGATGTTGAAAAATTTCTACCAGTATCTGTATTTACTCCAGTAATAGAATCAGGTTTAAGAAGATTATTTTGAATAATGTTCATAATCGTATACAAACTGGTGTCTTTTCTATCCGCATCAATCTTTGGAATTAACAACTTTTTATAGTCTATATCCAAGTGAGATTCAAATCTAAGTGGAGCTGATAATTTTGCAAATATATCCATCTCTTGCTCATTAAGAATTAGTGATGAAAACTCTTCAATTCTCTCTTCTAATTGAGGTTGATATTCTGCTATCTTTTGGATGATATTAGCTAGGTTTTCAGTTAGATTACCTATGTGTTTCAGAGTGAATTTTTCGTATGTATCCCCACATACAAGGGAATTTGAGCATACATGGCGATATACACCAGTGGATATTGAGAAAATTTTACTCCTATCTAAACTGTTAAAGATTAGTAACTCAATTGAGTTCTCTTTTGGAACAATCAAGTCTTCAAATTTTTTCAATCTTATGTAATGAACAGTCTTATTTTTCCGTTTTTCATCATCAGTAGAAGCCACTTCTACAGAGGTGGGATACCAATTGTATTTATCTCTTAATTCTTTGATTACATCAATGCTTCTGATGACAGAATATTTTTCTGAGGCATCTTCATGAGGATCAGTTTCATATAGAACTGGGTAGTTCATTAATTGTGTTTCGCTTAGTGGTAATATAGACATAATTTTTGTCTCCTTTATTTATTACATTTTTTATTTGTGATTTGATCGTTAATTACGACAACTAAAATAGAAATAATTGCAGACACTATTTCTTTATAAGGCATAGCTTATGCTCCAATTAATGGAAAATAATCTATGTTGTTTGCAGACTCAAAATATTGCTTGGATTGAGTTTGTATATAGCAAATATAAAACATATTTCTCCTTTTATTTTTAATACAAATAAGAACTAGTATTAAATTATTTGAAAGCATCAGCTATAGCTTTCTCACTAATATATGCCCTAAATTATAAAAAAAGTCTCATTTGAATATATATTTAAAGAAGAAAAAGAAGAAACTTTAAACAATATAGAATCAGCATTTGAAACTATGAATATTTCTGGATTACTAGAGATAGTTGTATATTTATTACATGATAAAAATGAAGTAGTTACTAAAATATATAGTCAAATGATTTTGAATAGAGGAGAAATTAAAATGATAGATATAGAACAAGTATTAAGCTCAAGAGAAACAGCAAAGTTAGCACTAGAGTTTGCTGTTAAAAAATCAAACACTAAAGAAGAATTACTACAATGTGCTAAATATGCAGAATGAGAAATTGATGATAAAGATTGGGCAAAGGAAATAATAAAAAAAGTGTATGATGAAAATTTTGATTCATCAAATATAACTAACACAATGACAAGTAGTAGTTTTGATAGTTTTATAAAGGAAAATGAATCTGATTTAGCAAAATATTTTAGTACTAAACAACCTGCTAGATATGGGAAATTTTCACAAGAAGGAATTGAGGAAAGAAATGAGTAATTTATAAGTAAAAAAGTTAAAGTTATATTGTCGAAAAGTTAGTAATTGATTATTTTATTGTCGAAAAAAGCTTTGAAAATGCCTGTAAGTGGTGGGTCCTATGTGACTCGAACACATGACCACTCCGTTATGAGCGGAGGGCTCTAACCAACTGAGCTAAAGACCCACTTATTGTAAAAATGTGATTTTACCACACTTT
>Ga0256826_1001062_pt1 | contig 17066 bp, 15 predicted proteins | sample CV79metaG_FD_185975 | JGI IMG/M metagenome (GOLD analysis project Ga0256826, IMG submission 185975) | Hydrothermal vent microbial communities from East Pacific Rise, Pacific Ocean - CV79 | ecosystem: Environmental > Aquatic > Marine > Hydrothermal vents | place: Pacific Ocean: East Pacific Rise...
TAACCTACATGAATGGGTTGCTCCAGATGTTATCAAAAAATCAAAAGAGTTTAATAGCAGTGGAGAATATTTAAAAATAGAATATCTTGACCTACTCCATACATTAAAAGGATATGAACCAAAAATTCTAAACTCTATCTATGATGGAAAGGAGTTAACGCTATATCAAAGTATTATGGCAAAAGAGCTATTGGAGCATCAAGATTTAAAAACAGAAGCATTAAGAGCAGATATTTATACAAAAATTGTTACACCTCTATTCTCTATAGCACTTTTAATGATTTTAATATTTCGATTTCCTTTTCATGCACGTTATATGAATTTAGCCTCAACAACAACACAAGCATTGGGTGGAACACTCTTTGTATGGGGAATACTGTTTGCCCTACAAGGAATAGGAGCAAATGGAACAGTAAGCCCTGAAATAGCCATTATTTTACCTGTTATACTCTTATGGGGATATGCTTTTTATACATTAGCTAAATCGGATAAACGGATATAAGATTCAGATGAAATCATATACGTATCAATAGGTTTGTAGGGTCGATTTACCGACCACAAATAGAGAGAAATTCTTATTTCATCGTGGTCGATAAAATCGACCCTACACGATAAGCCTATATTTAGAGAGTTTTTCCAGCAAAAGGCATTAATGCACTTGCCCAAGTAAGTCCACCACCAAAAGTATCAAGAAGCATTAACTCCCCTTCTTTTAGACGACCAGACTCATAAATATCATTAATTGCCATAGGAATAGAGGCTGCAGATGTATTTCCATATTTTCCAACAGTTACAACGACTTGCTCTTCACTCATCTTCAAAGAGTCTCCTACTGCCTTAATAATTCGATAGTTAGCTTGATGAGGAACAAAATGAGGAATATCTGCTGATTTAATCTCATTCTTCGCCAAAATATCTTTAACATCTTTGGTCAATGTTTTTACTGCTAATTTAAAGGTTTCATTCCCTTTCATCTGTACAAAATTAAGTCCTTGCTCAATTACTTGTTGAGAGACAGGATTAACACAACCAGGTGCAGGTGTTACAAGAAAATCAGAGTATGAACCATCAGCAGAAGCATGAACATCTATAAATGCTTCAGACTTATCATCTGTTGCAGAGATAACAGCAGCACCAGCGCCATCTCCAAAAAGAATACAAGTTGTTCTATCTGTATAATCTACAATTGATGAAAATTTTTCAGCACCAATAATAAGTACATGTTTTTTCATACCAGATTCGATAAAAGCCTTAGCTACTGAGAGAGCATAGACAAAACCACTACACGCAGCGGATATATCAAAAGCTTGAACATTTTTAATTCCCAATTTATCAGAGATAATACAAGCTGTTGCAGGCATATTGAAATAATCAGGAGTGACTGTTGCACAAACAACCAAATCAATATCAGAGTTCTCTAAACCTGCACGTTCAATAGCAATAGCAGAGGCTTTGGTTGCCATATCACTGGTATATTCGTCTCTTTGGGCAATGCGTCTTTCGCTAATCCCCGTACGTTTTAAAATCCACTCATCACTGGTGTCAACCATCTTTTCTAGGTCAGCATTGCTTAATACTTTAGAGGGAACATAAGCTCCAATAGAATGAAATTTTGCGTACATTGTCTACCTTATGCGTTGTTTTTTCTTAGTAACTCTTCAATGGCATTATTTACCTGAGAGTCATTATAATTTATGGCTTGGAAAATAGCATTTTTTATTGCTTTTGCATTACTTTTTCCGTGTGATATAATAGCACAACCTTTTACACCAAGTAAAGGTGCACCACCATATTCTGCGTAATCTACTTTCTCTTTAAGCTTCTTAAAAACTTTTTTCTTCATCATAAATGCCCCTATCTTTGCAGGGATAGATTTACGAATATGTGTTTTCATCAAATCAAAAACGGTGGAGACGACACCCTCACTCGCTTTTAATACAATGTTTCCTGTATACCCATCACAGACCACAACATCAACAGAACCATTAAAAATATCTGACCCTTCAACATTCCCTTTAAACCCAGGAACATCGTGCATCAATTTAAATGCTTCTTTTGTGAGTGCATTTCCTTTGCTATCCTCTTCTCCATTTGAGAGCAATCCAACAGTAGGATGTCTTAAACCAAGAAGTTTTTTTGCATAGACCTCACCCATAATAGCAAACTCATAAAGGTTTTTTGCTGTACAGTCTGTTACTGCACCAACATCCAGTAAGAGTGTCTTTGCTGACATCGATTTGTTGGGCATAATGGTTGCAAGTGCAGGTTTGGAAATTCCAGGTAAGCGTCCTATTCTTAGTGTTGCTAGAGTCATCGTTGCACCTGAATGTCCTGCTGAAACCACAGCATCAGCTTTACCATCACGAACTAACTCTACAGCTTTAAAGATAGAAGACTCTTTTCTTTTCAATGCTTGTGTTGCTTGATCACTCATTGAGATAACATCAGAAGCTTTTATAATCTCTACTTTATTAAGATAATATTGGGGAAGAAATGAGATAATCTGTTCTCTATCACCTACAAGAATAGGCAGAAACTTTTTTTCATCAAGTGCTTGAATGACACCCTCTATAATAGGCTCGGGACCAAAGTCCCCACCCATTGCATCAATAGCAATTCTAATCATCAGAACTACTTAACTACGCTTTTGTTGTATTATATTCGCCAGTAGTCATGTTCATATGGTGTGGCATTCTCCACGTACCATCTGCATCTTTTACAGGTCTTGGTAATGTTAATTTGTAGTGAGTTCTTCTTTTTGCTGCTCTTGTTTTCGAGACACGTCTTTTAGGTACTGCCATATTTAATCCTTATATTTAAAATTCTATTTCAAATTCTTCTTCATCACTCTCACACTTTTTACAGTAATGATAAGAGTTTTGAACTGAGGCTATTTCACTTTGAACAATAAATTCAAGGTCAATTACCCCATCAACGAATTCGATTATATCTAAATCATCTTCAGTCTCTATAACTTCATCACTTAATGTTAAATTAAGAGGGGAATCCATATCGTATTGATACGCATCTCCACATCTATCACAGAGCAACTCTACTTGACCTTGAAGGTCTCCCTTTAGTCGAAGGCGATGATAACCACTTTTTGCCAAAGCACCCTTCAATGAGATACCATCTACGGTTAACTCAAAAGGTTTTTCGCTCTGACCAACTTTATCAAAAACTATTTTCATAGTTTATTAACTTTATACAATCTCTCTTTGTGCAAAGAAGAAGTTAATTTCATTAACAGCATTCTCTACAGAATCAGAACCGTGAACAGCATTGGCATCAATACTCTCTGCAAAATCAGCTCTAATTGTTCCAGCTTCAGCCTCAGCAGGGTTTGTTGCCCCCATTAAGTCTCTGTTGGTTTGCATTGCATTTTCGCCTTCAAGTACTGTTACCACAACTGGACCAGAAATCATAAACTCTACAAGGTCTTTAAAGAAAGGTCGCTCAGCATGAATAGCATAAAATGCTTCTGCATCTGCTTGAGAGAGTTGAATCTTTTTAGTCGCTGCAATTCTAAGATTTGCGGCTTCAAATCTAGCAAGAATCTGCCCTACTACATTTTTAGCTACTGCATCTGGTTTAATGATTGATAATGTTTGTTCCACGATTTTGCTCCATAAGCTTAGTGATTTTAAAAAAATTCACTACTAAAGTATTTTGAGCTGGAATTATATCAGAAAAGTATTAAAAATAAGATGTTAGAAAAGTTTTTTTTGGAGGGATTATCGAAAGGTGTACAAAGTATGAATTTTATCCATACTTTGTATCAGGTTTAAGAATTAGTCTTCAACTACGTCTGTTCCTGCTGCACCTCTATTTGGGTGTAGAGTTAAACCATCTTTTGGTTCATCCCAAACAATACACTCTTCAGTAGGACAAGCTTCAGCACATGCTGGAGTATCAAAGTGACCTACACACTCAACACATTTATCTTCATATACGTAATAAACTTCTTCTCCAGTTGGGTTATCATCCTCATCTACGATTGCTTCTGTAGGACATTCGTCAATACAAGCTGCACAGTTGATACAAGTATCTAAAATTTTTACTGCCATTTTAATTCCTTAATTTGATTTCCCCAAACTATAGCAAAAGTAGATTAAATAACTCTTTAATATTTAATATTAATCGAAATTATTGTAACAATAAGTAGCTTTTTATCTCATCACTACGCTTTGTCTCTTCCCACTTAAATCCCATACTCTCTCTACCGAAATGTCCATAGGAAGCTGTTTTCTTGTAGATAGGGTGTAAAAGGTCAAGTTCTTTAATAATTCCAGCTGGTGTTAAGTCAAAAAGTTCATGAATACAGGCTTCTATTTTATCCTCTTCTATTTGACCTGTACCGTGAGTATCCACCATAATTGAAACAGGATGAACAATACCAATGGCATAAGCAAGTTGAATGGTTATACGCTCTGCAACCCCTGCATAAACCATATTTTTAGCAATATATCGTGCAATATAAGAGGCTGAACGGTCAACCTTAGTTGGGTCTTTTCCCGAAAATGCTCCTCCACCATGAGGACAAGAACCACCATAGGTATCGACAATAATCTTTCGACCTGTTAAACCTGCATCTCCTTGTGGTCCACCAATAACAAAGCGACCTGTAGGATTGATATGATAAGTTATATCATCACTTAAAAACTCTTTTGGAATAACCTCTTCTAAAACTTCTGTTATAACAGCATTATGTAAAATTTTTTGTGTGATGTTATCATCATGTTGTGTTGAGACAACAATGGTATCTATACCTATAGGTTTTCCATCCCTATATTTTACACTTACTTGTGCTTTTCCATCTGGTCTTAAAAATGGAACGGTTCCATTTTTTCGTACTTCTGCCAATTTTGCTGTAATTTTATGAGCCAATAAAATAGGTAAAGGCATCAATTCAGGTGTCTCATTACAAGCATAACCAAACATAATTCCTTGATCTCCTGCACCAATCTCTCCTGAGCTTTGGTCTACTCCTTGATTGACATCTGCACTCTGTTCTCCTATCCCATTTAGAACTCCTGCACTTCTATAGTCAAATCCAAAGGCTGAGTTGGTATAACCAATCTCTCTTATAACCTCTCGGGCTATCTCTTGCATTGGTGCATAGATTTCTGTTTTTAACTCTCCTGCAATAATACAAAAGCCATTGCTAATAACTGTTTCACATGCCACTCTTGCATTTGGATCTTTTTCTATAATGTAATCTAAGATTGCATCAGATATTTGATCTGCCATTTTATCTGGATGACCTTCTGTTACGGATTCACTGGTAAAGATATACTCTTTTGCCATTCTTATTTCCTTTTCTTGATATTTCTTTTTTTGGGGGAGGGTAAATTTTATTTGGTGTGTAGGGTCGATTTATCGACCATTAATTTAGATAAATATTTATTTTATGGTCGGTAAACCGACCCTACGCGTATATTATTAAGATTCTATTGTTTTTGCCAACTGCTTAGGTAAAAGCCCTAAACTCTCTTCAACCAATTTGGTATTACCATGAGTAATAAACTCATCATCATACTCAAATGTTGTTAACTCTATATCTTTTATATGCTCTTCTGAAAGTAATTCTGAAATAGCACTTCCTACACCACCTATTTTTACACTATCACTAAATACAAACCACTTCTTATGTGTTTTTGTCAACTCTAGAAGTTTCTCTTTATCTAATGGTTTAACAAAACGTAAATCTAAAATAGTTGGATTGGATTGAATAAGTTCTGCTGTCTCTTCAGCCCTACCAACTCCATTTCCATATCCTATAAAGAGTATATCTTTTCCCTCTTTCACTACTCTTGATTTTCCTAGTTCAAAAGGTGTATTGTCTTCATCTTGTGAACCAAATGCTCCTCTTGGGTATCGAAAAGCACAAGGAGTTGGAAAATCTTTTGCAAACTCCATTGCTAATTTCATTGTATTGTTACTTGATGGAGCAAAGATAGTCATATTTGGAATAGCTCTTAAAAATGAGATGTCAAATACCCCTTGATGGGTCTCTCCATCTTCTCCTACTAACCCTGCTCTATCAATTGCAAATGCAACACCCAAATTCATTAAACATACATCATGAATCAGTTGGTCATAACCTCTTTGTAAAAAGGTTGAATAGAGTGTACAGAATGGTTTAAAACCCTCTTTTGCTAATGGTCCCATTGAAGTTACAGCATGTTGTTCTGCAATGGCAACATCCCAAAAACGTTCAGGATATTTTTTTAGTGCCATACTCATGCCTGTTCCACTAGGCATTGCTGCTGTTACACCCACTACTTTTTCATCTTTATCTGCCAATTCGACCAAAGTCTCTGCAAATATTGCAGTAGAAGCTATTGGTGCAGATTTTTTAAGTGAATCTCCTGATTTAACATCAAACGCACCTACCCCGTGCCAATGCTCTTTACTTGCACCTGCACCTTCGGCTACTTCATACCCTTTACCTTTTGTCGTTTGAACATGAATAATCACAGGTCGTTTCATCTCTTTGGCTATTTTAAGTGTCTCTGTTAAAGAGGCTATATTATGTCCATCAATTGGTCCTATATACTCCAATCCAAGCTCTTCAAAGAGAATTCCAGGGGTAATTAACTGAAAAGACTCTTCAACTCTCTTTGCCATATATGTTGCACTATCAGGAAGCGACTCTAACAGCTCTTTTGTCTTCTTTTTAAACTTCTGATAAAAAGGAGAAGCCATGGTTTGAGAGAGAACCCGACTCAATGCACCAATAGGAGAAGCGATACTCATCTCATTGTCATTTAAAATAATAATAGCAGGATATTTTCGATCCCCAAGCTCATTCATCGCTTCATAAACCATACCTGCACTCATACTTCCATCACCAATCAATGCCAAAGGAATACGCTCATCTTGCTCTCCCTTTAAAGCAATTGCTTTAGCAGCACCTGTTGCCAAAGAGATTGAAGTAGAAGAGTGACCAGCCATATAGTAGTCGTTGTCTGATTCATTTGGTTTGGTATAACCACTTAAACCTTTAAATTGTCGTAAAGTATCAAACTCATCCCATCTATCTGTTACCAACTTATGTGCATAAGATTGATGAGAAACATCAAAAATAAAAGGATTCTTTTTTGCATCAAATACTGCGTGCATTGCAATAATAATATCAGTAGCACCCAAAGTGGAACTTAAATGACCACCATTTTTACTTACTGTATCTAAAATCTTTTGACGTACTTTTCTTGCTATATCTTCTAATTCTGCAATATTTTTTGTTTTTAAATCTCCAAATTTATTCATGATAATACCTTCCTTAATAGTGAAAAGAGTCTATCATTTTGTTCTTTAGTTCCGATAGTAATACGAACACCATTCAACCCATAAGAGGCTAAATTACGAATAATTACCCCCTCTTTTAATAGTCTATCTGAAATCTCTGTTGAGTTTTGTTTTTCATCAAAAAGATAGGTAATAAAGTTGGTATAACTCTCTATATATTTAAATCCTAGTTCATTGGCAAAGGCTTCATAACGTTTTATCTCTTGGGTATGAAGTGCGATAGAGTCTTCTACAAATGCTTCATCTTTACATGCTTCGATGGCACCAAGAAGTGAAAGGGTTGTAATATTAAAAGGTGGTCTCATCTTATATAGTTCATGAATCAATCCCTCATTAGCAATACCATAACCAACACGCATTCCACCCAATCCATAGGCTTTAGAGAATGTACCAAGGTAGATAACATTATCAAACTCAACCAAATCATTTGGTCTTATACTATATTTTTTATCTTTGGCAGCAGCATACTCCATGTATGCCCCATCAACCACCACTAAAGTCTCTTTATCTACAGCATTAATAATCTTTAAAATATCCTCTTTTGAGGTGGCATCACCTGTTGGATTGTTTGGTGTACATAGATAAATAATTTTAGGTTTGTGTTTATTATAAGCATCAATAAACTCCTCAACTATATGTTGATATGATGGCGTTCTAATAATCTCTGCACCCATCTGTTTTGCATAAATTTCATACATAGCAAAAGTAACTTTAGACATTAGCACTTTATCATTTGGCATTAATAATGCACGAGAGACAAACTCCAAAACTTGATCTGAACCTGCACCAATAATAATATTTTTATCGGTTACAGAAAATTTAGAAGATAGAGCATCTTTAAGTTCAAACATCGAATCATCAGGGTAAAGAAACGCTTTATGTGCATTCTCTGCAATTGCTTTTGACACAAGGGGGCTACACCCTTTTGGGTTCTCATTTGATGCAAGTTTTACAACATCTTTAGGCTCAATTCCAAACTCTCTAACTACCAATTCTATTGGTTTTCCTGCTTCATAAGTCTTTATCGTCTCTAGTGCTTCATTAAATTTCATTACTCTTCTCTCTTTTATATATCATCATTCTCTTTAACATATGAGCCAAGTATCTTAATTGACTCTTTATGTCGTTCCATTATATCTACAATATGCAAATCTTCTTGGTGTCCATTAAACTCAATAAAGAAGATTGATTTCCCCTCTACGATATGTGATTTTATTTTAGTTAAATTAACTTCACAACGTTCAAAATCATTCAAGAAATCAACCAATGAACCAGGTCTATTTGGTAAATGTACCAACATCGATGTCTTATCATCTCCCGACTGGAGATTTTCAAAGTTACTGATAATAAAAAATCGTGTCTTATTATCGTCTCTATCTTCTATATTTTGGAAAAGACTAGGTAGGTTATACATTTTGGCTGCAATATCAGAACAGATGGCAGCTGTACCATCCTCTTTCATTGCTAGTTTTGCTGCTTTAGCTGTTGAATCTACAGGAATTAGCTCAACCTCATCCAATCCACAATCTTCTAGAAAACGGTGACACTGATTAAAGGCAATATCTCTAGAGTATATCTTTTTTATATCTTTAATTGAATCACATCGACTTGCCAATGTATGATGTATCTGTATAAACACTTCTGCAATAATTTTTAAATCATACTCTTTTAAACAATTAATAGTTTCACTAACAATACCATTAGAAGAGTTTTCAATAGGAATAACACCAAATTTTGCTGTACCTCGACTAACCTCTCGAAAGACACCAGTAATAGAGTTAATTGCTAAATAGGCACTCATTGCTCCAAATTTACTCTCGGCAGCTTGATGGGTAAAAGAGGCTTCAGGACCAAGATAAGCAATTGCTTCAGGACGTTCAAGGTTTCTAGCAACGGCAAACATCTCCAAAAAAAGAGCATCGATTGCACTATCTGTCAACTTCCCATCATTCTGCTCTTTCAATCGATTTAAAATAGCCTGTTCTCGCTCAGGACGATAGATAGGTGCGCCTGTTGTATTTTTTAATTCACCAACTTGATGAACATACTCCATCCGTTGGTTATATAGCTTTAAAAGTTGATCATCAATATTGTCAATCTTAACACGTAACTCCTCTAATGTCATGTCTCTTCCTTTGTTTTATAACATCAATATTGGCAAAAAGCCAATCCTACGACTGCCAACTGGTATCGCAACTCTCTTCTAATCTTATCTGGTCTTCAAATGTTTCACGCTCTCGTATAAGATAATCTTTTCCATCTAAAATAGCAACTTCAGCTGAACGTCCACGGGTATTGTAGTTACTTGACATGGTAAATCCATATGCCCCAGCAGAGTGAACCACAAGAATATCATTATGATTCATTGGTGGTAAATCTACATCTTTACCTAAAAAATCACCACTTTCACAAACAGGACCAACAACATCAGCAGGAGAACGCTCTCCCTCTTTTTGAACAGCTTCTATTTTATGGTAAGCATCATAAAGGCTGGGACGAATCAAATCATTCATCGCTCCATCTACAATAACAAAACGTTTATCTCCATTAACTTTTTCATAAAGTACTCTAGTTACAAAAATACCTGAATTTGCCATCATATAACGCCCTGGTTCAGAGAGTATGGTCATGTCTAAACCTTTAATTTTCGACAAAATTGCTTTGGCATAATCGACAGGTCGAATGGTTGTCTCATTTTCATAAACAACACCAAGCCCTCCACCAACATCAAAAAATTTAATCTCAATACCAATGGCATCTAAAGAGCGAACCAAATCGGCTACAATTTCACAAGCCTCTGTAATGGGTGCTAATTCTGTTAATTGAGAACCAATATGGAAATGTATTCCTACAGGGTTTAAATTGTCCGATTTTTTAGAGTAAATATACATACGTTTTGCTGTATCTAAACTTACTCCAAACTTATTCTCATGTAAACCTGTTGAGATATAAGGGTGTGTCTTAGGGTCAACATTGGGATTCACACGAATAGAGATTCTAGCCTCAATATCAAGCTCTTTTGCAATCATCTCTACACGTTTCATCTCTGCTTCACTCTCTAAGTTAATCAATAAGATTCCTAACTCTAAAGCTTCGCGAATTTCACTATCTTTTTTACCGACACCAGAAAAGATAATACGATAATTTTTAATTCCTGCTTTTAATGCACGACGAACCTCTCCAATACTAACACAGTCAGCTCCTGCACCAAGATTGGCAAGATGACGGATAACTGCCAAATTTGAGTTAGATTTCACAGCATAAGCAATCAAAGATTTCTTTCCATCAAAAGCACTCTTAAGCTCTTCATATCGTGTGGTAATGTTATTAAAATCATACAGATAAAGGGGGGTATTGTATTTTTTGACTAAAGTAGTTATATCTAAACTCATAATAAATCGTTCCTAGTTTTTATAATTGTCGCGATTTTATCTAAAGTTTGTTTTATAGATGGTTAATGGACTTTTTTAAGTTTTCAATCTTAGAACAAGCTTTTTTAAAAAGATTAAAATACTCAATTCCCTCAACACAGAGATGTTTATGTCGCTCATACGATTTTAAAACCGTTAAAGCTTTCCGTTTAGAATCCAATCTATTTCGCTTAAGATGTTCAAAACAGATTGCTCCATTAATCAACCCTTTTACCAAGTTTTTAAGTGGATGATTCGATTTTCGTAGAGGATGCCACGCCTCTTCTAAAATCTCATGTGCATCAAAATAATATTTTTGATTTAATAATTGAATATAAGTCTCTAAAGCATCTTCTAAATTAAGATTCTCTTTTAACATAAGATTCCTTTCTATAATTATAATTTCATATTTTATTTAAGATTACTATTGTAGCAAACTTTTATACGCTTTATAATTCTATTTTATTGATTCTCTTCATCAATTTTATTTCTATAAAAGAGCCTAAAAAGTAAGAAAGTAGCACTAATTAAAATTAATGAACTATTCCCAATAAAATAATGAAATATTCTTATAAAAAATGATACTATTCAGACATTATTTAAAGTTATCTAATGATATAATAGGTACTTAGAATATAATAATAAGAATTATTATCAAAAATTTGAGGAGGAAACATGAAATTAGGTTTTTTGGTCGATCTTAATCTTTGCATGGGATGCAAAGGGTGTGAGATTGCCTGTAAAGTTGAAAATGAAGTGCCACTTAGCTCTTGGCGTTTGCGTGTAAAATATATAGATATAGGGACATTCCCTGATACATCGCGTTCGTTTACACCATTAAGATGTAACCACTGTGAGAATGCTCCATGTGAGAGAATTTGTCCAGTATCTGCACTACACTACCTAGATAATGGTATCGTCAATATTGATAGCTCTAGATGTATCGGTTGTGCAGGTTGTATGATGGCATGTCCTTATGGAGCAATCTATATGGATCCAGAGTCTAATACAGCAGATAAATGTACCTATTGTGCGCATAGAATCGAAGGTGGATTGATGCCAGCATGTGTGGTTGCTTGTCCTGTTGAAGCAAATATTTTTGGAGATGTTGAAGATGAAACTTCTCATATCTCAAGATATATTATGGAACATCAAGGTGATATTCAGGTAAGAAAACCTGAAAAACATACCAATCCTAAACACTACTATGTAGGTGGAGGAAACCAAACACTTAATCCTTTGGCTCATGAGAGAATTGAAGGGTATGGATTGTTTAACAACATTACTCATTTAGATACACTCGGAGATCCTCATCACTCTATTTTAGATAGATTCTTAACACCAATTTTTGGAGGTCACAACGACCACTTAAAAAATGAGAGTTTTGTAGATATGCCAAATGAGGCTGGTCATGATGCACATGAAGAAGGAGGACACCACTAATGGATCACGTTAGTACAATAGAAGCAACCAAAGCGGTTGTAACACTTGACGTTGCACTTCCTGGAATTATCTGGGGATGGATGATTACACTAAACATGTGGGCAAAAAGTATCGGTACAGGTGTTATACTTGTAGGTGCTTTTTTACTCTACAGACATAAAAAAGAGGATATGCCTAACCTTAGATGGTTAATGCCACTTATCTCTTTTATCGCATTAAATGTATTTTTACTCTTTACTTTGGTAGATTTACACCAACCATTAAGAATGGTTAATATCTTCTTACACCCACACTGGACATCTGCAATTACTGTTGGTGCATGGATGGCTTCACTCTTTACAGGTCTTGTTACTTTGATGGCACTAATTGGTGGATTAAATCACTTTAGCGACTTTAGAAAACACTGTCCTGTAGCTAAAGGAGTAAGAAAAATGAATGGAGTTTACGAAAAAGTTTTCCCATTTGTTGTATTTTTAGCATTCCCTGTAACCATGTATACAGCTATCATTATGGCACAATCAAGTGCAAGAGAGCTATGGGCTGCACCTGCTGAAATTATTCAGATGATGTTGGCAGCCTTTATGGTTGGTTCTGCATCACTTATTCTTATTTCTGGAAAATGGTCAGAAAAAGCTAGAAGAGATTTAGCTCTAATCTTGGCACTATCTGTAATGTTCTCATTTTTAATGTATATGAGTGAATATTTCTTCTCTTATAAAGCAGCTGAAGTAGAAGCTACATTAGCATACATTCACTCTGGTGGTTCATACAACTTACAGTTCTGGTCAGCTATGGTTCTTGGTTATATTATTCCATTCTTTATTGCATGGGGTTCACTAAAAGTTGATAATAGAATAATGATGAAATTTGCAGCGGTAACAACACTGATTGGTCTTTACCTTGCAAAGAGTACGTGGCTAGAGATTCCACAAATGATACCGTTAAGTTAAGGAGAATATAGATGGTTAAGAAAATGAATAACGAAAACTCTTCTTTCTTTGAAAGCAGACGAACATTTCTAAAAGGGACAACATATACAATAGCAGGTGCTGTTGTAGCAAAAGGTGTATTCTCTACAATTATAGATACACCAGCAGTAGCAGAGGAGATTGACTCTCTGCCACTAGAGAATGGTACACCAAAACGTTATCCACCTCATGCTCAATGGGACAGCTTTACAGAGCTTGATGGAGCAGATTGGAAACGTGGTGGTACTGGTAGAAATGGTGTTCAAAGTAAAGAGAACCCTAATGGAATTAAAGCTACAGAGTATATGCTTGTTCCTACTGCTTGTTCTAACTGTGAAGCATCATGTGGTCTAACTGCATGGGTTGATATTGGAACATATAAAGTAACAAATGACCCAAAAGATCTTAAAGTTAGAAAATATATGGGGAACCCACTTCATGCTGGTTCAAGAGGTCGTAACTGTGCAAAAGGTTACGCAGCTCAATCACAAATGTATGATCCAGATAGAATCCCATTCCCACTTAAAAGAGCTCCTGGTTCTAAAAGAGGCGAAGGTAAATGGGTAAGAACATCATGGGATGAAGCGATGTCAACCATCGGTAAAAAGATGCATGATACACTTAAAACTGGTGATGAGATGTCTAAAAAACTCTTTATCTATCAAGTTGGACGACCAAATGAGAATGGATTTGGACACAGAGTGCCTCACTCATTGGGTGTTGATGGTTTTAACTCTCATACAAACATCTGTTCTGCTGGTGCAAGACAGGGTACAATTCAGTGGTTTAATGATGATAGAAACTCTCCAGATTGGTCAAATGCCAAATTGATTTTCCTTCAATCATCTCACGCTGCTGATGCTGGTCACTACTTCCAACAGGCTGCAGGTAGAATTGCAGATGCAAGAAAAAAAGGTGCTAAACTTGTTGTTATGGACCCTAGAATGTCCAATTCTGCTGGTATGGCTGACCTTTGGGTTCCTTGTTATCCAGGTACAGAGACAGCTCTTTACTTATATCTTGCAAATAGAATTTTGAATGAAAAAGATATTAATGGTAAAGATTTAGTTAACCACGCATGGGTTAAAAACTGGATGAACTGGGATAGACTTATGGATAACCCTAAACAACTAAAACTGTTGGTTGAAAAAGGTTACATTAAGTCAATTCCAGCAGATAACTCTTATGAGTCATTTATTAAAATGATTGCAGAGATGTATAGTAAATATACACTTGACTTTGTTGTTAAAGAGTGTAGAATCGAAGCTAGAATTGTTGAAAAACTCTATGATATGTTTATTGATGCAGGTGAAAGAGTTGCAACATATATCTGGAGAGCAGGACCAATTGCACACCGTGGTGGTTGGATGATTGCAAGAGCAGGTTTCTTACCATTTGCACTACGTGGAGCGATGGCAGGAGATAAAGGTGGAGTAAGTATGCACCACTGGCATGTAATCTCTGTTAATGGTAAGGGTCAAGAGGCAACAGTGGCAGGTAAACAACCTGGTAAAGTTGATGTTTGGAATGAGCTTGTTTGGCCACCAGAGTATCCATTGAGTACTTATGAGATGAGTCACATCTTACCTCACCTTCTTCTTGATGATGAGTGGAGAGCAAAATGGAAAGCAAAAGGGCTTAATGTTCCAGAAAAAATTGCTATCTATGCACCAAGAATGTATAATCCAGTATGGATTAACCCAGATGGATTTAGATGGATAGAGGCACTTAAGCGAGAAGATAAAGTTGAACTATCATTTAACCTATCTCCAACATGGTCAGAAACTAACTGGTATTGTGATTATGTACTTCCTGTAGGACTTGCAGGAGAGCGTCATGACCAACACTCTGAAGCAACACAACCAAGCAGATGGTTATCGTTTAGACAACCAGCACTTAGAGTTGCATTAGAGAAGATGGGATGGAAAGCTAAAAATCCAAATAGAGCAACATTAGAGGCTCACATGGCTGCAGGTCTTGGAGAAGTTTGGGAAGAGGTTGAGTTCTGGGCAAGTATTATGGTAGAGCATGTTGATCCTGATGGAACGTTAGGTGTAAGAGATTACTGGGCATCTAAAGAGGACCCAACAAGAGCCGTAACTATTCCAGAGTGGTATCAAGCAGCGTTTGATAACCTACCAAACCTTAGAACAGCAGCTAAGAAAAAGTTCCCTAACTCTAAGTACCCTAATTATGAGCTTATGAGAGATATGGGTACATGGTTAGAAGAGGACAACATCTATAGACCACAAGAACGAGAGCTTAAAAAAGTTGGCGATATATATCATGCACATGGTCATGAGTATAAATCTGATGAGGTTACTAAAGATGAATATGGAACACTACTTGTAGAAGACCATACTTATGGTGGTAAAAAAGCTATTGGTGTTGAGATTGATGGAGAGATTAAACAAGGTTTCCATACACTAAGTAAAAAAGCTGAGTTCTTCTCGGAGTGGTTTGCAGAGTGGAAGTGGCCAGAGTACGCTGTGCCAATCTATCCAACAACAAAAGAAGAGCGTGAGAAGATGGTACACCTTGTAACACAAGTACACCATGACTTTATGGAAAAAGAGAACGAGTTCGCATTGAATACTGTATTTAGATTACCATACAATATTCATACACGTTCAGTAAACTCTAAACACCTTATGGAGATTTCTCAAAACCATAACCCAGTTTGGATTAATACAGATGATGCTAAAAAACTTAACATCAAGCAAGGTGACGCAATCAAAGTTACTATCTCTGATACTGTTTCAGGTTTAGAATCTGGTTACTTCATTGCAATGGCTGTTCCAACAGAAGCAACCATGCCAGGTGTATTAGCAAACTCTCACCACGCAGGTAGATGGAAGCTTAAAAATGCAGTAGAGATTCCAGGGTTTAGCCATAAATTAGGTGTTATGGGTCTTGGAGCTCCATTGTATGAGATGACTATGGATGGTAAAATCGGTACACTTAAACCTAAACAGGGTCTTGACAAAGGTATGCAAGAGCGTCACGATACATGGCAGTTTAAAGAGTACAACAAAGATTTAGATAATATTTGGTGGGATGGACTAAGTGGTTCATGGCAAAATGCCGTTGCACCTTCGCATCCAGACCCAATTGCAGGTAACCACGCATGGCACCAAAAAGTTACTATAGAATTAGCAAGTCCAAGCGACCAAATCGGAGACATCTGGGTAAACTACGAAAACAACATGAAAGTTTACCAAGCATGGAGAGACAAACTAACACGTCCTCTAAACTCTTCTGATACACTAAGAAGACCAGTACACATTAAGAGACCAGCAGTGCCTCTTTCTCATAAAGCTTACTCTGTTAAAATTACAGACTAAGGTTTAACCCCCGTAGGGTGCGTTTGCAACGCACCTTATACCCTAAAAATACTCATCCCCAAAAACTCTTTTCTAATAATTAAATATGAATCCTGTAGGTTCGATTTTATCGAACAGAATATTTTTTAAAGTTTAATATTTTTTTGTTCGATGAAATCGAACCTACGAATTTTGCTATTTTTATTCTCATTCTCTCAAACCATAAATGCAAAAAACATTCAAATATAAGTGTAACTAACAATGATTAAGCGTAACCTATCCGTAACTTTTAAGTCTAAGTTACGCTTATTTCTAAATAGTTACACTTAGGTTACATATAAGTTACGCTTAAAACACCATAAAATAGGTAGGTTACGGTAGTTACGCATAAATCTACTATAAAAACAAATTTGTTTAGAAATCCCCTAAAAACAAAAAAAGGTTAATTTACTCTATTTTATACGTAACTTCCGTAACTTTTACAAATTTAAAAAATAGTGTAATTTTCTCATTACACTAAGCTATAAAATGACTTGCTTATTAAGGTAAAAGACTGTATAGTTTTAAAAAATAATAATAATGGAGCAATTGAATGAATAGCGAATCAAAAA
>Ga0256826_1001063_pt1 | contig 17065 bp, 2 predicted proteins | sample CV79metaG_FD_185975 | JGI IMG/M metagenome (GOLD analysis project Ga0256826, IMG submission 185975) | Hydrothermal vent microbial communities from East Pacific Rise, Pacific Ocean - CV79 | ecosystem: Environmental > Aquatic > Marine > Hydrothermal vents | place: Pacific Ocean: East Pacific Rise...
AACTGACAGAGAGCTTTTCTGATAGAGAGGAGTTTGAAGAGGTTCAAGAGAATGATAATTTCTCTATGATTCTTCAAGAAGCACCTCCTGAAGTAGAAAAAGAGACACTCAAAAATATAAAAGAAGACACCGCAAAACCAGCAGAAGAAGCTCCAACTAATGAGTTCGATGCAGTCTATAAACCAACTGATGATAACCCTGTAAATATAAATATTAGTGATGTAAATAATGCAGTTGAAGCAGGGCTCAAGTTTACTTTAACTGCTTATCAGTCACCACGTTTAGATACCTTAGATAGTTCAGGAAAAATTACACATGTAGATGGAGGTGGTGGAAGTATTTATGGAACAAATGTAGATACACCAGAAGCACAATTCCAAGTAGAAACACTTGATTACTCTACTGCAACTGACCCAGTAACAGGAGTTGTTAGAGATAACACTGATGCTATAGTTATTTACGGGGATGCTCCAAAACTTTTTAAAACAAACCAAAATGATCCTTCATCTGAGCCACAACTAGCACGTGATTTAGCTATTCGTCCTGAGCAGCCTATCGGTTTTGGAATCAGTGCTATTGAAATCTCAAATCTTCCAGATGGTTACAAGATAGTAGGTGCTACTTTTAACAATGGTGTTTGGGATGTTCCAAAAGCAGAGTACGATGCAAATGGAAATCTAACAAAAGATGGTTTTACTGTAGATATTAACACTGGTAAAGCTAGATTTACTATGACTTATCCAGATAACTTACTGAGTGGAGAAGAGATCACAGCTGTTATAAACTTTACATCAACATTTAGCACGAGTAACTTACTTCCTGGAGAAAATGTTGATGTCCCGGATGTGACAAGTTTAACAGGACAGGGACGACTCTATCTTGTTACAAATGAGATAGACTGGGATTCTCCTACAGGTTATGAAGGTTTTATAGATGATGATGGCCGTGTTGTTCTTGCAACAAATCCAAACAACAACATTATTTTGACTTCACATGGTGACTCTACTGTGATTGGTGGAGAGGGAATAGATCAAGTAACTGCCTATGAGGGAGATGATACCATAAGTGGTGCAGCTGGAGATGATTCTCTAGACGGTGGTGCTGGAGATGATCAACTGTCGGGTGATGACGGAGATGATACTCTTATGGGAAAAGAGGGCGTAAATACTCTAGACGGTGGTGATGGTGTAGATACGTCAGACTACTCCTATGTTACAGATGTTGGAGGTGTTACAGCAGATTTAAGTAGTAACAGTGGAACGAGTGCAGGTGTTACAGATACACTCTTAAACATTGAAAGAGTTGTAGGAAGTTCTCAGGATGATAGACTTACTGGAGATAATTTATCTAATATTTTAGAGGGTGGTGAGGGTGTAGATACTCTTATAGGCCTTGGTGGAGATGATGTCTTACTAGGTGGACTAGGGGATGATACCCTTGATGGATCTGATGGAAAGGATATTGTCGATGGTGGTGTAGGGAATGACTCTATTACCGGAGGAAGTGGCGATGACACTCTTCTTGGAAATGCTGGAGACGACACTCTCTATTTTGATGAGGGAAACGATACAGTTGATGGTGGTGCAGGCTCGGATACTTTTGATTTTAAAAACTTTAGTGGGGGAGTAGAGGCTACTATACTAGAGGGAAATGTAACTATATCAAATAATACTGGAAGTGATGTTATCTCTAACATAGAGATTCTTAACGGCTCAACTGAGGGAGATCAACTTACAGGCGGTAGTGATAACAATACTCTCTATGGAAACGCAGGAGCAGATACTCTACGTGGGAATGAGGGGAATGATATTCTTCGTGGAGATGATGGGGATGATACTCTTTTAGGTGGTGCAGATATTGATAGCCTAAGTGGTGGTTTGGGAGATGACCTCTTAAAAGGGGAAGCAGGTGCAGATAAACTTGATGGTGGTGCAGATATAGACACTGCTGATTACTCAGATGAAGGAGCTATAAGAACAACTCTTAATGAGGGTAATTTTGTTGCTGTAAATGTGAGTGGTGGTGATAGTGATCAGATTAAAAGTATTGAAAATATTAAAGGCTCAAATACTGGAAATGATAGTATTAAAGGTGATGGCCTAGTTAATATTTTAGATGGACAAGGTGGCCATGACACTATTGATGGTGCCGGTGGAGATGACACTATTTTAGGTGGTGCAGGAAACGATACTTTAAGTGGTGGCTTAGGAAAGGATCTTATCGATGGTGGTAGCCACGATAATGGTTTTGGTGATACTGCTGACTATTCACTAGAAGGACGTATATCTTTAGACTTAGAAAATAGTGGAGATACTACAGTTAAAGTTGATGGTACTGATGAAGATACACTAAGAAATATAGAAAATATTACAGGTTCAAGAGCGAATGGTGACACGATAATAGGGAACGATCAAAGAAATATTCTCAAAGGCCTTGGTGGGGATGATACTTTAACGGGTGAACAAGGTGATGATACTCTGTATGGAAATGATGGGGTAGATATTCTCTTTGGAAATGATGGTAAGGATGACATCTTTGGTGGCGATGGAAATGACACCTTGGATGGTGGTGCTGGAAGTGATAACCTCGATGGTGGCTTAGGTATAGACTTCGTTTCGTATGCAAATGCTTCAACAAGTATGGATATTCGACTTGATATTGGTACTGCAACAGGAGAGGGTGCTGTTGATGGCATCGTAAATATTGAAAATATTGAAGGTTCTGCACATGCAGATACTATTGTTGGAAATGATGAGGTAAATATTCTTTTTGGTGGTGCCCAGAATGACTCTATCTCTGGTGGTAAAAAAGAAGATACACTTTATGGAGATGACGGAGATGATACTCTTAGTGGTGGAGAAGGTGTAGATAAAATCTATGGTGGAGACATTAATGATGTAGATAATTCAACACAGGATATGGCGTCATATAAAGATGTGGGAAGTGGTGTGGGTATCACTGCTGACATGAGACTAGATAACTCCAATACCGCGAATGCTGTAGTGCAAAATGATGGCTACAATAATGTTGATTATCTTTATGGTATTGAAAATATTCAGGGAACAGATAGTAAAGATTTTATCATTGGGAATGATGATGCTAATAAATTACTTGGTGAAGGTGAAGCAGATACACTTTATGGTGGTTTAGGAGATGATACTCTTGATGGTGGTACGCAAGATGATACATTACGTGGTGATGGAGGAAATGATACACTTCTTGGTGGAGATGGTCTTGATACGGCAGATTATTCGGTAGTAACAACTGCGATTAAAGTTGATTTAGCAAACTATAATGGTTCTGGTTTTAATGTAAGTGAAGATGGTACAGGTACTCAAGATAGACTTATCGATGTTGAAAATATTGTTGGTTCAAATTTAGCGGGAGAGTCAGATACTATTATCGGCGATACTGCAAGTAACATCCTTGGTGGACTTTCTGGGAATGATACACTTAAAGGTGAAAGTGGACTAGATACACTTTTTGGTGGAGAGGGGGATGATACTCTTTTTGGTGGTGCAGATGCGGATAATATTGATGGTGGTGCTGGAAATCACGATATAGTAGATTATTCAGATGTAACTGCTAATGGTGTAAAAGTTGACCTTACTGCTGGAGTAGCTACGGGTGATGGAAATGATACACTTTTTAGAATAGAAGATATACGTGGTTCAGATCAAGGTGATACCCTGAGTGGAAATGCAGATGTAAATACTATTTATGGTGGAGATGGTGCAGATATTTTAGAGGGTAGAGATGGAGTTGATTCTCTTTATGGTGAAGCAGGTGACGATACTCTTCGCGGTGACGAGGGTAATGACTTCTTGTTTGGTGGAGACACTTTAGGCAATGATACCGGCTCAGATACAGCTGATTACTCTACTGTTGATAACCTTACCTCTACAGGAATACAAGCAGATTTAACACAAGCTGTGCAAGTAAGTGAAGATGGTTATGGAACACAAGATACTCTTTTAGGTGTAGAAAATATCTCTGGATCGACATATAATGACATAATAAGAGGAAGTGACACAACAACTGAGCTTAATATTCTCTCTGGAAATGAGGGTGATGATAGTTTTAATACCTCAGATGGAAAAGATAGTATTATAGGTGGTGCTGGTCGCGATACTCTTGACTATAGTGTTATTGCAAGTGGTACAGGAATAAATGTAGATTTTGATGTACTGGGTGAGGAGAAGTCTATTGTTAAAACTTCATCAACTGGAACATATACTGATTTAGTAAAAACAGTTGAAGTTGTCATAGGAACAGACTTTAAAGATACCTTTGCAGGTGGAAGCGGGGCTGATGAGTTTTTAGGTGGCGATGCAAATGACACTTTTGAGGGGAATAGTGGTAAAGATACTCTTAAAGGTCAGGATGGCGATGACCTTATAAATGGTGGTTCTGATGATGATGATCTTCAAGGTGGATTAGGTGATGATACTCTTATCGGTGGTACAGGCGATGACCTTATGGACGGTGGAGGAAATACTGGAGCTGGTGATGTAGCAGACTATACTTCAGCAGCTTCAAAAATTTCGCTAGATTTAGATCAGAACCAAGTAATAGGAGCTGATACAGGTACAGATATCATTACTAATATTGAAGTTATCCTTGCTACAAACTATGAAGATACTTTAGTTGGTGATGATGGAGTAAATATTTTAGATGGACGCGGAGCGAATGATACTATCTTGGGTAAGGGTGGTAATGATACTCTTATAGGTTATAGTGGAGGAGACACCATTAATGGTGGTACGGGTAGTGATCTTCTTATAGGTGGTAGTGATGCAAATGATAAAGATACAGTTGGTTTTAATGAAATAAATGGTGTTAGTGATGTGACAGGTATTGTTACTGTTGACTTAGATAATACAAGTGCCTCGATAATTTCTATAGATAGAACTGATAAAACAGAGGTGAAAACTTATGAGTTTACTCTTAATGGAACGAGATACTTTGTTGATGCAGTTGATGGGGATAGTGGAAATGACATCATTGCCAACCTTAACACACAAATGGGGACAATCTTAGATATAAAACATATAAATGATATCTCAAACACACCAAATAATGATACCTATGATACTTCTCATAGACTTCTTATTATGGACACTTCAACATACAATACTGATGAGAATACTCCTCCTGTTGGTCAAACAGGTTTTACTATAACAGCTGTATCAAATTTAACTGATACAGAGGCTGGAACTGCTTGGGATGGCTCGAGTGTAGATTACCTTTTTGATTTTGATAATATCAAAGGAAGTGATATTTCTGGTGTAAATATAGGAGATACTCTTACTGGAAATGATGGTGATAATGGTATTTATGCAGGTGAGGGTGACGATACAATTTTTTCTACATCTGGTACAGATTATCTTGATGGTGAAGGTGATACAAAAGATAGTGGTACTAATCCTGATGGTGGAGACTGGATAGATTACTCTAACCAGACAGCTACAAGAGTAAATGTGAATTTAGATGACGGAAATGGTACAGGAACAGGTTCTGATAACTTTAATAACACTCTGATAAATATAGAAAATATTCGTGGAACTGATGCTGTTGCTGGAGATAATATTGTAGGTGATGGAAATGACAATATTATAGAAGGTGGAAATAATAATAACGGTACTGATGATAATAATAATAGAGATCTATTATATGGTGGTGCTGGCAATGACACTATTTATGGACAAGGTGGACGTGACTATATAGAAGGAAATGCCGGGAATGATTTTCTGTATGGAGGTGCACAGGGTGATACTCTCCGTGGTGGTTCAGGAGTCGATCATTATGATGGTGGTGCTGACTATGATGTAGTTGATTACTATAATGTCCCTTCCCTTTTAGATATATCAAATATGTCACGTACTAATGCAGATGGAGATAATGCTACAACAACTTTTACAAGTATAGAAGAGATTTATGGTTCTGATGGTGCTGATGAAATCATTGTAATTGGAGATATGAATATCTCTGCAAGGAATGGTGCAGATATTTTGATAGGTGGCGATGGTGCAAGTAGAATAAATGCTGGCGATGGAGCTGACTTACTTGATGGTGGTATAGGAGATGATGTTTTAAATGGTGGTCGTCAAAATGATACTTTCTATGCAAATACTGGTAGTGACATTATAGATGGTGGTGAAAATACTGACACTATAGACTATAGAGATGATAGAACATACACTTCACTCGATGGCTCTTCACAGACTATAGGTAAAAATGTAATAGAGGGAATTAACCTTGACCTCCAAAATAATCAAATATTAGATAATGGTTTTGGAACAACTACAGGAACTATAACTTCCGTTGAAAATGTAGAAGCGACAAAATTTAATGATGTCTTTAGAGGAAATACAAGTAAAAATATTGTGCATCTTTATGATGGAGATGATAGAGTATTTTTAAGTGATGGTGCTGATACAATTTATGGTGGGGCTAACACTGACTTATCCTCTGGTGGCGGAGACTGGGTAGATGCAACATATAGTCCAGGTGGTGCTATTTACCTAGATAGTGGTTCTGAGTATATGGGAACACCAAATGGCCGTGTTTATGAGTTTGAACATATTCAAGGGTCAGAACAAAGTGACTATAAACTCCAAGGAAGTAATGTTGCTAATACTATTTTAGGTGGGGCTGGTGATGATACTCTTGTAGGATTAAAAGGGAATGATTATCTTGATGGCGAAGCAGATAATGATATGGTTTCATACTCTGAAACAACTGCTGGAAGTCCAAACTCTGGAATAGTAGTACATTATGATACTGCTACAAAAACTGTTACTGAAGATTATGGAACATCAGGAAGCCCAGAAGTATATACTGATACTATAGTAAGTGTAGAGACTGTAATTGGCTCAAAAACAGATGATACTTTTTATGGAAGTGATGGGGATGATACTTTTCTTGGGGATGATGGATTTGATATATACTTTGGAAGTAAAGGGAATGATGTATTAACGGGTGATGGTAAAGATACTATTGATTACTCAGCATTGACAGGAACAACAATTGTTGCAGACTTAACTACAGGAACATCAGGAGTAACAGGTTCAAGTGTATTTACAGATACTATTACAGATATGCTTTCCATTGTTGCATCTGATGGAAACGACACTTTAACAAGTGGTTCAGGACTAAAAACATATATGGAAGGTGGTCAAGGTAACGATACCTTTATGATGCGAAAACTAGACGCATTTGCAGATGGTGGAAACGGAGAAGATTGGGTAGATTATAAAACATACTTGAATAACGAATCCATTAACATCAACTTGAATAACTCTACAGGTAATGTTGTAAAAGATGTTGAAAATATAAAAACAGGTTCTCAGAATGATATTATTACTACTTCAAGTTCAAGTAATATTGTTGTTGCAAATGAAGGTGATGACTCGGTAATTGCAAGTGATGGGGTAGATAAACTTTATGCTGATACTGTAACATTTGATGGTAGTGGCAATATTACTGCACATGCTAATAGCTCAAATGATGACATTATAGATTATAACATGACAGCACTTGGGAATACTAATGGAGCAACTGTTAATCTAAATACTGAGAGTGCTACAGATATTTTTGGAAATAGCGATGAAATTTATGACTTTGAACATGTAATCGGTTCTGAAAATATTGATAATCTAACTGGAAGTACAGGGGTGAAAAATATTATTTCTGCAGGTGCAGGAGCTGATACTATAAATGCAACTTCTGGTGGCGATGAGTTAGTGGGTGCAGGTGGAGATGACACTTTCATTTATAGTGGAGTTGCTGGAGCAGTACTTGGAGTAGATGCTAGTGTAAGTGGAGGAGATGACACAGATACTTTAGAAATTACTTATTCAGCAACTATTACAGATGGAAATTTTGCAAACATTAATACTGTTGAAAATCTACTTTTCTCTACTAATGCTTCACAGACAGTAACACTTGGCTCAAACGCAGATACAGCAGGAATCGTGAATATAGAAGCTATAGCTGCAGATGCAGCAAAGACAGTATCAATAGATGTCTCAGCAACATCAAACGATAACACTGTAACTACTGGTAATAGTACGGACACTATAAAACTTGGTTTAGGTGTAAGTGAAGTGAGTAGTGGAAAAAGTGATGATGTCATTGAGTATAGCGATAATACATATGTAGGAGCTGATAACCTTGATGGTGGTTTAGGAAGCGATACATTATTTGTAAATAATATAGATTTAGTAAATAATCCAGCAAGCAGTTTTGACTTAACAGCTGCAACAATGACTAGTATAGAGACTCTCAAGTTTACAGATAATGCAGTAGATCAAGAGGTGACAATTAACTCTGATCAAACCTCTATGTTTACAACATTTACCTCAAATGACAATGATAACGATGTTTTAAAAGTACAAACAAATAATGCTTATATAGACTTAAGTGGCAAAACATTTAACAGTGTTGAAAACACAGAAGTAACACAAACAGGTACTCAAACAGTGCATCTGACAGGAAATGCAGTTACACAAGACACTTTAAACGCAGGTGCAGGGGATGATGTTCTAAGTGGTCTTGCTGGTAACGATGTACTCAAAGGAAACACAGGAAAAGATACTTTCTTAGATGGTTCTGGAGATGATGTTATAGAAGGTGGAGCAGATGAAGACCTCATACAGTTTACTGCAGAAAATCTTACTCTAGGTGATACTGTAGATGGTGGGGTAGATACTGCATCAGATGTTTTAGAAATTACCAATACGGTTACAGCTGGAAACTTACTTGATAGTGACTTTACAAATGTAGATAATGTTAAAGAGTTACGTTTAAGTGCAGATGTTGCACATGATGTCATTTTAGGTACAGAGTTCTCAGGAAGTGCTATACAAGTTATAAGTGCTAACACTGCAGGAAGTACAGGTGTTACTGTAGATATAGATGCGGTTAGTTCAAATGTTACTGTAAATACAGGAGCAGGTGCTGATAATATTACTTTAGGAAGTGGTATAAATGGTGTGAGTGCTGGTTTTGGTGATGATATCATTAACATAAAAAATGTAAACCTAACAAGTGCTGATGTTATAAATGGAAATGATGGAATAGACACACTTGTTATAAGTGATACAGCAGATATATTAAATCCTCTGACATCAAGTGCTATTAGTAATGTTGATGTAGAGAACTTGCTAATGGGTACAGGTGATGATACGGTAGATATTACAGGTGGAAATGCACATATAGAGACAATCACTACAGGTGATGGTAATGATACTGTTAAGATTAAAGAGGGGCAACTTGGTGCAACAAAAAAACTTGATGGTGGGAATGATACAGCTGGGGATACACTCAATATCTCTGGAAATGTAAACCTTAGTGCTATAGAAGTAGTGAACTTTGAAAACATAGTAAGTGATGATAATCTCTCTCTAACTGTTGCACAAGCAACAGGTAAAACTATAACGGCAACAGGTAAAATAGTAAGTATAGTTGGAAACCCAACATCAAGTGATACAACACTCGATGCTTCAAGTATAAGCGCTGCAACTTTAGCGTTTACAAATGGGTTAAGTGATGCCACTACTGTTACAGGTTTAAACATAGATGTAGACGCAAGTGCAGCTGATGTAAATCTTGACCTTACTTTTAATGATGTTGCAGGTTTAGATGTTGTGAGTGGTAGTGCTATGCAAACAACCATTGATGCAACTGCTTTAGGTACTGATGCTACTCAAAAAACATTAGGTATAACAGGGACAGGTGAAGTAGATGTAAGCATATCTAAGGATACAACTCTAAATGCAGCTGGAAATAGTGGAAAAGTTGTTGTAACAGATACAGGAACTTCAGGAGTAAATAATATAACTACCGGTGCTGGTGCAGATACTATAACTTCACTTAGTGGAGCAGATATTATAGCTACTGGTCTTGGAGATGATGTTGTAAACCTTACGGCAGTAGCAGCAAGTGTAGATGGAGGGAGTGGCACTGATAAGTTAAATCTTCAAACAGCAACAGATTACTCGACAGTTATTACAAATATAGACACTATTGTAGCGACTGAAAATATTACACTCAGTGGAAGCATAGATACAGATTTAGATGTATTAGAGATCGTAAGTGGAAAAACAGTCACTAGCACAGGAACTCTTATAAATGGAAATGGATTTAATTTTACAGGGGCAGGAAATGTAAATATTTCTGCAGTAGCTGCTGGAAATTTAGCCGGATTAGGCTTTAAAAACACAGGAACATTAACTCTTAGTACAGATGGTGGAGATATAGATGTAACAACGATAAACACAGATTCAACTTCTCTAAGTTCACAATCAAAAGTCTCTTTAGTAGGTGGAAACTCTACAGATACTTTTACTATTAATGCAAATTTTGATAATAGTTCGAGCGAAATAGATGGTGCCACGGGAGTTGATACTTTAAACATCAATGGAGTTGTTGATTTTATAAATGATATAACACTCAAAGATATAGAGATTTATAATGTAAATGAAACAAATGACCTAAGTGGAAATATTACACCTCAAGTTCAAGAAATAAATATAGCAAATGCTAAGCAAGCAACAATTACAGGTGCAGATATAGACTCTAAAACTGTAACAATTGACTTAGCAACATCAAGTTCAAAAGTTGTGATAGATAATGCCTCAGGGAATGGATTTGCTAATCTTACTTTAGATAAAGCAGGCAATACAAATGATGCTGGGATTGCTATTTTTAATGCAAAAGGTGCAGGAGGGATTATAAATCTTTCAAGTGTAGATGTAAGTGGTTTTACAAATGGTGTAGTGAGTGTAGTGGGTGGTGCTGGAGAGGATGTTATAACTGCAACTAGCTTAGCCGATACTATTACTGGTGGTGATGGAAACGATACCATTACGGCAGGAGAAGGTGCTGATGTTATAGATGGTGGAGCAGGTAATGACCTCTTTCAATATGCGCAACAGAGTGAGTTAGCAGGAGATAGCCTTCTAGGTGGAGATGATCAAGACACCCTAGAGCTTACAACTACAGGTCTATATGACTTAACTGCTTTAAACAACTCTTCTCTGAGTGATGTTGAGGTCTTAAAACTTGATGACAGTATAGATGTAACACTCAGTGCAGCACAACTCTCTAACCTAGACTCTATTGTTGGAAGTACAGGAACAGATAAATTACTCATCAACGATGGTGGCTCTTCTGCAAATGTGAACTTAAGTACAAAAAGTATTACAAACATTGAGGAACTTGTGTTTGGAGTAAATGGTGACACTGTAACACTGAGTGAAGCACAAATAGAAACAGCAGGTCAAAAAATTTCTACCATAACAGGTGGAGCAGGAAATGATACATTAGCTTTTAGTGCTGCAGCAGATATTGATTTAAGAGCTACAACAATTTCCTCTTTAGAAACGATTAAATTCGTTGATAATACTTCAAATCAAAATATAATACTTAATGATACGCAGCTTCCAGGTATCTTAAATTTTGACGGTTCTCAAGTAACTGGTACAAAAGAGGTGACTCTAGAAGCCGGTAATACACAAAACCTTGACTTATCTGGACTCGGACTTTCAAATATTGACCAAGTAAATCTTAATATTGCAGCAGGTGGGGCACATACATTTATAACAACAGCTATTAAAGATGTTGTTACTATTGGTGGTACAGATGGAAACAGTGTTGTTTCCGGTGCTGGTAACGATACTATAACAGGTTCGAGTAATAATGACTGGATAAGTGCAGGGGCTGATAACGATAGCATCATTGCAGGAACAGGAAATGATATAGTAGATGCTGGAGATGGTGATGATATAATAGAAATAACTATAGGCTCTATGGCTGCTAGTGACACTTTAACAGGTGGTTCAGGGAACGATACACTTCAGTTTGCAGCTGGAAGTGGTGGTACAGTAACAAAAGAAGAGTTTGCAAATGTAACAGGCATCCAAACAGTCAAATCTGGTGATAATAACCTTAATCTTACTCTTAATAATAGTAATGATGTACTAAGAGTAGATGCTTCACAAATGACAGCAGGTAATAGTAGAGTATTAACTGTAGATACTCGTCTTGAGACATCAGTTGTTAGTGTTATAGGTGGTTCAAATAATGATGTTATTACAATAGGACTCAATGATAATGTAAGTGCTAATGATGGGGATGATACTGTAAAACTAACAGTTGATGGAGTATATATTGGAACACTTGATGGTGGTGGACATAGTACTGGTGACACACTAAGTATAGAAGCCTTAGTAGACATCTCCTCTAATTCAAATGTTTCTAACTTTGAGTCCATAATTATTGCAAGTGCAAAAACACTTACTCTTTCAGTTGCACAAGCAAATAATAACTTTACAGTCTCTGGAGCAGGTAAAGTTATAGTAGACATGAAAGAGGCTGGCTATCAAAGTTTAAACCTAGTTAAAATTACAGCAGATGTAGAGTTAATAAACGCAGGTAATGGAACAACTATTGTTACAAATCTAAAAAGTAATCTTGATGCGAGTGATTTTGTAACCGGTGAGAAACTTGATGCGACAACAGCAGATCTAAACCATTCAATCAAAGGTGGATCGGACACATCAGACCAAGTCACATATAATGGGACAACAGGAACATACAGCGGAGCCTTAGAAGATATAGAGACATTTTCAACAGGTGTAGCACTAAACTTCGATGCAACAAACCTTTCAGGTGAAACATTAGACTTTATCGGTGGTGGAGCTATAACAATCACAGCAGTAGATACTACAACTACAAACTTAAACACTATCACATATAGTGGAGCAGGCGATGTAGTTCTTACAGCAACTACTGCAGGTGCAGTAAATACAACAGGAATGACTTTTACAGGAGCAGATACAGTTACCCTTAACGGTGGAACAGGAAATAATAGCTTCACAATAGATCAAGCGATAACAACAGTAGATGGCAAAGCAGGGACAGATACACTTACAATCAATTCAGGTGGAAGTGTAGGAACTATTACAAATATTCAGGTTATAAATGCCAATACAGATGTAACTATAGACACTTCAGATTCGCTACTTACTACTGTAAATGTAACGAATGCTGATATAACGATGAGTGCAGATGATGCGACTGGATTAACTATTACTAAAACAGGAACTGGAACTCTCATTGTAAATGATGAAACAGGTGGCGCTTTAGTAGCAACAAATATAGCGACAGATATCACACTAACAAGTGGAGTAAATGCGGCACTTACAGTGACTGGATTAAAAGTAGACTTAGATGGAAGTGCGGCAACAGGTGCTTTAACTACTACATTAAGTAATGTAGATGGACTTACTTTAACAACAGGTTCAGGTGGCATAAATGTAATAGCAACAGCTCTTACAGCAAATAAAACAGTGAATGTAGATGGTTCAGGTGATGCAACAGTTACACTTGGAAATGATGCAAATTTAAATGCAAGCACATCTGGTACAGTGACTGTAAATGATGGTAGTGGTGCAAATGTTATAACAACTGGTGCAGGTACAGACAGTGTGAACTTGAGTAATGGTGGTTTAGATACTGTATCTACAGCTGGTGCAAATGATGTTATAAATGTAAATCAAAATTTTACAAGTATAGATGGTGGTGATGGTACAGCAGATGTAATAAACATAGATACAGCAGGCTTAACACTCACCGGAACTATCTCAAATGTAGAGACTATTAATGTAAATGAGAGTGTAGATTTAAGTGGGGCTACTGTTAATAATACTCCAAACATTATAGTCAAAAGTGGAAAAATTCTTACACTTGATGATACTGATATAACGAACTATACTACAATATCAGGTGCTGGAAAGTTAGAAATCAAAAGTGTTTCAGCTGCTATAAATGTAGCAAATGTGACAACGATTGCCATTATTTTAGCTTCATCTTTGAGCGCTTCGGTTACTCTAGATAGTATCAAAACAAGTATAGATGGAAGTGCCCACACAGAGGGTGCAACTTTAAACCTTGACAATAGTGTAGACCTTGGTTCACAAACTATCTCTTTTCTCGGTGGCAGTGGAGCAGATGCACTGAATGTAAATCTTGCATCAGCAGAAGCTGTCTCTTTAAATGTATCTGTTGATTCAAGTATTGATAGTGCAAACTTTACACTCTTAGGAAGTGGGACAAGTAACATAGATGCGACAAATATAGATGCAAAAATAGTCTTAAATGGTGGGAATGGTGGTGATGCTACTCTTACTAAAGTATCAACTGATGTTGATGCAAGTAACTTTGTGAGTGGAGAGAATTTAGATGTGACTCTAACAGATGCTAGTGTTACAGTTACAACTGGTGCAGGAACAAATACAATAGATGCGATAGCACTAGCAGATGGAAATAAAGTTGTTGTACTTGGAGATGATGATGTTACTATCTCTCTTGGTTCAGGTGATGTAGATGCGAGCGGCATGACTGGAGCACCTGTGATAACTGTAAATGGTGGTACAGGAAGTAATGATATACAAACTGCTAGCGGAGCAGATATTATAAACCTTAGTTCTGGAGATGATACTGTTTCCACAGGTGTTGGAAGTGATACTGTAAACATAGATGGAGATAATCTTACAAGTGTAGATATAATTAATGCAGGTGTTGGAGATACAGATATTTTAAATATTACAGTAAATGGAACTATAGCAGATATAGATTTTACTAACTTGAGTAATTTTAATACTTTAAATATGACAGCAGTAGCAGACAGTGTTGAGTTAGGTACTGAAGCTGCAGGAGCATTTGAAGCAGGTTCAACAGTAAATGGTTTAGCTGGAAATGATACTTTTACAGTTGATTTTTCAAATCTTAGTCAGTTTACAATAGATGCTGGAAGTGATAGTGATACATTAGCACTTAGTAATTATAATACAGCGAATATAGACAGAACAAATAGTGCAGTAAGCAATTTAGAAACTATAAATCTTTTGGATGCTTCATCTATTACTATTGATGCTGAGGCTCTGGATAATTGGCGTACAACCGGAAGTAATATTACTATTAGTGGTAGTAGTGATGATACATTAGAGATATCAGCGACAGGTACTAACTTTAAAATAGAAGATAGTTCTAATGTTTGGCAAGATAGTATTGCAAATATAGCAGCTGGAACATATAATGTAAGTACAGATGGAGACACTTCAAGTGTAGAGTTTCAGCTGATTATTTCTTAAAATAAAGTTATTGAAGAAAGATATGAGAGTATACTTTCTGGTTGTGGATTCTAGTTCAATAAAGAGGACTAAGGCTAAATACTTTTGTTTTAATAAATAAAATATAAAAAGGAGAAGATGTGAGACAACTAGAGACAATAGAAAAAGATTTATTATTACAAACCTTGATTGAGTCTACTTACGGCATATCACAGCTTCTCATTTTTGGCTCTTTCACGAAGAATAGAGTGAAATTTTTAAGTAATTTAGAAGAGAATATAAGACTTCTTCATAAGATAAAAAATACTGTTTCTCTAGATGAACTTGAGTCAGAATTGAATTAGATATAAAAATATGAACGCAACAGACCACAACAACCAAGCCATAAAAGCCTACAATACTCAGCAGTACAAAGATGCAGAAACGGCGTTTAAAAAGGCGATAGAGTTAGATCCTAACTACGGGGAAGCTTATGCAAACTTAGGGGCTCTGTATGCGAAGTTTAAAGAGTATGACAGGGCTATAGAACTTTACCAAAAATGTATACAAATCAAACCTAGCTATGCAGGAGCATACACAAACCTTGGAAATGCTCTTAACAAAACCGGTCGCCATGAAGAGGCAGTTTACTTTCATAAAACAGCAATTTCTCTTGATGATACATCGGCAAATCACTTCTCTAACTGTGCCTCAGCCTATAAAAATCTTGGACGTTTTAATAAGGCAAAAGAGTACTATACAAAAGCTTTGCAACTTGACCCTGAGCATATAAACGCTCACTTTGATTTAGCAACAGTTTTACTACAGACTAAAGAGTTTGTTTTAGGCTGGAGTGAGTATGAGTGGCGTTTTAAAAAGGATGAGATGCAAGGGCATATTCATAACTACAAGATAATCTTTGATGCACCTCGTTATAGAGGTCAAACACTAACAGGTGAGAGAGTCTTAGTTCATGCAGAACAGGGCTTTGGCGACACTCTGATGATGGCTCGTTACCTTAAACTACTCAAACAAAAAGGAGCAACTGTTATACTCTATCTTCGTAGCGGTTTAACAGAGCTTTTTGAGACTATGGAGTATGTGGATGAAGTTCATACGAGAGAAGAGACTATACCTGCGTTTGCGTACCAGATAGCTTTTATGTCTTTGGCGTTTGAGTTAGATAAGAGACTCACACAGCTAACAGCTAACTATCCCTACTTTGAGATAAAAGAGCAATTTTCCCTTCCAAAGACGAGTAAAAAGATAAAAATAGGAATAGTCTGGGGTGCGAGTAATACAGGTGAATCATACAAAGATAAAGTCTTTGATCTTCGTCACTTTACGAAGATGGCAAAACACCAATCTTTACAACTCTACTCTCTTCAGTTAGGCGAAGATAGCGGGGATATAAGCAAGTTTGGTTTAGAAAATGATATAATTGATCTAAGTAAGCAGATAGACAACTTTAAAATAACCGCAGAGATCATAAATAGCCTTGATTTAGTCATCACGAGTGACACTTCTGTTGCACACTTATCTGGTGCGATGGGTAAAAAAGTCTGGATAGTTTTACAAAAAGTACCAGATTGGCGTTGGGGAGTTAACGAGTGTCAAAGTTCTTGGTATCCAAGTGCTAGACTTTTTACTCAGTACTCTTTAGGTGATTTTAACTCGGTGTTTAGAGAAGTTTATAAAGCATTAGAAAATGAGTACAGCATAAAGGTGATAGATGAGTAGTCCAGTAGGTTCCCAGTTAATAGATTCTCTTCATAACATCCTAAAGTTCTACTTTGGTGATATTAAACGTGAGACTATTTTGGCTATCTCTGGAGCGACTGAAGAAGAATTTGACGTTAAGTCACTGCTTAAAGTTGCTAAAGAGTCTAATCTTTATGCTCAAACGCAGACGATTAAGATTGACAAAATTGACAAGTTTTTACTCCCTC
>Ga0256826_1001064_pt1 | contig 17063 bp, 16 predicted proteins | sample CV79metaG_FD_185975 | JGI IMG/M metagenome (GOLD analysis project Ga0256826, IMG submission 185975) | Hydrothermal vent microbial communities from East Pacific Rise, Pacific Ocean - CV79 | ecosystem: Environmental > Aquatic > Marine > Hydrothermal vents | place: Pacific Ocean: East Pacific Rise...
CACATATTAATGATACTTAAAAACTCTCTTAAGAAAAGGGGACTTTTTGCTATAATCGTATTAAAAAGGAGTGAGCATTTTGGAAGATAAAGAGATACATTTGGTTAAACGCGTTTCTAAAGAGTTGGGGTTGACTTATAAAGAATTGGGTGCAGAGATTGGGTATACCGAAGCTAATTTAAAACGTTCTGTATCGACAAATCAAATCAGTAAACCACTTCAAACAGCCATTGAACTTTATCTCAAAACAATAAAATTAGAAGCAGAGATAAATGATACAAATCAATTAAGGGAGTTAATAAACTCTTTTTTGAATAAAAAAGTTACTTAAATATACTATTATCTATTGACAAAGATTTCTAAATAGACTACAATGCCAAATATAAAAAATATAAGGCATAAAAAATGGAACTCGAACCTATAGAAAACCCAATTATTATTCATCCTCATCTTTTGCAAAAGTTCTTAAAGCATGGAAAAGATTATGCTAACCTTTTAGCCTTGTATAGCTTTTATCTTTATCACGCTCAACTCCAAAAGACAAATCAACCCCTTGTAACTGATGATTTTACAAGAAAAGGGATGAATTGGGCAATTGATAGAGTAAAAAGAGTTAAGAGAATCCTAAAAGAGATGGAGTTAATAGAAGTAGTTCAGACACGAAAATACTACTATGTTCATCTTTTTTTTATCTACACCAAGAATAAAATTGGCGAGATTCTTGGAAATTGTAATGATAGCCAAGAGTCTAAAGAGTCCAAAGAATTATCCACTAAAAAAGATGAACCAACAAAAGAAATTACCCCAAAACCAAAGCCTTCTCAACCTACAATTTTTGATAAATGGCAAGAGTATTGCGATAAAAAGAAGATAAAATACACCAAAAATAACCTGAAATATTGGGAAGATAAACTTAAAAATCGCCTAACCATCGACCAACAAAAAGCTATCTACACAGCTACCCAAAAAGGTTGGAAAAATTTCTACCTTGTGCCTGTAAAAGAGTCAAAATACCATAAACTCTTGGGTAAATCTCTACTAACCGATAAGAGAGACTGTGATACTTTGCTTGATATTAGCTATCGAGATAAAAAGTTTGTCTATCAATTTAAAAATGTAAGAGTGATTAGCACAGCCAACCCCTTGGAGTTTTTCAAGAGATATGGATACGATAGAGATGAAGTAAAAACAGCCCCCATTAGCTCTACCGTAAAAGATAAGATTAAAGGACTCTTTCAGAGGTTTTAATACTCCTTCAGCGTAGAGACTAATGCCAAGGAATTAAGCTTTTTTTGTTCGGGTGTAAACACGCCGATTCCGAGAATGCGACTTGCATATACGGAATCGAGTGCTTTAGCCTCGCGATATTTTGGAATAAATTCCTTAGGTCATTTATTTTCCATATCCATAAGAGCTAGAGTTATAACTAGAACTACTACCTCCCCAACTGCTACTGCTTCGGTGTGAAGAGTTTGAACGGATGGTTTCATGCTCTGTGGTTTTAATAGTCTCTTGACCGATACCATTATAGGTTAGGTAGTTGATTGCTGAACCTGTAATAAAAAAGAAGAGTATTATAAATTTTGCCATATCGTCTCCTTATTAAAATTTACTTAAAATTATGGAAAGAGCAATCAAAAATATAAACCAAAATATTTTTATGCTTAACGGAGAGCTTAACAGTGCTTCACTATTGTGACTCTCTACAGAGATACCTCTTTCATCTTCTAGTTGTTGCCTCTGTTTCCATTTAAAATAGTTGTAAATTAAAAAAGTAAAAAGTGTAAAAAATAAAAATATTTGAATATAATTTGTTCTTGAATTCTTATCCTTTATAATAATTTGCAAAGATGATTTTATGGTTTTGTCAATGGGTGTAATTTTAATTGTATAGATACCACTCTCTTTAAGTTTTAAAAATATCTCTACAGCTTTTGCATCTCTGTCCCAGTGGTTAAACTTTGTCTCTATTTTCATGCTGTTTGGCTCAAAACGATAAGCCTCTTTTCCATTTAACGAGAATAAAAGCTTGCTGTTTTTAGTGATTTTAATATTAAAGTTACTTAACATTTTATGGTTTATTGCTGTAAGTTCTATTGAACTTAAATAGCGTGTTGAGTTAACTTCAAACTGCGTATTTATTACACGAGAGTTATCGGTATAGATACTTTTAATCTTCTCTCCTGCTCCATCCATACCTATTGCTAGGAAAAGGAGAATAATTATACCCATAACCCATAATGAGATTTGAGAGAGAGCTTTTAAAACAGGTCGATTAAAAGGTTTTAAAGGAGTAAACTCATTATTAAAAATACGTTTATCTTCTTCTATATTAAAGGCATCGTAGACCATAGAAGCTTCTAAATACTCTGTTTTATAAAACTCAATTTCATCTTTGTTCTTTTCAGCACTAATTCCAAACGGAGGGTCTATTAAATCTATAAAATAGGTAAGGTCTCCTTTTTTGGCTACCCATGTAAGTTCGCCTTCTACATAGACTATTTGTGCCTTATATTTATCATAGGGTTCAAATTTTTCATTATCAACATGAATTAAAAACTTTTTGCTAATTTTACTCCACTCAATATTAGGAAAAGTTCTGCTTCGTCTACTGTAAATAAGATGACCCTCTTCATAGGTAAGATACGCATACCCATAAAGTGGAGAAAAGAGTAAAAAATCACTCCACTCTGAAAAAGGGGGTTCAACCTCTCGGTAGGTTACTCTTCCAATAATGGTGTACTCTATGCTCTTTAATTTTCCTTTCATTCCAATCTCAAAAGGAAGCTTGTTCTCTTCTTTATACCCTTTGAAATTAGAGAGTACTTTATAGTTGTCATTTAAATCAAGTACAGATTTACAGTAAGCACAAGTAATGGTTTGGACTCGCCCACCACCCATAAGGCTAAGTGGAGCAGCACAGTTAGAACATTTTATACTGTAAATTTTACTCATGAATAGACACTTTTGATTGTTAGTGGGTCTATCCACTCTCCTGTAAAGGTTTCAGTTTTTGCAGATGTACTCTCTAGAGTCAGAAGCTTACCTTTTCCTTCACTTAAATGTAGATAGATATGAGATTCGCCTATTTTTAGTTTTTCGGGTAGTTCGCCTTCAAATCCAACACATGTTCCTGTCCCTTTTTCGCTTACAATGTATTTTCCATATTTTCTACCAACACTGATAGCCAAGGGATTTTTAAATGGTAAAGTAATATCTGATTTTTGTTGCAGTACAAAGTCGCCTTCGTCAATACTTAGCCAAAACTCTTGGTTTTGATTGTCTTGTAAAAACCACTCTTCCCAAAAGCCTCGTCCATAAGAGTAACGAATTTTTCCAATAGGCAGGTAATCTTTTTTATTAATGGTAATAGGGCTATAGAGTTGCAACAGTGAAGGTTCGGGACTAAGAGAAGAGGCTTCTCCTATATTTATTGAACCATCATCCTCTAGAAAAATAGAAGATTTACAAGATGGACAGGAAACAAGCTTTGTCCACTTAAAATGAATATCAAGCTTGTCTCCACACTGTGGACAGTTAATGGTCTTTTCTATGGTGCTTTTATATAGAGGTTCGATTGTGTATCCAATAGGTTTATTTTAATAGATGTATTTTAGTCTAAAATCTCTTTAACTCGTCCAACTTCACCAGACATTAGGCGTACTTTAATACCATGAGGATGTTTTGGAGATTTTGTTAGAATATCCCGAACCACACCCCATGTTAAATAGCCTGTATCTTGGTCTTCTTTTAAAACAATATGTACTGTTTTTCCTGATTTTATATCGGCTCTTTTTGTGCCATTCACGTTTATCCTTTAAATCATATTTTTCGTAATATTATACCATATTATTAAATGTGAATATTTACTACACAGAGGGTACACAGAATTTGATTACAATACGTTTAAGCCTAACATAGAAAGCAAAAAAATAACTTATGCTAGACAGCTTGTAGTATGGCTTTGTATTGTCAATGAAATCTCCCTGAATTCATTATTCTTCCTCCCTTTATAACTTCTATGTTAGGACTAAGTAAAACTTAGTCTTCTCTACTTTTTAATTTAAAAATACAAATTAACTTTAAGGTCTCTTAATCTTTCTAAAATTCACTATTTAATTTTTAATTATCTCTATTAAGATAGAATTGAAATAAAGCTTAAATAAAGAGTAATTATAAGTGAGGATTATAGTTTTTTAGGCTATACTAAAACAAAAATAAACAAGGGAAAACATTATGCTAACAAAGTATCACTCTCAAAGCTCCTTTGAAAAAAAGTTTACAGTTATAGTTATTTGGATTATTGCCTTAGTGATGATGACGACGATGGTTAAGCTTATTGTTCATACAGAGATAAACTTTTTATGGTTAACTCCTTTTATTCTTGCATGGCTTTTTGTCATATCAGGTATTTTACTTCGTTGTAAAATTGCACGTTGGTTTACACTGTTGAGTATCTATACCTTTGTGTTTTATCCACTTGTTGCCTATATAATGATAGGAGAATCGTTTCCTATTAGCTCTATTCTCTCCTATCTATCTATTTTGTTGATAAGCATTTATGTCTTTTCCAATAAAAAAGCAATGGATTTATTCTATATCGAATCCAACCCCTCTGAACATTTACCGTTAATTCTTTTGGCATTAACCATTAATAGCATCTATGTCTATCTTGTTCGAGTCGTTTAAGGCTACTCCAAGGAAATAAATACCAAAATAGAAGTCATAGAGAGGTCAAGATTTGCAAAATATAATTTGCAGGACTAGCCTTAGCTAATTCAAGAATTCTATTTTGTGAAGATTGCCCTCTCTATGGCTTCCCTTCGGGCTTTATGAGGTTTCCCATAGACTGTGTTAATTATTTTTGAATTAGCTACGGCTAGTCCTACAAATAATTGCCTTGTCTATGAAAAACCTCATAAAGCTATTTTGGTGTTTATTCCCTTGGAGTAGCCTAATTAGCCAATAAGCTTGTTAAGCTTTTCATACTCATGGATATTTTCTATCCATGTGGGCTGAATTTTCTCAAAACCATACCTTGCCCCAATAATCATTCCTGCAACCATTGCACGTGCCAAAGTTGCCTTACCTGCTTCTTTATTAATCTCTAAAAGCTTTTCAAAATCTTGATGGTAATTTAGAACAAGATAAATAGTAGAGGCTAAAGCTCCTTCTACTTCAGAATTTGTTCCTAGTAGCTTTAATGCTATCTCATGAGGTTTGTCTTTTAGGTTAAAAGCTTTCTCTACTTCCTCTTCAACCATTTCGCCATAAAATTTAGCACGCTCTTTTAATGTATTTTCTACATCCAAATTATAAATCATCGCTAAGGTCACTTCTGCAATGTACTTACTACACTCAATGGTCTCTTTTGTCATATGGGTTAAACAGGTATGAAATTTAATGCTCTCTAGTATCTCATCCATTCCTACAACAGAAAAGATAATGGGTGCATGTCTTCCCACGACCGATAAATCATGCGAACCCGAACCTGCACCTAAACAGGTTCTTCCTGATTTTAAGTTTGCCAATGTCTCTTTTGATGCTTTATCTATATTTTCTTCTTGGTTCATCTTTTTTTGCCAAATATTACCAAAAGAAAAAGGGTCATAGACCTTGTTTTCTAATGTATGTTCCAATAGCCATAGAGTCTGTTTTCCATAAAGGCTTAGTTTATTACTGTTGTTATAGGCATCGCCCAAAAATGACCCCCAAAGGAGTCCTTTTAATTTATCTTTGTTCATTTTATTCTCTTTTTTTCTGTTTCTTGCACTCTAACAAAATAAGCTTAATAAAACATCGCAGATAAATAGCCCACCACTGATTTTTTATTGCCATATGCTTCTGCTGATGTGCGATAATCAAGCAATTTTGATTTAAGTTTAAGCTCCATCGTTAAAGAATAGAAATAAAAGAACTAATAAATATAGAAGAAGAGTTTTCTGAATTGGTTTAGTGATAAATTAATATTTATTAACAAAAGTATGATAAACTGTTAACCTGATTTAATTAGGAGTATAGTATGATATTTAGTATCCCCTCAAGCAGTGAAATTACTGCTCGTATCACAGAGACCGTGAGACGATTTCCCTTAGCACTTATAAGCTCAATTATTGTAACAGCTATTCTAATCTATTTCATAGAGATAGAACCAAAAAAAATGGAGGGGATATATCTGTCTCTAGCCAAAATTGCTCTAATTGGCTCTTTGGCTGTTTTTGTATTTACGGCAAGCAGATTGCTAGGAGAATCTATTAAAGGGCATAAGATAACAACTCTTTTTGCTCTATTTGGGGTAGTAGCTTACTATACTATGTTGCCTGATAACTCTAGTGATTTTGAAGTGAGTATTGTATACTTTAGACATTTTTTTCTGAGTTTACTTTTCCTTGTAGCTTGGTTATGGACTCCTTTTGTCTATTCCCATCTCAACAACAGTGACTACTGGGAGTACAGTAAACGCGTGCTATTTGCATTGACTGTCTCTTTTATCTTTACGATAGTTCTTATTATTGGTATTAACAGTGCAATATTTGCTATTAAAAAACTCTTTGATTTTGATATTGACGGCAAACGATATTTGCAGATGGATGTTTTGATTATCGGTCTCTTTGGAGTGGGTTATTTTCTTTCTCAAATCCCTAGAAATCCTCTTTTATCTAAAGACTCACTATCTAACTCAAAGATAGAAATTTTCTTTACAAAATGGCTATTGACTCCTCTTAGTGGACTCTATTTTATTATACTTTATGCCTACAGTGCCAAACTTTTAATAACTCTTGATTTACCAAAAGGTATCTTGGCTTGGCTTGTTGTTATCTTTTCTACTGTGGCGATATTAACCTATCTATTTTGGACTCCATTTGCAAAAGAGCAAAATAGCCGATGGCGAAAATGGATATGGATTGCTGTACTGTTACAAACCATTATGCTTTTTGTTGCCATAGGAATTCGTATCGAGGAGTACTCATGGACAGAGAGTCGCTATATGGTATTTGTTTTAGGACTTTGGCTTGGGGGAATCTCTCTCTATTTTTTAATATTCAAAGATGCCAAAATAAAATGGATATTTATCTCTCTTAGTCTGCTTATCGCCATAACTCAATTTGGAGCATTGAGTGCCTACAGTGTGAGTAAAAATGCTCAAATGGATAGACTAAAAGGACTATTGGTAGAGCTAAAAAAGAGTCCCGATGCCTCAAAAGCACCCCTTAAAATTCGATATGAAATATCCGATATTACGGGCTATCTCTATAAACGATATAGAGGGAATAGCTTGGCTTCTATCTTTCCAAAATTGACAAAAGAGTTCAAAAAACTAGAGGCAGAAAGAGAAGCTCAAGAGAAAAAGCTTGACGAGCAGAGAGCAAAAGGATTGCCTCTTAACGTTGAAGAGAATAGACGCTCTCAAAAACCAAGCTACTTCCCTCATTATGTAACCGAAGAGCTAGGGTTTAAGTTTATTAACTATTGGGAGTATAAAAATAACACAAAAGAGAGTATCTCTTTTCATGATAAATCGTATCCTAACTATAGAAACAACATGATAAAGATTAAAGGCTATAACTATATGACTCATCTAAACATGGGGGGATATTACAGTAGAATAGAGAATGAAAATTTTGAAAGAGAAGACTATAACGATATAAATTTGTCCTTTATCTATAGCAACAGCAAGAGTCTAACTATTTCTCAAAACAAGACAACATTCCAAATAGATATGAGTGACTTTTTAGAAAATCTTATAAAAAAATACGGCACAAAATCCAAAGAGATAGAGCAAGAGGAGTTAACCATAAGAGATAAAAAAGATGGAATCTCTATTAAACTAAAACTGAATGAAATATCTAAACAGTTCTATGAAGAGAATGAGACGATTGAATTTAGAGGGATGTTTTTTATTCGGTAGATTTTAACATTCAACACTCGACCCCAGTGCTGATAAGCCTATCAAGTCTGGGTTCAAGTGTCCACTACTGATTTTTTCTGTCCATGAGCTTCTGCTGATGTACGATAATCAAGCAGTTTTGATTGAAGTTTAAGCTCTTTTGATGCCAGAGGAGTCCTTTTTCTGATTATAGCCAAATAGAATAATTGAAAGATTTTTGTAGGAGAAGGTAGAAAATAGCTTTTACTGTAACTCTAATAGGAGTTGTTTTGGGAAAGATACGGTATGAAATAAAAGCTAGTTATGAGAGTCTCGAAAAAATAAGATTAAGGAAAAAAATACGGCTGTGACTCTCATGCCCAAAGTATAACGTGAATACGTGTTATAATTGTGTACTATGTAGCATTTTAATTTTATTTTATAAATAATATTTAAAATTAAAGAATAATTAATATTTATTATGAGTTTAAATGATTGTGTAATAAAGAAGATAGCCTTTACTTTAACCTTCTATGGTCGTTTGGGAAAATACTATATGAAATAAAAGCTATGCTATGAGAGTCGGACTAGATATTAAGATTTAAGGGAAAAGATATAGTTTCGACTCTCATGCCCAAATTATAACGACAATATGTGTCATAATTGTGTCAAAAGCATAAAAAATAATAAAATATTTAAATAATATTTAAATTTTATATAAAATTAAGTTTTATACTGTTTTATGAAGTTGAAACTTATGATTTTTGTTTAAATGTGTACATCAAAATAGAAGAAGCAACGGCAACATTAAAACTTTTGATGTTTGGCATCATCTCTATATGCACGATTTTATCACATAGGTTTAAAACCTTTTTGGAGAGACCATGACCCTCATGCCCCATTAAAATTACCCATTTTTCTGAAATTTCTATTTTAGAAAGAGGAACAGATGAATCGGATATTTCTGCTCCATAGATTTTATATCCCATCTCTTGTAACTCTTTTATGGTGCTTTCTATATTATTATATAGATGTGTTTTTAAAAGTGCCATATGCCCCATAGAGACTCTTAATGCACGTCTTCCAAAAGGGTGTGGTCCTTGTGTTGGTAGAATATAAGAGTTTACTCCCAATGCTGCTGCCGAGCGTGCAATAGAACCGACATTTTCAGTAGATGTAATCTCATCCAACATAATGATGTAATTATCAAGGTTTTTTAGTGGAGTTTGACTTGGTCGTACACCATGAAGCATGACATTATGATGCAGTTTATGACCAATAATGTTTCCCATAACTTTTTTGCTAGCTACATAGAGCAGTGGAATATCTTTTGTGTTAATCAACTCTTTGAACTCATCATAATACTCTTGTGTCGCCAAAATACTGTTCACTTCTATCTCTTCTTCTAGTATTTTATTGACCACCTTAGAACTGTCGGCAATAAAAGAGTTGTCTGCATCAAAACCATTATCGCGAAGTTGTTGGTATATTTTTAGTTCAGGTAAATGAATATCTGTTATAGGAATAAGAGTCATCTACGTTTATGACTCTTTTGAACTGTTTTGCTTATTTCTATTACGGCTTCTTTTTCGACTACGATTACGTGAATTTAGCTTTTTCTCTTCTTTGTTCCATTCACTATCGGATGATTTCTTTGTTTGAGTATTGTTCTGTTGGCTGTGTCGTCCACCACCACGTCTTCCTCGACCTCCACCCATGTTAATCGGTTCAGCTTCAATACTTTTATCTACTTCAAACCCTTTAATAATAACTTTTTTAATTTTTTGAGAGATTAAACGCTCAATTCCTCTTAAAAAATCATTTTCATCCACACAAACTAATGATATGGCTTCTCCCTCTTTTCCTGCTCTTCCTGTTCGTCCTATTCTATGTACATAATCTTCAGAAACATTAGGCAGTTCAAAGTTTACTACATGTGGAAGCATCTCTATATCAATTCCACGTGCAGCGATGTCTGTGGCAACTAAAACACGAATTTTTTTCTCTTTAAAATTAGCAAGTGCTTTGGTTCTTGCCCCTTGGCTTTTGTTTCCATGAATAGCAGACGAACGAACCCCTTGTTGTTCAAGAAATTCACAAAGTTTGTTTGCTCCATGTTTGGTTCGTGTAAATACTAAAACTTGTTGCCATCGCCCCTCGTCTATGAGTTTATAAAGCAGGTCACGTTTACGAGCTTTGTCCACAGGGTAGACTACTTGGGCAATACGGTCTGCTGTTTTGTTTTGACTGCTTACTTCTATTAAGCTTGGGTTTTTTTGAAAACTCGTTGCCAGAGCTTTTATCTCTTTTGAGAAGGTTGCTGAAAAAAGTAGGGTCTGTCTATCTTTAGGAACAATACGAACAATTTTTTTTATATCGTGTATAAAACCCATGTCTAACATACGGTCAGCTTCGTCTAAAACTAAAATTTCTATTTTAGACAGGTCAATAACTCTTTGAGAAACCAAATCCAAAAGTCGCCCTGGGGTAGCTATCAAAATATCAATACCTTGTTTTAGTGTATTGATTTGTCGGTTTATATTGACCCCACCAAAAATAATAGTTGATTTGTAAGGCAAATATTTTGCGTACATTTCAACGTTTTCGCCGACTTGGGCTGCCAATTCACGAGTAGGAGTTAATATTAATGCTCTAATATGTCGTTTTGGTTGTCCTCTATGCGAAGGTGTTTTCACATGGTTCTCTACCAATTTTTCTAAAAGAGGCAAAGTAAACCCTGCTGTTTTACCTGTTCCTGTCTGAGCTGCTGCTAAAACATCATCTCCCTTCAAAATAAAAGGAATTGCTTTTGCTTGAATGGGGGTTGGTTTGGTGTAACCTGTCTCTTTGATTGCTTTTAAAATAGGGTCACAAAGCCCTAGTGTAGTAAATGACATATAAATGTATACCTTTAAAATGTTATCAGAGATTATAGCAGAGAAAAATTAGTTTTTGCTCGTTCCCACTCCGTCCTAGGCAATGACAATGAATTAAGCTTTTGAATTTGTAGAGACATCCCCTTGTGAGACTGTGAAAGAACTATTAAATATGAAAAATAAACCCCTATTTTATGGGCTTTAAAATTCTAAAAGTGAGGTTCTTTCACAGTCTCAAAGGGTATCCCTACACAAAAATTTCCCTCTATACAACCTAGAGAGGCTTAATAAAAGTTCTTGGACACTTTTTTACCAATTCGCTAATAAATACATTTTTTATTTATTGTTTTTTAACTCTTCTATGGTTTCTTTCTATATAATTGAAATTATTCAATTGGGGGAAATAGAACAATGCATATAACAACAAATAAATTAACAAAAGAGTTAAAAATAACTAGAGAAGCACTTTTTATGAAATTAGAAAAATCTAATTTAACGGATAAAAATCATAAACTGACTGAATTAGGTATAAATATTGGTGGTGAATATAAAAAGTATATGGGGAAAGAGTACATTAATTGGAAAGACAAAGATAAAATAGTTTCTGTTTTAGAAAAAAAATCTATAGTAAGTGAACTTAATATAAATAAAGAGATAGAAAAAGAAGATATAAATTCTATTGATATACGAAAAAAATATAACTCCTTAGAGTATCGAACCGAGGATGGTCACTATGTTCGTTCAAAAGCTGAATTAATTATTGATAATTGGCTATATAATAAAGGTCTAGTACATGCTTATGAAAAAAAGCTACCTACCAAAGAGCATCTATTAAGTGATTTTTATATTCCTGAAAAAAAAATATATATTGAATATTGGGGATATGAAAACCAAGAAAAATATATAAAACGTAAAAAAGTTAAACAAAATATATATGAAAAATATCATTTCAATTTAATAGAGTTGAATGATAAAGATATTTTAAATTTAGATGATATTCTTCCTCGATATTTATTATCTTTTGGTGTTGCAACTTATTGAGTGAAAAGTAGAACAAAATTTTTACCTATTGTCAAATTTTTACTTTAAAAATTAGTTTTGAATATCCAATTTTAAAGAGTGTCTTCCAATAGGCAGTTTTATAGTGTATAACGGTTTAACTAACGCTATTAATTTAATAGTATTTTTATCAATAAACTCCATTGTAAAATTTGAGTTGTACCGTACATTGTGCAGTAAATCTTTAGCTGTTTTTGGTGGAAAATAAAAAATATTAGGTTGATTGAGCTTTACAGTAATGGTTTTACTTTCATCTTCTATTTTATGCAAAGGGATAGGATATTTTCGTGTTTTAAATGACCATCTCTTTTCAATAAGTTTTTTATCAACAATAGCTAAAAACTTAACAGAGTACTCGCTGTTCCAATCAAGTCTATTCAGTGGAAAGAGTACAAATGAGAATTTATTTAAACGTCTGTTTGGGTCTGTTTTAGAGGTATGTGTAAGTGTATTTCTAATGCGTTCTCTATTACTATTAAAAAGTTCAAAATTAAGAAATTTAATCTCTTTGAAGAGTGCTTGATTAAATGAGATACTAATGGGGAAACCACTGACATCATGCTGGGGTAGGGGGTCTGGCAACTCATTGAAAAAGACAGGGGGAATATCGCTTTGTTTATCAAAAGGATAGGTTACTACTTGTGCGTTAGAATTTTTATGTTTATCGAGTGCGTTGTTTAAATCTGCTTGAGATGGTTTTTTAGAATTTTTATAGAGTTGATTCAATGCCGATGAACCCATATTGTAGACAAAAGCTGTTTTTGTTTTATCGGTCATATTTTGTTGTATAGAGATACCTATCTGGTCTCCTTGAAAGTCAAGAAAAGCTAAACGATGGTAAATGGCTGCAAAAAGACCATCAATAGACTCTTTATAATTTTTGTTATTTGAAGAGATATTTTCTATAATTAGTTGTGTGTTATAGCCTGCATGTTTTACTCTTTGGGCTGCAAATTCTCCTGTAAAACCACTTTTATTACTATCTTCATAATGACCATATGCCCTATTTTGCATCAGATAGAAAGCATGATTCTTACTTGCTTTATTTAAAACTGTATTGGATGAAAAAGGAATAAGCCCTGCACCTTGGCGTAGATTGTTTAGGTAGTTAAACGCTTGTTCTTCTTCGTTCTGACTGTCAAGGGTTATAATTTCTTTTTTTTGTTTATGTTGAGGTGTTGTTTTTAAAGAGAAAAAATAGAGATAGATTAAAATCAAGGCAAGTGTTCCTAGTAGAATAGTACGTAAATTTTTTATTAACATCTATTTTTTCCTTCGTCGTATTATTTTTCCATAGGTATTGTATCATAGTAAATAATAAAAAACAACAATTAATTAAAAAAATAAATAAAAATATTATTTTTTTAATAAACTATATAAAAATTGACAATTATTTACTTTTATACTATACTTTGTTAAATATTTAAAATTAGGAGTATCAAATGAAAGTATCACAATCAGCCAAAGAGAAGACAAAAATTAGAATTTTAGAGTCAGCTATTGAGCTGATGACGATTAAAGGGTATAAAAATGCTTCTTTACGAGAGATAGCCAAAGAGGCAGGGGTTTCTAATCCGACGATATATAACTATTTTCCTACTAAAGAGAAAATTCTCTATTTTTATATAGAGCAAAAACTTATTGAGACAGGTCACATTTTACAGAGTATTGAAGATTTTCATACCTATAGTCTGCGTGAACAGTTGCAGACACTTATAGAGACTCAATTGGAATTTTATTTAGAAGACCGAGAGTTTGTTACTCAGATAATGCAGATGGCATTGACTCCATCTATGGGAACAATGGAGTTGATTTATGACTCTAAAGAGAGATTTATTGAGATGGTTTCAGAGATGCTAGAGATAGCAATAGAGGCAGAAGAGATAAATGAACCACCCTTTAAAGAGTACATGCCTCAACTTTTTTGGGACTATAATATTGCTGTAATTGCCTATTGGATAAAAGATGATTCTGAAATGTTTGAAAATACAACCCAATTTATAGACAACTCTATGGGGGTAGTTGAAGCGTTATTGCTCTCGAATGTTTTACAAAAAGCAAATGATTTTGGAATGTTTATGTTTAAAACACACATGTTGTCAAGTTTACAGAAGTTTTCAACCAAACAGAGTGGTTTTTCTAAAATCAAAAGAAAACTAGGGGAGGTACTCAATGCAAAATAAAATACCTACAAGCAAAACAGCACGAGGGGCAGTGGTAGGAAAAGCAATGTTGAAAATTGGTGTAGCCCACTCAAAAGGGGTGGTAAAACGAGCCTTTATGGGCAAAGATAAAAAAGAGAAATCTCAAAATGAGACCCACGCCGAGATAGCAAAAGTGATTATTGAATCGCTTGGAACACTTAAAGGAATTTCGGTAAAAATTGCTCAACAAGTGGCTTTGGGATTGCCCTTTTTACCCAAAGAATATTTGGCTGAGATAAGTAAATCATTCAATGCTATTCCCCCTATAAACAGAGCATTGATACGAAAAATTATTAAACAGGAGCTTGGAGCTTATCCGAATGATGTTTATGATAGTTTTGAGAGTGAAGCATTTGGGGCTGCAAGTTTGGGGCAAGTTCATTTAGCCACTCTAGAGGGTAAAAAGTTTGCTGTCAAAGTTCAATACCCAGGGATTGCCACAAGCATAGATTCTGATTTGGGGGTACTAAAGTTTGGATTAACTCGTTTTGCCAAAGGTGGAAATATAGACCACATAATGAAAGAGATAGAAGATAGACTGCACGAAGAGGTAGACTATGAGATAGAGGCAGACAATACTGAACATTTTTCTAAAAATTTTATACATGAGTTGATAGTGATTCCTAAAATAGAGCGTGAATTTTCTAGTACCAAGGTTTTAACCTCATCTTTTTTAGAGGGAAAGAGTTTTCAAGAGTTTTTAGATGCTAACCCAACCCAAAAAGAGAAAAATCACTATGCACAACTGATATTTGATAGTTTCTTTATGGGACTCTACCACCTACAGATGATACATGCCGACCCTAATCCAGGGAATTTTATATTTATGGAAAAGGGAAAATTGGGGTTAATAGATTTTGGTTGTGTAAAACGATTAGAAGATGACTTTTTAAAAGATTTTTCAGAGCTTCATGTGGCATTGATGGACAATATAGATGATGCAGAGGTTACAAAACTCTATGCGAATCTTAATATGATAGATGATGATACTCCTCAAAAGATGTTGGAGTTTTATCAAGAGGTAATTAAGCCTTTGGATAGAATTTATATAGAGATTTTCGAGAACGAGAGCTATAATTTTAAAGAGAACAGTGATTTTTCAAAACGTGGGTTCGATACCATTATGGAGGTGCAAAAGAAACAGATAACAGCTGTGCATAATATGAATGAAGAGTATATTTTTGTAGACAGAACTCTGCTTGGGTATTATGCAATGTTTGAGAAGATGGAAGCTACTATTGATACAAGGGTTGCTTCTAAGTTAGTTAGATATTAAGTTAAAAAAGGAGCATATAATGGAGATAGTTGGACTCTTAATAGGTGTGATAGTTTTAGGCTCAATTTTTATTGGTCTATTTATTATAGGTCGTTGGATTTATGAAAAGATTAATCAAAAGGAAAATGTTATGAGTGAAGAGAAAACAGTAAAAAATGAAAAAGTCAAAAGTAATATTAGTATGAGATTTATAATCATAGGTGTAATTGCATTTGTTATGCTTATTCCATTGGGTTATGTAAACTCTATTGTCAATGAAAGAAACTCTTTGTATGATAAAGTACTTTACAATATTGCTTCGCAATGGGGAAAGCCACAAGTGGTTACTGGTCCTGCTTTGATTTTGCCAATTATAGAAAAATATAATGTTACTAAAACAATAAAAGATAAAGATGGCAATGAAAAAGTAGTTAATAAAGTGATTTATAAAAATAAAAATATTGTCATTTTACCTAAAAAATTAGAGAAAAATATAGAATTAAATGAGCATTATCGTTATAGAAGTATTTATAAATCTTTGGTTTATAAAGCAGACCTGCAAATTCATGGAGAGTTTGTTTTGCCTAATTTATCAAAACTGTCTGATAATATAGACCTTGTACGTTACGATAAAGCTTTTATGTTAATGGGACTAAGTGATACAACAGCAATTCAAGATGTATCATCACTGAAATTTGGTCAAAGCTCTTATATATTTGAACCAGGAGTTCAGTTAACATTAAAAGGAATTGATTCTGGTTTTCATGCCCCCTTAGAGTTAAATGAAAAACAGAATAAATATGCTTTTAACTTTGATTTAAAAATAAAAGGAAGCTCCTATTTACGTTTCTCTGCTTTTGGAGAAGAGACACTTATTAATCTAAGCTCTTCATGGAAGCACCCAAGTTTTCAAGGAGCAATATTACCAACAGATAGAAAGATTACCAAAGATGGTTTTACAGCCTCGTGGAAGATTCCCTCTTTAGCTCGTAACTTTCCTCAGAGTTGGATTTTTGAGCAACACAATTATAAAACCAATCAACTTTTAACAGGTGTTAACTTATATGAACCCGTCTTTTTGTACTCTTTGGTTGAGCGTTCAATTAAGTATGGTGCATTGTTTATTATTTTAACCTTTTTGACATTTTTAGTTTTTGAATTGACACAAAAAAGTAAACTTCACTATGTACAGTATGCTCTTATAGGTCTCTCTCTGGGCTTGTTTTTCTTAACACTACTATCACTATCGGAACACATAATATTTTTAACCGCATACTTAATTGCCTCTGCTATAACGGTTATAACCATTAGTGTCTATACATGGTTTAATAATAGAAATATAAAACAGTCACTCTCTATATTTTTGATGCTTTTTGCTCTATACAGCATTCTTTATTCACTTTTACAGTTAGAAGATTATGCTCTTTTAATGGGTACAGGGCTGTTATTGGTTATTCTATTTGTTCTTATGTGGATTACAAGAAATCTAAAAGCAGAAGAGGTTTAATGTGAAACTACTAAATCTAAGAGTTCTACTACCTTTAGGATTTTTTATATTTATAAGTTTCATTATATTCCTAGCCGACACAGCCGACCACAATTTTGCTTTTAGGCTTATTGGTCACATTCCTTATGGAGACAAAGTGATGCACGGACTACTTTATGGGGTTATGGCTAGGCTGTCGAAAAAAGCTCACTACGCCAACTCCTCTATTTCCACTTTTTGGATGCAATTATTAGAAAACTTCAAGCGTTTTTTGCGAACAGTATAAGGAATATTTTCTTTTTCCCACTCTTTCAGC
>Ga0256826_1001065_pt1 | contig 17033 bp, 15 predicted proteins | sample CV79metaG_FD_185975 | JGI IMG/M metagenome (GOLD analysis project Ga0256826, IMG submission 185975) | Hydrothermal vent microbial communities from East Pacific Rise, Pacific Ocean - CV79 | ecosystem: Environmental > Aquatic > Marine > Hydrothermal vents | place: Pacific Ocean: East Pacific Rise...
GTGGTTCATGATTCCTTCACCTTTAGTATCTGTAAGGAATTCATTTCTAAATCCAATAAGACCACGTGCAGGAATTTCAAACTCTAAACGTACAGTTCCATCAGGCATAGGTGTAAGTTGTGTCATGTTTGCTTTTCTTTTTCCAAGCTTTTCAATAGCAACACCTTGGAACTCTTCAGGAACATCAACAACCAAATGCTCAAACGGCTCCATTTTAACACCATTCTCTTCTTTAGTAACAACTTCTGGTCTAGCCAACATAAACTCGAAACCTTCACGTCTCATGTTTTCAGCAAGAATACCAATTTGAAGTTCACCTCTACCAGAAACTTTGAAAGATGCATCTCCCATTGGTTCCATACGCATAGCGATATTGGTTTCCATCTCTTTTGCAAGTCTTTCAGCAATTTTATTTGAAGTTACGTGTTTACCCTCTTGTCCAGCCAAAGGTCCATTGTTTACAGACATAATAACTGAAAGAGTAGGTTCTTCAACATGCATTGGGTCAAGTGCTACAGGGTTTGACTTGTCACAAATAGAGTCTCCAACATCAATGTCATTAAATCCTGCAATTGCTACAATGTCACCAGCTTCTGCTTCTTGAATCTCAATTCGCTCAAGACCTTTAAAACCAATAAGTTTAGAAATTCTTGATTTTGATTTAGAACCATCTGCTTTAACAAGAAGATACTCATCACCTTTCTTAACTTTACCGTTAAAAATACGTGTAATACCAATACGTCCAACAAAGTTGTCAGAGTCTAGTGTAAATACTTGTGCTTGTGTATCATTATCTGGAGAACCTTTAGGGTAAGGAACTTGCTCAATAATAGCATCAAAAAGAGGAACCATATCTTTATTCTCATCTTCCATCTCATGTTTAGCATAACCATCTCTAGCTGCTGCATACAATACAGGAAATTCAAGTTGTTCTTCATTTGCATCAAGGGCAACCAAAAGGTCAAATACTTCGTCCATAACTCTATCTGGATCTGAACCATCTTTATCAATCTTGTTGATAACAACAACAGGGATAAGACCAAAACCAATTGCTTTTTTCAAAACAAATTTGGTCTGAGGCATAACACCCTCTTGTGCATCAACCAAAAGAAGTACACCATCTACCATTTTAAGAACACGCTCAACCTCACCACCAAAATCGGCGTGACCGGGAGTGTCAATAATGTTAATTTTATGGTCACCATAAGTAATAGCTGTGTTTTTAGAAAGAATGGTGATTCCTCTTTCCATCTCAATCTCATTTGAGTCCATTGCTCTCTCTTGAACCTCTTGATGAGCTTCATATGTTCCTGATTGTTGTAAAAGTTGATCAACAAGTGTTGTTTTACCGTGGTCGACGTGAGCGATAACGGCAATATTTTTGATTTTTTGCATTATAAAGATTCCTATGTACTGTAAATAATTACGCGAATTATATCCAAAAAATATTAAGTAGCTCATCTCATCTATATTTTAAAAAAATTTAAGACTCTATCATCCCAAAAATTGTTATAATATTTTTTAAAATAATATATAAATTTTAGGAGCTAAATTATGGAAATTACACTGATGCATCATACCCCTTTAGATGTTTGTGCACATGCTATTAGAACCTGTTGGCAAAGTTTTGATAATAGTGATGAAGGCGGAGAGAAAGATAAAGCACTTATTGACCGAGTTGGTAATAAGTTTAAACATGCGTCTACCTTGGAACATCTTGTCTATACTTTTTATGTAAAAGGTATTTCAAGAGCATTACTACAAGAATTAGCAAGACATCGAATCGCTAGCCCAAGTGTTAAAAGCACACGTTATACACTTAAAGAGTTAAAAGACTGTGATGCGTTTAAAGAAAATGATTATGAAGCGGCTGAAAGGTTCATTGTGTTAACTGGCAACACATTAGTAGATACAGCATCAATTAAAGCATTAAATAATTTACAAGTAATTTTAAAAGAAGGCATAAGTAATGATATTGCAAAATTTTGCCTACCTGAAAGCTACAAGACGGAACTAACTTGGACCATTAATGCTCGGAGTTTACAGAACTTTATTGAGCTAAGAAGTAACAAGGCTGCACTGTGGGAAATTCAAATTATGGCACAATATTTATTTGACTCTCTTCCAGAAGAACATCAATATTTATTTAAAGAAAAACTCTACAATAAAACACAAGATTAAACAGAGCTTAAGAAAACATATTTATTTAGTCCTTATTTAGTAGTTTTTTTAAATTCTTTGTGTTATAATACATTATATTTTTATTATTTAAGGAGATTTCAATATGAAATTAACAAGTTCAATTGCAGCAATCGTTGCATTAAGTGGTATGGCTTTTGCAGGTGGGGATATCGTTCCTCCAGTATTCGAACAAGAAATTGTTGAGGTTCCAGTTGAGCCAGTATATATTCCAGCTCCAGCACCAGTAGTAATTCCTGCTCCTGTAGTAGTTGAAGCTCCAAAACCTATTGCAGTTGCTCCAGTAGTTGCAGCTAATAACTGGTACATTGGTCTTGGTGCTACAAAAATGAAAGCAAAGCAAAGTGCTGATGCTACTACAACTCCAGTAATCACAAGCATGTCTGATAGTCAAACAGGTATTACTGGAAGAATTGGTTATGATTTCATGAATTACCTTGGTGCAGAACTACGTGCTGCTTCTGCAACTTCTGGTGCAGATACAGGTAATGAAAAAATCAAACAAGTTGGTCTTTACTTGAAGCCAAATGTTGATCTTACTGATTCATTGAATCTTTATGGTTTACTTGGTGCTTCTAAAGTAAATATGTCTAATCCATCAGATTTAAATGATAAAGAGACTGGACTATCTTACGGTTTAGGTTTAGATTACGACGTATCTAACTCTTTCTCTTTATTTGTAGATGTTGTTGATTACTTGAGAAAGTCTGATAACAATGATGTTTATGGTGCAACACTTGGTGCAGCATACCACTTCTAGAATTAACTAGATTTCTAACCTTACATACTCGTAAGGTTAGAATAATATAATAACTCTTCGTTAAAATATCTCTAAAAATTTCACACATTACTAAGTTTTTATACATATTTTAAAAACTTTTAACAGGAGATACCCCATTGAGACTACTACTTACACTTGGTCTGCTTATAACTTCACTTTGGTCTACACAACTTGATAACAGATTGCAATCTATTATAAAAAATGAACCACAACAGCTTTCATCTAACCAATCGGTAAAAAATACCATAAAAAACCTTTATAGTCTAAACTATAATAAACCTTTATGGATTGGACATGCAAGTAATTTAAATGCATTACGAGATGCTTTACAAACACCCTACTTTAATTATAAATACAAAGATTTATATCAAAGTCAAATAGAGCAATATACCTATCTATTACACAATCAAATGAATTTAGATGAAAACAGTAATGAACTGGCAACACTAGATATACTTCTTACACGTGCTTATGTAGAGTTAGCAAACTTTATTGTCTTAAGTGATACTGATTGGGATATGGTTCAGAAAAAAATAGATGGATTAAAAGAAGAAAAAGACATTACTGCCAACTGGGAAATGGTTCGAAAATCTTCTCCTTCTGCATCAAAACTTTTTGCAGCTATTACCAGTCAAGATATTAATGGATTTTTACGTTCACTAACACCTCTACAAGATTTACATCAAGATTTAATTGATTCTCTTAACTTCTATCAAAATCTTAAAAATATTCCACGTATTAAATATGGTAAAGATTTAAAGCTTGGTGACCAATATGCCTACATACGTGATATTAAAAAACGTCTGATTATCACCGGGGATTTAAGAAATAAAAATAATACCAATGATACTTTTGATGAGGAGTTAAAACAAGCACTTTATAGCTATAAAGAACGTTTTAAACTTGAACAAAATAACATCATAGATAAAATTACAGTTTACTACATGAATAGACCGATGAGTGAACACACTCAAACGATTATTACAAACCTTGATAAACTCAAAGTTTTCCCCAATAAATTTCCAAATGAATATATTAGGGTTAATATTCCTGATTTTACCATGGACTATTTTCGTGATGGAAACTCTATTCTTCATATGAATGCTGTGGTAGGAAGAGATGTTCGTCCTACACCTATTTTTTCAAGTTTAATGAGCTATTTAGAACTTAATCCAAATTGGAATATACCTGAGAACCTTGTTCGTCGTGACTTAATTGTAGCCATGCAAGAGCACCCTGATTACCTGAAAGAACATAATATACATGTTTTTAAAGGATGGGGAAAAAATAGTAAAGATTTGCAAGAAAAATTTACGGTAGAGAAACTTCTACCTTATGTTGATAAAAGCGCTGGACATATTCCATATAGATTTGTACAATACCCTGGCGACGACAATGCATTAGGAAGAATTAAATTTATGTTCCCTAATAAATATTCAGTCTATCTTCATGATACAGATAATAAATCACTTTTTTCCAGAAGATATAGAGTTTACAGTTCAGGATGTATGAGATTAGAACATCCATTTGAGCTTTTAGAAGTTCTCAAATCAAGAATTCAATCATCTAATATTGCTCAGATCGACAAATATAGAAATACACTTAAAAATAAAGTTATTAACTTTACCAAAAAATTAGCCGTACACACAACTTATTTTTCCGTATTTAAACGTAATGGCTTAACCTACTTTAGAAAAGATGTCTACGAGTATGATAAATTCATTCGAGAGTCTCAAAAAGAAGCCATTAACCCCAATACTATTAGTGGTGTATACTATTGATCTTTTCTTCATAAAGCTCCTTCTAGGAGCTTTATTTATCTTTCTTTTTCAATACCCCAGAATATTTAATTCTCTGTGCATGTGTGATTGCAATTGCCATGGCATCTGAGATATCATAAGGTTTAATTTCTTTTTTAATCTTTAAAAGACGCTTAACCATAAAAGCTACTTGTTCTTTCGTTGCTTTACCATTTCCTGTAATTGCTTTTTTTACTTGTAATGGTGTATACTCTTCATAATTACCAATAGATAAAAGAATTTTTAAAGTTAAGGCACCACGAAACTGCGCCAGCTTAAGTACTGTCTTAGGATTGTGTGCATAAAAAATATCTTCTATCGCAACTTCATCAATAGTATGCGCTGATAACATTAAGTCTATTCCTTCAGTTAACTCTAATATTTGCTCTTTTAATAATTTTTTTTTAAATTTAAGTATTCCTGCTTCAACCAATGTATACTTTTCACTATTTAGATCTAGTATACAGTACCCTAAATTTCGGGTTCCTGGATCAATTCCTAATATTTTCATTCACATCCTTATTCACAGTGTGAATAGTTTTATCACACCCTCTTTTAAACCCATATTTTAGCCAATTTTTGATAATATTTAAAGAATTATTCACATTAAGAATGGAAACCAAATGAACATCGGAACAAAAGTACTAAAAAATCTTAAGCAAGAGATAAGTAATAAAGAATGGGAACGCTATATTAAGACATTGAACTATGATGAATCTTCTTCTAGAAGTAACTTGGCTCAATTTTATGCACCCAATTTACTTATTGCAAAATGGATTAAAACAAAATATCAAGATAAAATTGCCCATCTATTTGAAGTGGAAACAGATATTCGTCCAAAAGTGATAATATCAGTAGGAAATGGAAAAAAAACAAGCATATCAACACAAAAAAATGTTGCCGTTGAAAGTGAACAAAAAAATCAAACAAAAAGTACCATTCTTAACCCATCATTTACATTTGAAAGTTTTATTGTGGGTGATTCCAATCAATTTGCCTACACCACTGCAAAATCAGTGGCAGAAAAACCTGGGGCGCTTTATAATCCTCTTTTTCTTTATGGTGGGGTAGGATTAGGAAAGACACACCTGATTCAAGCCATTGGTAACCATCAGATAGCCATGGGAAAGAAAGTTATCTATACTACTTTTGAACAATTTATGAATAAGTTTACTTCACATCTTCGTTCACAGACTATGGATAGATTTAGAGACCATTTTAGAGAATGTGATATATTACTAATAGATGATATTCAATTTCTTAGTAGAAAAGAACAAACGCAAGAAGAGTTTTTTCACACCTTCAACGAACTGCATCAAGCAAAAAAACAAATTGTTATTACCTCAGATAGACAACCCAATAAAATAGCAGGTTTAGTAGATAGACTACGAAGTCGCTTTGAATGGGGATTAATGGCTGATATTCAACCACCAGGATTAGAAACAAAAATTGCAATTATTCAAAAGAAATGTGAAATCGATGGAATAGAACTTAATCAAGATATTATTAACTTCATTGCCTCAAATATGGGCAATAACATTCGAGAAATAGAAGGTGCCATTATTAAACTAAATGCCTATGCTGGATTGATGAATCAAAAACTCACTTTAGAATTTGCACAAAATGTTATTAAAGACCAATTAACAGAAAAAAAAGCGAATATTACCATTGATGATATTGTGAAAATAATTTCCAAAGAACTTAATGTTAAACTCTCTGATATCAAATCAAAAAAACGTACAAAAGATGTTGTAAATGCACGACGTATCTCTATTTATCTTACACGAAACCTTACTCCTAATTCTATGCCACAAATTGCTGTTTATTTTGGGATGAAAGATCACACTGCCGTTAGTCATGCCATGAAAAAAATCAATGAAACCATTGAAAATGACGAAAATTTCAAAGTACTCATGGAAGAATTCTCAAATAAAATCAATGAAAACTCGTCAAAAGAAGATTAAAGTAAAGATATACGAAAAAAAGATATAATTCAATAAGTGAAAAAATGTGAATAATCATAACTCTTTTAATTGAAAAGAAAAGCCCATATTAGCTAGCTTTAAGAGAGTTATTCACATTTTCAATGAGAACTACTACTACAACTACTTATTAAAGAAATAAAGAGTAGAAAATATAGGGAGATTAAATGAAAATACGTGTTACAAAACCATTGATAGAATCAATACTTATTAATTTGCAACCTTTTTTAGAAAAAAAAGATGCAAGTCAAATTACATCTCATATTTATTTTGAAGCTCAAAATGATATTTGTACTATTAAAGCTACAGACAGCGAAATAGGATTAGTAATTACCAGTAGTAATATCATCATTGAAGAAGAAGGAAATTTTACAGCCAATGGAAAAAAGTTTCTAGATATTATTCGTATTTTAAAAGATGAAGAGATTTCACTTGAAAAAATTGAAAATAATTTAAATATTAAACAAAATAAGACGAAATTTAAATTACCTACATTTAACTCAAGTAACTATCCTTCATTTCCTAAAATAGAAAATAAACCACAAATCAGTTTAGATTCTATTAATCTTATTAAAGGATTAAAAAAAATATCATCTGCTATTGATAATAATAATCCAAAATTTGAATTAAATGGTGCATTTTTAAATATAAAAGAAAACACAACACAACTTGTAGGTACAGATACACGAAGATTAGCAGTAGCATCATTAGAAAGTAAAAATGAGTATGAATTCTCTTTGATCATTCCTAAAAAAGCTATTTTAGAAATTCAAAAACTTTTTATGGATAAAATTAATATCTATTATGATGACACCAATCTCATTATTAGCAACGATAATTACTATTTCTTTAGCCGACTAATCAATGGTAATTACCCTGATTATGAGCGTATTATTCCTTCTGAATCAAAACTTTCTATTATTCTTCCAAAAAAAGAGATGATTGATTCTATTAAGATGATTACAACTATTTCACAAGAAATAAAAATTACGTTCTCTCAAGAGAGCATAACGTTTAACTCACTCACTGCAGATAATATTGAAGCAAAAACAGAGTTACTTATTCACACCGGTCTTAGTGAATCATTCGAGTTAAATGTTAACAGTCGTTATCTTTTAGATTTTATTGCACAAGTAGAAGATAGTGAATTCGAAATTTTACTCAATGAACCATCATTACCATTTATTTTAAAAGATAAACAATTTATTACAGTTATTATGCCGATAATCGCATAAAAAGAGGAAAAGTATTAATGTCAACCAACCCAACCAAATATATTTTTGTTACAGGAGGCGTGCTAAGCTCGCTTGGAAAAGGAATTACCGCTGCTAGTATAGGAACGCTTTTAAAGCATTCTGGATTAAGAGTAGGTGTTCTTAAACTAGATCCCTATATTAACGTAGATCCAGGAACCATGTCTCCGCTTGAACACGGTGAAGTTTTTGTAACCAAAGATGGTGCTGAAACAGATTTAGACTTAGGTCATTATGAGCGTTTTTTAGATTCATCTCTTACCCAAAATAATAACTTTACTACGGGTAGAATTTATAAAGCGGTTATTGAAAATGAACGTTTAGGTAAATATTTAGGAAAAACCATTCAGATTGTTCCTCATATTACCAACGAAATTAAAGAGCGTATTGTAAAAGCTGGTGAACCTAAAGATATTTTAATTGTTGAACTTGGTGGAACTACTGGAGATATGGAAGGAATGCCTTTTCTTGAAACTATTCGTCAAATGAAACATGAGTTAGGACGTGAAAATGTGATGAACATTCATGTTACCTTGCTTCCTTATATTCGCACTGCTGGAGAGATTAAAACAAAACCAACACAACATTCAGTTCAAGAGCTTCGGCGTATTGGTATTACACCTCAAATGCTTATTTTACGAAGTGAAACACGTGTTCCGACAGAGATTAAACGTAAAATAGCTTACTCTTGTGATGTTGATGAAGAATCAGTTATTGAAGCAATTGATGCACCAACCATTTATGAAGTACCATTAAACTTTATGGCACAAGATATTTTAGAACCTATTTCTAAAGAGTTAAATCTTGGAGAACTTAAACCTGACATGCAAATTTGGTCTGATTTGGTTTCTAAAATTATACAGCCAACAAAAAAGACAACCATTGCATTTGTTGGAAAATACTTAGATTTAAAAGAGTCGTATAAATCACTTACTGAGTCACTGATTCACGCAGGTGCTCATTTAGATTCAAATGTAGAAATTAAATGGGTAGACAGTGAAAAAATAGAAAACAATGGTGCCCATAAATATCTTATTGACTGTGACGGTATTTTGGTTGCTGGTGGATTTGGAGAACGTGGAGTAGAAGGAAAAATTCAAGCCATTAAGTATGCACGTGAAGAGAAAATTCCATTTTTAGGAATTTGTCTTGGAATGCAGCTGGCTATGGTTGAATTTGCACGAAATGTATTGGGTCTTGAAGATGCAACCTCGGTTGAGTTTGACGCAGAGACTAAAAACCCCCTTATTTTCTTAATTGATGAGTTTATTGATGCTTCTGGTTCAAGACAAATTAGAACATCCACGTCACCAATGGGTGGAACCATGCGTTTAGGTGAGTATGAGTGTGATACCAAAGAGGGTTCAAATCTTCGTGAGGCATATGGGGCATCAACTATTTTTGAGCGTCATAGACACCGATACGAAGCTAATCCTGCTTACCGAGAGTCACTTGAAGCAAATGGAATGGAAATTACAGGGGAATCTCATGGACTTATTGAAGCGATTGAAGTCAAAGATCACCCTTGGTTCTTAGGGGTTCAGTTTCATCCTGAATTTACCTCAAGATTACAAAATCCAAATCCAGCGATTTTAGCATTTGTTAAAACTGCACTCAATCATGAACCAGCATAGAGAATCTTCTCTCTATGCTCCTATTGCTCCTGATGCCATAGAGAGACTGTTAGTCAGTCGCTTTGAAGCTCAGGGCTTTCTTACCCTTTCCAATTTACCAAACCCTTCAACATTTAAAGATATGGACAGAGCTACAGCTCGGATTGTTCACGCCATTCATCATGGTGAAAAAATAGTTCTTATAGGTGATTATGATGTAGATGGCGTAACCTCTACCACGCTTATGAAGATGTTCTTTGATGCCATAGGGGTAGAGTTAGAGTGGATTATTCCCAACCGATTTAAAGATGGTTATGGACTCTCTCCTAATATTATTCCCCGAATTAAAGAGTTTGATTTAGCCATTACGGTGGACAATGGTATTGCTGCGGTAGAAGCAGCGCAACTTTGTAAAAAAAACAACATAGAGTTGATTATCACCGATCATCATCTTCTTTCTTCTGTTCTGCCTGAAGCGTATGCCATAGTGGATCAAAAGCAAGAGGATTGTACTTTTCCTTATGAAGAGGTATGTGGTGCTCAAATTGCTTGGTATTTGATTGCTTCTCTCAACAAGGCATTAAATACAAAAATAGATACTAAAAAATATATTGCTTTGGTTGCTATTGCGATTATTGCAGATATGATGCCTTTGCAACATATCAATCGTGCCATGGTTCTTTCGGGACTAAAGCTTTTAAACAGTTCAGAGTTTCCTGCTATTCGAGCCTTTATGGAAAAGTTAGACAAAGTTTCATTAAGTGCTGATGATATTGGGTTTCAAATAGCCCCTGTTTTAAATGCTTCTGGTCGTATGGATGATGCTAAATGGTCAGTAGAGTTTTTGTTAAGTCAAAATATTTATGATGCCCGCGTTCGATTAGAACGACTTATTGATTTTAATAATTTACGTAAAGCAACAGAACAACAGATTACCGATGAAGCGATTGAGTTGGTAAATCATAAGGATAAAGTTCTTGTTGTAGCAGGAGATACTTGGCATGAAGGTGTGGTAGGTATTGTAGCTGCTAGGGTAGGTCGACGTTTTGAAAAACCGACCATTATTTTAACCAAAAGTGAAAAGGGTGATTTAAAAGGGAGTGGACGTAGTTTTCATGTCTGTAACCTTTTTAAAATTACAGATCCTTGTCGCCCTCTTCTCAACAAATTTGGAGGACACGACGCGGCTATTGGACTTTCACTTCCTTTTGAGAACTTAGAAGATTTTCGTGAACAGATTAATCAAAACTATTTAGCAGAGAACTACGACGAGACAAGTTTTGACCCTGATATTTTAGGTGAACTAAGTTTTTCACATATAGATTTTAACCTTGTGAATAGTATGAAGCGTTACGAACCTTATGGTCAAGGAAACCCCCGTCCTAAGTTTATAAGTTCACAGGTCACCATAGAAGATGTTCAAGAGATGGGTAAAGAGAAAGAGCATAGACGTTTTACTTTTTCACAAAATGGTCTAACCCAACAAGGTGTACTCTTTAAAACCAAAGAACAGTTTCACATAGGTCAAAGTGTAACCATCATTTATGGCATTAACGAAAACCACTTCAACAATAGGGTTACCTTGCAGTTGATGATTGAGAAGGTTGTGGTTTAATTTAACTTTAACTTGTGACGACGTTGAACGTCGTCACGAGTTTGGTTAATAACGAATAGAGGATAAAATAAATGAATAATAATTTAATGAGATGGGGATTTATTTTAATGGTGACTTTATATGGTATATTGGCTATAAAAGGTTTTGTTGTACCTCGAAGAGGAACAGGAACAGGTATTTTCTGGACAGGTATCTTTCTTATGTTTTTAAATCTTTTACTTAATCATTTAGATGAGAAAGAAGAGGGTTTTGAAACTATTAAAGAAAAAAAAACTTTTAAAGTTTATATTTGTATATTATTTCTTTTATTGGGAACGAGTTATATTTTCCTTTATATATTTGAAGTTTTTATAAATATATGGGTTTTTATATTGGTTGTACTCTCTTTTGCTATATGTGAAAAAACTATTAGAAAGTTTTTCTTTTGAAAAGTCTCTTCCTTTTATCTCTTAATGTCGCCATGAGGTACAAGGAAAAACATCAATAATATGACAATTTGTCATATTTCTTCTTTTTTTGTTCAAAATATTTTATAATCTCCTTATGTATAATAGAAAAAAAGAACGACTGTATGTTAGAGAGTTGGTGGAAGAACCAGCCATTAGTTACCCTGCTTACTATGCTTTAAGTGCAAGTATGATAAAAAATGAGCTTCTGCATCATGCCATTATGATACTCCACTCTTTTGATTTTGAACATTATGAGCATCCTACTTCATATGAAGATATTTTTGCCATGTTTGCTGGTGGAATATTTCCTATATATAAAGAAGAGTATATAATGGGCTATTTTGGTGGTAAAATGATGTATTTAGAGCCTTCTGGATGGAAAGGTATGCCTTGCACTGAAAACCTTTTTAAAATGGAAAATTGGTTGGTTTGTTAATTTTTTTTAATGTTGAAAAATATGATAATTATCATTAAAAAAAATAGTTCTTCATTTGATATGCAACAATATGAAAATAAATTTAAAAAAAATGCCTCAATTCCCATGATATAGCTTTTTTAAAGTTCCTTTGATATATCATAACTTAAAAAAGGTTTTTTGTGAAAAAAATTAAATTTACTATCTTTTTACTCTTTATTTGGAGTCGTGCTTTTGCTGATTTTATTCCTTTTGATTTGGAACAAAGAATTTCTACTCTTCCCCTTAATAAAAATAGTTATAGTATTGAAGTGCGACCCGTTGGTTCACCTACTTCTTTAGTCAATTGGCGAACCCATACGAAGCGAGTACCTGCCTCTGTTATAAAAGTCTTAACGACCTATTCGGCTCTTTTATCGTTGGGGTATGATTATCGTTGGGAGACTAAGTTTTATCATACGGGGAAAATTTCTAAGGGTACATTAAAAGGCGATTTTATAGTTAAAGCCTCAGGTGATCCTTCATTAGAGAGTGAAGATTTAAATGATATTATTGATCAATTACGAAGTTTAGGTATTCGTCGGATTACGGGTAATATTGTGATAGATAGAACACTTTTTAAAGTCTCTTCTCGAAATAATTCAGGTTTTGATAAAAATAGATATAGTCCTTATAACGCCATGCCTGATGCCATGATGTTTAATGAACGAACCAGTAGCGTTTGTGTTTCATTTAAAGGACGCAAGGCAAAAATTTCGAAAAAATCACCAGATATGAGTTATAAAGTTGTGAATAAGTTACGATTGGTAAATGGTTCTTGTCGAGGGAAACGGGCTTGGCCGAGGGTTACTGTTTCTAAAAAAAGTATGATTTTTTCAGGGAAAGTCTCTCGTCGTTGTGGAAATAGAACGATATGTAAAGTGTTGACCAAGCCACATCTTTCATTTTATTATGCATTAAAAGATAAAATGAAAAAAAATGGGGTGAAATTTCGAGGGAAACTAAAACTTAGAAGAACGCCAAAAAATTCAAAGTATCTTTATTCACATTACTCTAAGAGACTAGAAGAGATTATATCAACCGTAGCAAAAAAGAGCAATAACTTATATGCACGTCAGATTATGTTAACACTGGGTGCAAAAGTTTATGGTAAGCCAGCAACACTTACTAAAGGAAGAAATGCTATTGAACGTATATTAAATCGTTATGGTATTTTAGAAAAAGGTAAAACCTTTATTGAGAATGGTTCTGGACTCTCTAGAATTTCTAAAATTACAGCCCATTCGCTCTCTAACCTTTTAAATCATGCCATGCAACATTATGGACAACGTTGGGCTGAAACATTGTCTATTGCGGGTATTGATGGCACCATTAAACGACGTTTCTCACAAAGTTCAGTTTTTGGACGTGCGTGGATGAAAACAGGAACCATTAAAAATGTTGCCAATATTTCAGGATATGTAGATGGTGCTTCAGGACAGCGCTATGTTGTTGTTGTCTTGGTAAATAACAAATTTTCAGCAAAGTATGGTAGAACTTTGGCAAATAAGGTGATAGAATGGGTTGTGGAGACACAATAGTATGAAAAAAATAGCTGTTATTTTTGCAGGGGGGAAAAGCTCTCGAATGAAACAAGATAAGGCATTAATGCCTTTTGGTGGGTATGGAACATTAGCTGAGTATCAATATAGACGTTTATCTTCTTATTTTTCAGAAGTTTATCTCTCTGCAAAAAACAATAAATTTGAGTTTAACTTTAAACTCGTAGAGGATTGTTATAACGACTCATCACCTTTGGTTGCGTTGGTGTCAATATTTGAGACATTAGATACGATAGATGAAATTTTTGTACTTTCGGTAGATGCACCATTTGTTTCAATGGAAGTAATAGAGAAAATTTACGTTGAAGCAGAGCCTGAAAGCTCAGCGATTGTTGTTGAGTCAACCCATGGACTTGAACCACTTTGTGGTATTTATCGACGTTCCATGTTAACTAAGGCTAAAGAGTTTCTTAAAGCTGATAATCATCGCCTTCAAGCATTGCTTAAAGAGGTGAATGTTCAACGGGTTAGGGTTGAGGATAAAGCGCTCTTTATGAACCTTAATTATCCTCATGAGTATGAAGAGGCAATACGCTTATTACCTTAGTTTGAAGATAGGTTCTCTTCAATCATTTGTGCCATCATACTTTTAGTAAAATAGACAAATTTTTCAAAAAGTTCACTTTTGTATTTGTCTTTATGATAAATCATGTAGAAGTGACGTTTACACTCAAAGTTTTTAAGTGGTACGTGAATAAGTTTTCCGGTTGCTATCTCATTTTTGACTGCTATTTTAGAGATACAGGTGACACATTGATGGTTCATTAGTAGTGATTTAATAGATTCAGTGTGACCTAGTTCTAAAAAGATATTAATATGATCAACTTTATCTTTGACATAGTTTAGGAATACTTCACGTGTTCCTGAACCTTCTTCTCGTAGTACCCATTTTCTAGATTGAATGGTGTCAATAAAACACTCATTGTTTAGTTCTTCATCCGTGGTTACAACAATAAGTTCATCAACACCTACAACTTCTTTAATAATATCACCATCATTGACCATTCCTTCTATAAAAGCGACATCAAGTTCTCCCTCTTTAATAAGTTCTACAATGTTCTTTGTATTTCCCTCTTTGAGTGCAACTTTTACATCGGGGTAGTTGTTCATGTAACTACAGATAATAGGTGGCATTAAGTAGTCGACTATCGTCGTACTGGCACCGACCCTTACCATCCCTTTATTGACAGTATTTTTAAACTCATATTCGATATCATTGATTTTTTTTATGATAGGAGTGATTTCTCGTTCGAAAGCACGCCCCATTTCATTTAGAATTAGTTTTTTATTGATTCGATCAAAAAGGGGATTACCTAAAATTTTTTCTAGCTCTTTAATTGCCATAGAAATAGCTGATTGGCTTAGTCCCATACCTTTTGCTACATTGGTAAGGTGCCCCTCTTTTACAACATTAATAAATATCTCCATTTGCCGGAGGGTTAGTTTATCTTTTTTCTCTCTCATAAAAATATTATATCAGAAAAATAGAAGATTTTAGAGAAAATCATCAAAAAAACTGTACATAACATTAGATTAGATTAAATCTACACCTTTTTCACCTTTGATCATAGCACCGATAATATAGGCATCTGAGTTTGCACAAACAGCTTCTGCATCGTCAGCATCAACGACTAAAATCATACCCACACCCATGTTAAAGGTTCTAAACATCTCTTCTTCTTCTACATATTGTCCCATAAATTCAAAGATAGGAAGTATTTTAATACTCTCTTTTGAAATTTGAGCTCTCATACCTTCTGGAAGTACACGTGGTAAATTTTCAACAATTCCACCACCTGTAATATGTGCCAGTGCTTTAATTTTGTCTCTGTTTGCTTTAAACTCTTTGACATAAATACGAGTTGGTTCCAAAAGTGTATCAATTAAAGGCTTATTGTCAAATTCTGAGTCTAAACTCATTCCCAATTTATCAAAGAAAAGTTTTCGTACTAACGAGTATCCATTTGAATGTACCCCTGAACTTGGTAGTGCTAAAATAAGTTGACCTTCTTTAACATTTGCAATGGTATCCATTTCTGAACGTTCTGCAATACCTACTGCAAAACCTGCTAAGTCAAAGTCATCATCAGAGTACATACCTGGCATCTCTGCGGTTTCACCACCTACAAGTGAACACTCACTTCTTCTGCACCCTTCAGCAATTCCAGATACAACATCTTTTGCATTTTGTGGTACAAGGTGACCTGTTGCATAATAATCTAAGAAGAACATTGGTGTACCAAAGTTACAAATAAGGTCATTCACACACATAGCTACAAGGTCAATTCCTACGGTATCAAACCTATTACTTTCTATGGCAAGTTTTAGTTTTGTTCCTACACCATCAGTTGCTGAAAGAATAACAGGTTCTTTGTATCCTGTTGGTAAGGCATACGCACCTGCAAAAGAACCGATTCCTCCGATAACGTTAGCATCGAATGTTGATTTAACATCCGCTTTAATTGCTTCTACGAAATTGTTACCCGCATCTATATCTACACCAGCATCTTTGTATGAAACTTTTTCCATTATTTTTTGTCCTTGTCATTTTCATTACAGAGAGGAAATGCTGAGTTGAGAACTTTTGTAATATAGCAAAAACCTGTTAATCCACTCATTAGTACGATAAGCATAATGCTCACATGTAGCATAAAAGCAAGTTTTAAAGACCCTACTGCTGCTAGCATTAGAACCATGCCTAATGCTGATGCTAAAATGATTTTTTGCAACTTTTCAACACACATTGTTGACTCCTGTAATTTTTTTGTTATTATAACTAAATCTTACTTTTGCATTATTATGGTTATTGCGTTAATGTTGAAGTTTTTTTTCTATATCTTTTCTCACACAGAAAATGGAGTTTATTTATGGTAAAATTTCACTCAATATAGAAGGATTATAAAATGAATAAAAAAATATTAACGGTCACACTATTAACTTTTATGTCACTACTGTTTGTCAGTTGTGTCGAAGATGATATTAGTGAAAAATCTACACAGATACTATTAAAAGGAAAACCCGATCAAAGTAATCATCAAGATGCTCAAGATTTTTTTGAAGATGGAAATTTTGTTGAGGCTTTAGCATCCGACAAAAAACAATTGGCATTGGATTTAAAGTATTATAAAGAAGAGAGTGCTGAAATATCATTAGATTATAATAATATAGGACTCGATTATGATGAGTTAAAAGAGTATGCAGATGCGTTAGTATATTATAAAAAAGCAATGAAAATAGATGATGTGGTTCTCGATGATAATAATACGGAACGGGCTGCAACTTACTATAACATAGCATCTACCTATGACTCTTTGAATAATTATGCA
>Ga0256826_1001066_pt1 | contig 17024 bp, 16 predicted proteins | sample CV79metaG_FD_185975 | JGI IMG/M metagenome (GOLD analysis project Ga0256826, IMG submission 185975) | Hydrothermal vent microbial communities from East Pacific Rise, Pacific Ocean - CV79 | ecosystem: Environmental > Aquatic > Marine > Hydrothermal vents | place: Pacific Ocean: East Pacific Rise...
AGAAATAGATAGATGCAATGCCATTTATAATATCCAAAATAATAGAAACCCTTTTATTGATCACCCTTTATATGTCTCCTATATTTGGGATCCTGAAAATGCTGTGAAAGAAGTTAAGCTCGCAGACATCATGAATATTTATCCCAATTCCAATGGAGAAATTTTGAATTTAGACATCTATAATACTACATTATCCCATAATTACAGATTGACTATATACAATATTGGTGGCCAAAAAATAAGTGAGGAGCAAATGAATGATAGTCATCATATAATTCATTTAAACAACATGAAGAAAGGCTGCTATATTCTTATGATTAACAATGTTACAACAAATCAAACTTATCATTATAAATTTATTAAGTAGTGTCAAATATTAGAATTACAAAAGAATTTAAATTCGAGACCGCTCACGCTCTAAAAGGATATGATGGCCTTTGTAAACATATACATGGCCATTCCTATGAGCTATTAGTGAGTATTATTGGGAAACCTATTTCCGATGAAAATAGTCCGAAACTAGGTATGGTTATGGATTTTGGTGACCTCAAAAAAATCGTTAAAGAAGAAGTGGTAAACAAAATGGACCACTGTTTAATTCTTAATGCAAAAGGTTCTAAAGCCGAAGCCTTAAAAGCCAGTGACGAGATGTTTGAAAGAGTAATTACGGTACCTTATCAGCCTACAAGCGAAAATATGCTCATTGATTTTGCTGAGAGAATTAAACCCCGATTACCCAAAGGCATTAGTTTAAAATATATGCTTCTCAGAGAAACAGTAACAAGTTATGCTGAGTGGTTTGCCGAAGATCAATTATAAATCTCATAAAATCGATTTTAATTGAAAGCTTATCACCTAAGGATTAACATTAGATTCTAGCTCTCAGAAATAATAATCTAAGCTATGAGATTTTGAAACAAAAATCCTCTCTATACTTTCTGAACATTCACAATTATTCAACTTAGTGTTTCGGTGTCGAGAGCAAACCAACAAATTTGCCTATTGCAATATCTCCTATTCTTCTTTTTTTCCAGTTTTTATCTTATGTTTGCAGACTAACAATCAAAAACATGCAAAATGGAAACAACAAATTTTATTAAGAATGCCAGTAAACATGGGCTGTTTATCGCCGTTATAATGATTTTAATTACTTTAATTTATTATATTTTAAATATTAATGTATTCAACTGGGGCTTTATGGCTTTTAGCTTAGTTCTCACCCTTTCTGTAACAGTTGGTGTTTTTATTATTGGAATTAAATCTTATAGAACGAAAGTATTAGAAGGAAAAATCACTTTTGGACAAGCTTTTCTACAAGGTTTATTAATTGGTGCAGTTGCGTATATTATTATAGCAGTTTTTAATTATATATTTTATGCTTTTATAGCACCTGACTATGCCAATACTCAACTCAATGCATTTATTGAATTTATGGAGGGAATGAATGTACCCGAAGACGCATTGGATGTTGCAATAGCAGATTTTGAAGAAAAAATGAATCCTTTTGGCCAATTTACTAGCGCATTAAGTAGCGGATCAATTATGACCATTTTGGTTTCTCTTATTACAGCAGCTTCAATAAAAAAAGACGCTACAGAAACTCAGATTGTTTAACTTTGCCGAATGGATATATCAGTAATTATACCTGTTTATAATGAGGTAGAATCTTTACCGGAATTAGCCGTTTGGATTGAAAAAGTGATGGATAAAAATAGCTTTTCCTATGAAGTTATTTTTATTGATGACGGGAGTCGCGATGGCTCTTGGAAAATGATAGAGAAGCTATCGGATAAAAATTTTCGAATGAAAGGAATTCGCTTTCAAAGAAACTATGGCAAATCTGCAGCATTAAATCAAGGCTTTAGAAAATCTGAAGGAGAAGTTGTGATTACTATGGATGCAGACCTACAAGATAGTCCCGACGAAATTCCAGCATTATATAAAATGATTCAAGAAGAGAGATTCGATATGGTTTCCGGATGGAAAAAAAACCGACACGATCCTCTAAATAAAACAATTCCTTCTAAATTTTTTAATGGAGCAACCGGCCTTATTACTGGTATTAAATTACACGATTTCAACTGTGGCCTAAAAGCTTATAATACCGATTTAATAAAGTCAATAGAAGTATATGGAGAAATGCACCGATATATTCCCGTGATTGCAAAATGGGCCGGATTCACAAAAATAGGTGAAAAAGTAGTGAAGCATTATCCCCGCATTTATGGCAAAACAAAATTTGGATTAGAAAGATATATTAATGGTTTTCTTGATTTATTGAGCATAAGTTTTGTAGGTCGTTTTGGGAAACGCCCCATGCATTTTTTTGGCCTATGGGGAACTTTGGTTTTCTTCGTTGGATTTATCATTGCTGCCTATTTAGCCTATTCAAAATTCTTCTTGGAAGGTTACCGCATGACAGACAGACCATTATTCTATTTTGGATTAATCTCAATGGTAGTAGGGGTTCAATTGTTTCTCGCCGGATTTATTGGCGAACTAATATCACGTACGGCACATGATAAAAACGAATATCTAATTGCTAAATCTATTGGCATTAATTCACCAAAGGAAACCAATCATTGAAAAAAGTAATCATCATAGGCTCAGCTCATCCTCTGCGGGGTGGCGGTTTAGCTACTTTCAATGAACGATTAGCCAATGCATTTATTCAAAATGGAGATCAGGTAAGAATAGAAACCTTTAGTCTGCAATATCCTTCAATTCTATTTCCCGGGAAAACTCAATATACTGATGAGCCTGCACCCAATGATTTAGATATCAATATTAGCGTGAACAGCATAAACCCTTTTAACTGGATTAAGGTGGGAAATAGATTGAGAAAAGAAAAACCAGACTTGGTGATTCTTCGATATTGGATCCCCTTTATTGCTCCCTCATTGGGCACTATTTCTCGGATTATTCGAAAGAATAAATACTCTAAAATTATTGCTATTGCAGACAATATTATTCCTCATGAAAAGCGACTGGGAGACACTATGCTTTCCAATTATTTTGTCAACTCTGTTGATGGCTTTGTAACAATGAGCCAAATAGTAATGAAAGACTTAGATCAATTTGATCATCAAAAACCAAGGCTTTTTAATCCTCACCCTCTTTATGATAATTTTGGAGAGAAGCTAAATAAAAAAGAAGCACAAAAAATATTAGGATTACCTATTGCTGAGAAATACTTATTATTCTTTGGTTTTATCCGCGATTATAAAGGGCTTGATATCTTACTAGAAGCCATGAGAGATACAAGAATAATTAAGGAAAAAATCAAGCTAATAATCGCAGGAGAATTCTATTCTGGCGAAGAAAAATACAAAAAATATATTGCCAATCACCACTTATCAAACTCATTAATTCTTCATACAGATTTTATCCCCAACTCAAAAGTGGGACTCTATTTTAGTGCTTGCGATGTAATAGTGCAACCCTATAAAACTGCCACCCAAAGCGGAGTAACACAAATAGGTTACCATTTTGAAAAACCAATGATTGTTACTAATGTTGGAGGATTGCCCGAAATTATATTACATAATAAAACAGGCTATGTTTGTGAAGTAAATGCAAAGGATATTGCAGAACATATTTTGAAATTTTACCAAGAAAATAAAGCTGAATACTTTGCTCCTTTTATTAAAGAAGAAAAGAAAAAATATTCTTGGCAAAAACTTGTAGACTCTATTAAAAATGTCGCTGGTTTATAAAATTATCACCCGTAATGCCATTAGCTAAGTCAATATACTTGGAATTTTATTTTATCAATCCTGAGCAAATGCCTGTTAATTTACGCGCCCCCTATTCGTTTCTTTCCCTATATTAGCAGATTAACAAAAAGAATACAATTTATGCATGATTTTGATAAAATTATAAAAAGAGAAAATACTAATTCAGTAAAATACGATCTCAGAAAATTTTATTTTAAAGATGAAAATGTTATTCCTATGTGGGTAGCAGACATGGATTTTGAAACGCCAAAATGCATAACAAATGCGGTAAATCAAAGAGCAGAACATCCCATATATGGATACAGCATCAAACCAGACTCTTATTATAAATCAATCATTAAATGGGTGAACGATAGCCATCAATGGAAAGTAACAAAAGGAGAAATCCACTTTAGCCCTGGTGTTGTACCAGGTTTTACTTTGGCAATTCTTGCTTATTCCCAACCAGGCGACAAAGTTGTGGTTCAACCTCCTGTATATTTTCCTTTCTTTATTGCAGTTGAAAAAAATGGCCGAGAATTATTGCATAATCAACTCCTCGAAAAGAATAACTATTATACAATTGATTTTGATGACTTAGAAAAAAAACTAAGCGATCCCAAAACAAAAATACTTCTCACTTCCAATCCTCATAACCCTGTGGGACGAGTGTGGAAAAGAGAAGAATTAGAAAGAATGCTTTCACTCTGTAAAAAATATGATGTACTACTGCTTTCAGATGAAATTCATAGCGATTTAATTTCCAAAAACCACAAACATATTCCGGCAGCCTTATTAAGTGATGATGCGAAGAGCAGAACTATTACATTTATGGCTCCAAGTAAAACTTTTAATATGGCCGGTTTGGGCACTTCATACCTAATCATACAAAACAGAACTCTGCGAAAACAATACGAAGAAATTATTGAAGCATATCACTTAGGACTTGGAAATATTTTTGGAAATGTAGCCTTAGAAGCTGCTTATAATTTTGGTAGACCATGGCTTCATGATTTATTAAACTATTTGGATAAAAACACCAAACTCGTTCACTCCTTTTTACAAAACAATATACCCGAAATCACATTCTCCCAACCCGAAGCTACTTATCTCTTGTGGTTAAATTGTAAATCATTACACTTAACGGATGAAGAGCTAAATAATTTCTTTATTAAAAAGGCCGGATTAGGCCTTAATAGAGGAACAGTGTTTGGCCTAGGTGGTGAAGGATATATGCGAATGAATATTGCCTGTCCCACAAGTATAATAGAGCAATCCTTAAATCAGCTTCTCAAAGCCGTTAAAGAAAAAAGAACATAAATCTACCAAATACACTTAGAATATCGTTAGGAAGAGATATATTGAATGAGCTATCTGATTTTTAATGTGAATATGCGAAAGGGATACGATAACCTAAACCCCATTCAATAAAATCTGCAACAGCACCATTTCTAGTTTTTAGAGCAGCACGAGCAAAGAAATTATCAGTAATATTATAACTTCCCCCAACTTGAATATAATTATTCCCTTTATGATTTACATGGGGCGATAAATTAAATCCAAGTTGTGTAACCAAAGTTAAACGATACATTCGAAGATAGTGAGCAATATGAATCCCTGCATAAGATAAATCCCCAAATTCTACATTCTCAATTTTGACAGGATAATCGCGTAGCGCTGACTCATAAAAACCATCGAACCCAATTCCTACTTTTCCTACATGATGGTAACACCATGCTAAATCAATAGATGCTGTGGAGATAAAATATGTAGGGCCATCGTATATTTGTGTAGTTGTTGTTTTGCCACCAATACTACCAAAGAGTATCAGTTCAAGATGACGTAAATATTTTGGCATGTCTTTTCTTATAAATGCAGCCCTGGTCTGTGGACGGTAACCATCATCTTTCTTTTTGGTATAATTTCTTACCGGATTAAAGTTATAACGTCCACCAAAAGCCAAACCGGCCAAATTTACACCAATATTTGGGGTACGAGTTGATCCATTTGAAAAATGAGTCATATCCAAATCTAAGGTAAGATCCCATCGTTTCCCAAACTGATAGGAAATTCCTGTTCCAGCATTAAAATATACATTTACAGAGGAACCTATAATTTGTTGATCGGGATTGGTATTGGGATTATATTGCTCAAAACCATAGGAGACACCGGCAGATAACTCCCAATTCCAACTCATTTTTCTTCCTCTAAATACAGGAGCTCTCATGAACATGTACAGAGCTTGTGGTGAGCCCAACTCACCACCATCAAAATACGCAGAATAAAAACCCACTCCATAAACAGGAAAACCATAAAGTTGATCCCATTTTTGTTTGCTCCCATCTGATTGAAATCCCACACGGAAATTATAAGCAGTATAGGGGTTATCCATAATATTATTTAATGAACCCGAATTTTTCATAAATCTACCTTGATGATATTTTACATCCACAACATTAAAAAAACCATAGTTTTTTTGTTCACGGTTTTCTTTAAGTAATTGGGAATAATCCTGAGCCATTAAAGTATTCACTACCAACAGCAATCCTAATAATAATTTATACTTTCTCATTTAATATCTTCCTTATTGCGGTTTATAGCTTTTACAACCTTTTTCTCGTTTACAGGTTCTAATACGTATTCAATTTTTCTTGTATTTGGCCGGTATATATTTCCTGTTGCTACATCAACTACTAAAGGAATAACTCCTGAAAAGATATCGGCTACCACGTATGCAACATGCGGACTGCGCTTTACTTTAAATACCATAGTTTTATAATTATCTTTCCTTACTTCAATCAAACTGCCTTCTTGCAAATCCGTTTTTACTACTCTCATTTTAAAAGGTGCTTCACCTATCAATTTTCCATCTAAAAATACTTGCGCATTTTTAGGACTTCCTGCCATCACATTGATGGTATTCTTTTTCCCGCTAAAAATGGTTGCACATGAACTAAACATAAGTACTGAACTACTAAGAAAAATAAACCCAATTAATACGTTGTTAATTTTATACATAAATCAGAATTATAGAATATAATTTTTTACATTTTCATTAATGTGTCAAAAATATATATAATTCTATTACTATTTTACAAAATCAGACAAAAATATTAAAATCTGATTAACAGCACTTTACAAAGACAATAGTGAAGAGTAGAATCATCAATATATTTTTTAACAATGCTTTGTTTATTTCAAATATTATCACGTATTTTGCAGTCCGTTTTTAAAACAAGAATTAAAAGAAAATAGCGATGTCTAAAGTTTGCGAAATTACAGGAAAGAAAGTTATTACTGGGAACCATGTTTCTCACTCTCATCATAAAACAAGAAGGAAGTTTCAAGTAAATCTTCACACTAAGAAATTTTACGTTCCAGAAGAAGATAAATTTATCACATTAAAGGTTTCTGCAAAAGGGATGAGAATTATTGATAAAGTGGGTATCAGTAACGCTCTTAGAGGAGCAAAAGAAAAAGGATTTTATACTGCATAAGAATTCTTTCTTAAAAAACTATCGTGCTGTTTGATATTTTCGAATAGCACTTTTTTTGCATATACAGGTTTTTAAACCGTCAGTTATCTTGCCCAATATCATGCGAAACTCTGGTTTTAAGCAAGAAAACTAACTAATAGTCAATTAGGAATATTAATTATAATATTTACACCAATTTTTATTAATTTTGCACCCCTAAAAATACGAGTATCATATGTTTGAAGGATTAAATGACAGATTAGAACGTTCGTTCAAAGTACTAAAAGGTCAAGGTAAAATTTCCGAGATTAATGTGGCTGAAACCATAAAGGAAATTAGAAAAGCCTTGCTAGAGGCGGATGTTAGCTATAAAATTGCCAAAGAATTTACAGCAAAGGTTAAAGATGAGGCATTAGGACAAAATGTTTTAACAGCAGTTTCTCCAAAACAATTAATGACAAAGATAGTTCACGATGAACTTGCTTTGCTGATGGGTGGTACTGCTACAGATTTAAATTTAAGCAAAAACCCATCGGTTATTCTGATGGCAGGTTTACAAGGATCCGGTAAAACAACGCATACCGCAAAACTAGCCAACTATCTTAAAAATAAAAAAGGAAAAAAACCCTTAATGGTGGCTTGCGATGTTTACCGTCCAGCTGCTATTGAGCAATTAAAAGTTCTTGGAGCCGAGATTGAAGTTGATGTTTATACTGAAATAGAAAATAAAAACCCAGTTGAAATAGCCAAAAATGCTCTTAAGAAAGCGCATGAAAGTAGCTATAACGTAGTTATTGTTGATACTGCCGGTCGTTTAGCTATTGATGAGCTAATGATGAAGGAAATTTCCAACATCAAGAATGCTATTAAACCAGACGAAACCCTATTTGTTGTAGATGCCATGACAGGTCAGGATGCAGTGAATACTGCAAAAGCTTTTAACGACCAGCTTGACTTTAACGGAGTTATCCTTACAAAATTAGACGGCGATACAAGAGGCGGAGCCGCCTTAACCATTCGATCTATAGTTACTAAACCAATCAAATTTGTTGGTATTGGTGAAAAAATGGATGCATTAGATGTTTTCCATCCTAGTAGAATGGCTGATAGAATTTTAGGAATGGGAGATATTGTTTCTTTGGTAGAACGAGCACAAGAGCAGTTCGACGAAGAAGAAGCCAAGAAACTCCAAAAGAAAATTGCTAAAAACCAATTCAACTTCAACGATTTTCTAAATCAAATAAAACAGATTAAGAAAATGGGTAATGTGAAGGACTTAATGGGAATGATTCCGGGAATGGGTAAAGCTTTAAAAAATGTGGATATTGATGATGATGCTTTCAAGGGTATTGAATCAATTATTTTCTCTATGACAAATCAGGAGAGAGAAAACCCAAAAATAATTGATGGAAGCCGAAGAAGAAGAATTGCAGCAGGCTCAGGAACCGAAGTACGAGAAGTAAATCAACTTTTAAAACAATTTGCCGAAACCAGTAAAATGATGAAAATGATGAGTGGCGGCGGCGGTAAAAAGATGATGAACATGATGAATAACATGCGACAAAGATAATATGAGCAAACTTATAGACGGAAAAAAAACATCTGCAAAAATCAAAAAAAGAATTGCTGCAGAAGTAGCAAAAATTATTGATAATGACGAAAAAGCTCCTCATTTAGTTGCAATACTGGTGGGTGCTGATCCTGCAAGCGAGTTTTATGTAAAAAGCAAAGAGAAAGCCTGTAGAGCTGTTGGTATCACATCATCTGTCTACAGACATTCCGAAAAAACAACAGAATCCGAATTATTGGAAATAATTGATTTCCTAAATAATGATCCTGAAGTAGATGGATTTATTGTTCAACTTCCTCTACCCAATCATATAAATGTAGATAGAATTATCGAAAGGATAAATCCTGCCAAAGATGTGGATGGTTTTCATCCAATGAATATTGGCAAAATGGTTCTGGGAGCACCAAGCTATTTACCTGCAACTCCAGCCGGTATTATGATGCTTATTGATGAATATAAAATTGAAACATCAGGTAAAAATATAGTGGTTTTAGGCCGAAGCAATATTGTTGGAACCCCCATTTCTATCATGCTTAGCCGCAAAAGCAACCCCGGAAATGCCACTGTAACATTATGCCATAGCCAAACAGAGAACCTAAAAGAAATTACTACACAAGCAGATATTATTATAGCGGCCATCGGCCAACCCGAATTTGTAAGAGCCGACATGGTTAAAAAAAATGCTGTTATAATAGATGTAGGAATTCACAGAGTAGATGATAAAACAAAACCAAAAGGTTACCGTATTACTGGCGATGTGAATTTTGATGAAGTAAGTAAAAAAGCAAGTTTGATAACTCCTGTTCCAGGTGGCGTTGGACTTATGACCATTGCGGCTTTGCTGGAAAACACTCTAAAAGCAGCAAAAAAAGAAGTATACAGATAACTTTAAAATTATTATTACTTGCTCCAAACCATAGTTATCTAATCTCACTATTAAAATATATACGTGTATGAAAAAATTAACACTCTCTTTAGCATCACTTATAATAGCACTAAGTATTTCTGCCCAAAACAATGGTTGCATGGACGCTAATGCTACCAATTATAATGAAAATGCAGAACAAAACGACGGCTCTTGCGTTTATGAACCCATGGTTTTTGATCCCACTATTATTGTTGATGTTTTACCCTCTCTAGTGGAAGAAACAAGTGGGCTAATATTCTATCAAGAGGGATTATGGACTCATAATGACTCAGGAGGACAAGCTGCCATTTACAAACTAGATCCTAAAACGGGTACTGTTATACAAACAATTTCCATTGCCAATGGTAATAATATCGACATAGAAGACATTGGCCAAGACGATGAATATATTTATGTTGGTGACTTTGGAAATAACCACGGAACCAGAGATGATTTGACAATATATAAGCTGAAAAAATCTGACATCCCTGCCACAGGTGATATTGAAGTTCTTGCTGAAATTATTGAGTTTTCCTATAATGACCAAGAAAGTTTTGCAAGAAAAAACAGGAATAATGACTTTGATTGTGAATCAATAACATGCTTTGGCGATCATCTTTATATTTTTTCAAAGAATTGGGTAAACAAACAAACAAAATGTTATAAACTCCCTAAAACCCCAGGAAAATATCAGCTTGATATTTATGATACTTTTAATGTGAGAGGATTAATAACAGGTGCCGACTATAATGCCGAAAAAAATGCATTAGTATTACTCGGTTACGAAAACTTCGTCCCTTTTATGTGGGTAATCTGGGATTTTCAATCTGACCGCTTTTTTAGTGGAAATAAACGCCGCGTTGATTTTGCCTATATCTCAGGCGCACAAACTGAAGGTATTTGCTTTACCGATAAAGAAAATTTAACTATTAGTTGCGAGGACTCCTATTATCCCCCCAGATTATTCCATATGAAAATAGAGCAAGTAATTTCTGCCACTACTTCTACCGAAAAATATCAACCTTTCAAAATAGACCTTTTCCCCAACCCCGCTGACCAAATTGTCCAAGTTGTGATTAAAGGCTTAAAGAAACCTAAATTTGATTTAGAAATCTATAACCTAAGATGGCAAAAAGTGAGTCAATATAGCTTTATTGAAGACAACTTTAATAACTCTGTAAATATCCAAATTCCTACATCCGACCTTGAAAAAGGAATTTTCTTTCTAAGAATTAAAGAGGGGAAAAATATTGGGTTCCAAAAATTTGTAATCAAATAAATAATGATTCATTGACCGAATATGTATACAAAAATTGAAGAAGATCGATTATTAGAAGAGGGAAAAATGCTTGCCCTTATGGAAGAGTTTTATACAATTCAGGGTGAAGGTTATAATACAGGACAAGCAGCATATTTTATTCGCGTTGGCGGTTGCGATGTTGGTTGTAGTTGGTGTGATGTGAAAGAGAGTTGGAACCGCAAACTTCATCCGCCTACACTGAGCGATAACATTGTAAAAAATGCTGCATTATACCCAGCAAAAGCTGTTGTTGTAACAGGAGGTGAACCCCTGATGAATAATATGGATTATTTGTGCCAAGAGCTAAAAAAACATGGAATTTCGAGGTTTTTAGAAAGTAGTGGCGCTCACCCCTTTTCGGGAGATTGGGATTGGATTTGTGTTTCTCCAAAGAAAAATTCACCACCAGTTGAGTCTGTTTACAAAAAAGCTCATGAACTAAAAGTAGTAATTCAAACTCCAGAAGATTTTCTTTGGGCCGAAAAAAACGCACAATTAGTTAATAAAAACTGTCTGCTGTATTTACAACCCGAATGGAGTCAGGCAAAAAAAATGATGCCTGCGATAACAGAATATATAATGGCAAACCCCAAATGGCGTATCTCTATTCAAAGCCATAAGTATATGAATATTCCTTAACCAGTCTCCATATACTATAATCATCACGTCTACATTGCTTTATACATAGTCAACTTGTAATTTACTCATCAAATTCAAGTATTACTCCAATATCAAACAATTTTATCATCTGTATATAGAAATATTCTCCAAATAATTATTCATTTTCAAACAACACATTTATTTGAATAATTTCCTTTACTAAACATTAACAATTTCAATAATGCAAAACGATTTAGGTAATTAATTACCTAAATCTTTGATTATTCATCAAGACTTTCTATTTTTGGCATATCATAAAAAATCTAAATGGATTTAACAAATTTTTAAATAATTTTTGTACTTTCACAGATTCAGAATAATATCAAAATCAAATCTTTATTATATGTCAGATAACAATACAAATTCACGTAGAGAGTTTCTAAAGATCGGCTCCCTACTTGGTGTAGGTGTTGCTGCTGCTGGTGCCGCTGCTTATGCAGGTTTTGCCGCCCAAGAGGGGAAAGGTACTCATGGAGCTAAAGCAGAACGCATACTATCAGAATCAGAACAAAAAATTAAAGTGCTTACTGAAGATGGTCAGCTTGCCGAAATTAATGCAAGCGATTTAGCTCCCGTGCAAAAAGATGAGTATACCGATGCCCTTCAACACCAAGGTAGAGAAGGCATTCCGGGTAAACATTGGGTTATGGTCATTGACCTTTCGCGCTGTAGAAATGTAAGAGCTTGTATGGCAGCATGTCAAAACGCTCACCATCTACGCGAAGAGCAACATCATATCAACGTACTTCGTATGCAAGCAGACAGAAATTCTGAGCCCTATTTTATGCCTAAGCCTTGCTTCCATTGCGACAATCCTCCATGTACCAAAGTTTGCCCGGTTGATGCAACATTTAAACGCCAAGATGGAATTGTACTTATTGACAATGAAAGATGTATTGGATGTAGGTTTTGTATAGCAGCTTGCCCATATTCTGCAAGAGTTTTTAACTGGTTTGAGCCAAAAGAAGTAGAGGGAGACGATGATCTTCTTTATAATGTTGAGTTAAACGTACCACAGAAAAAAGGTACTGTATCCAAGTGTTTATTTAGTGCTGATAGATTGAGAGAAGGTAAATTGCCATATTGCGTATCGGCCTGCCCTAATGGAGTATATTCATTTGGTGACTTAAACGAAGATAGTGTTACCAATGGTACTTCTGGCGAAACAGTTCGTTTTAGTGAATTGATGCGTAAAAATGCAGGGTATACTTTACTTCCTGAATTAGGAACCAAACCAAATGTATATTATCTGCCACCAAAGAACAGAATGTTTCCCTTTGAATATAAAGGTAAAACAACTTTGGAAGACGAGCATCACGGTTAAAAAATAAATGTTGAATAATAAAAAAATTAAAAATATGTCTGAATCTTTAACAAAAGAAGAAACTAGGATACTGCTAGACAAGTATGCAGAAGACGCTATCAGACCTTTAAAAAATCATAGAGGCTTCTTAGCTTGGATGGGTTTTTTAATAGCTGTATTAGGCGTTGCAGGATATGCATACTATCTGCAGCTTACTACTGGATTAGGCGCTACTGCCATGCGCGATTATATTAGTTGGGGACTTTATATCGCCAACTTTGTTTTCTTTATTGCAGTTGGATTGGTGGGTATGCTTATAAGTGCTGTTTTAGGATTACTTAAAATGCAATGGGCCAAACCTATTTCTAGAGTCTCGGAAATTATTGCACTAGGTTTTGTTATGATAGCAGGGTTGGTTATTGTTAGTGATATGGGACGTCCTGATAGACTCCTCCACTTATTTATGTATGGTCGAGTACAATCACCTATTGTTTGGGATGTTACTGTCGTAATGACCTATACTTTTATAAGTATGCTATTATATATTCTACCTCTAATTCCCGATTTAGCTTTCATTAAAAAGAAAATGAAAGATATGCCTACTTGGCAATACCAGCTTTATAATGTATTAAGCTTAGGATGGATAGGAACACCGGAGCAATACAAATTACTGCATAAGAGTATCAGAATGTTAAGTATTATTATAGTACCTGTTGCTTTGGCTATTCATACTGTAACATCTTGGTTATTTGCGGCTACACTTCGTTCCGGTTGGGACACCACAGTATTTGGTCCTTACTTTGTGTCAGGAGCTTTTGTATCAGGGGCAGCAGGAGTAATTATAGTAATGTATGTATTAAGAAAAAATTATAAATTAAAGGATTATTTTACCGATTATCATTTTGACATGATGGGAAAACTTTTGGTTTTTGTTTCTCTGCTCTATGCTTATTTTAACCTAAACGAATTTCTAGTACCAGCATATAAAATGAGATCTGGAGAAGCAGTACACTTACATAGTTTATTCCAAGGTGCTTATGCAGGATTATTTTGGTCAGTACAAATTATTGGAATGGGACTACCTATATTATTCATGATTTTTAAGAAGGGTAGAAAACCTAATAATCTTACATTTATCGCTGCAATAGTATTAATTGGTGCTTTTTTGAAAAGATACATCATTGTAATTCCTACTTTAATGCACCCTTACTTACCTATTCAAAATGTTCCAGATAATTTCCATAAATATTTCCCAACCTGGATAGAAATGGCGGTAACAGCCGGAGCATTCTCTTTAGCTCTCATTATTATTACTATTTTACTTAAAGTATTTCCTGTAATTCCTATGTGGGAATTAGCAGAGGAAAAAGGGATAAGTGAAGAATTTGAAAAATATGACTAAAACAGTGGATATGAAGACAAGAAATATAATTTTAAAACTAAGTGCGCTCCTTATTCTTTTGATGCCTGTTTTTAGTTCAGCTCAAAGTAACTGGATGGTGAGCGAGAAAAAGCAAGCGGATAAAAACCCTATAGCCTTTTCTGATAAAAGTGTTAAAGCAGGAAAACAAGTGTTCCTTGCAAATTGTAAATCCTGCCATGGAGATCCTGGTAAAGCTAATGGTTTACCATTGGTACCTCCTCCAACAGATTTTGCATTACAAGCTTTTCTGGATAAAAATACTGATGGTAGCATCTTTCATAAAATGACGGATGGACAAGCAACAATGCCAACTTACAAATCCATTCTTAGTAAAGAACAAAGATGGAATATTGTTAACTTTATCCGCTCCTTTGACGCGAATCATGTAGCTGAAACACCTGCTAAAGAGCAACATACTGTCATTACAACTGTTGAAAACGACGAAATTGGTAAGCCCTATTATTTAGACGTTAAAATTGATGCTGCTACCACGGAAGCAACAGTTACTTTCTTTGGCACTTCTAATAACGAAAAAGTAGCTATAAAGGATGCAGAAATATTCATCGGTATTAAACGTTATTTTGGTAATTTACCAATAATGGAGGCTGGTTCAACCACAGATGAAAATGGGATCCTAAAAACATTTTACCCTTGCGATATGCCAAGTGGGGAAGATGGAAAAGCTGTTTTAATTGCCTATCCAATTGATAAGGAGAAATATGGCGAAATAATCAAGACTGCTGATTTACAAATTGAATCCTGTCATCCTAGTAATTTTACAGAGACCAGAGCTCTTTGGGCCAATCGAGCAAACTTCCCTATTTGGCTAATTATAACTTATTTTAGTATGCTTGCTATAGCTTGGGGAGTAATGGGAAAAGCCATTTTAAATGTGATTAAAATAAAAAAGATAGGAAACTAATCTGAATATATTTTACAAGAAAAAGACCAGGTTTGTTTAAATCTGGTTTTTTTTTAGTTTTGTCAAAAAATTCACATTTAAATATGTCAAGACCAAGTATTAAACTTTTTTTCATTTCACTTATTATATTGTCTACTGTACAGGGATATTCACAAAAAGATATTCTAATTACTAAAGACAATACCAAACTCGTAGGCGAAATTAAAGAATTAACCAATGGTGTAATCACTATGAAAACATCTTATAGTGATTCCGATTTTAAAATTGAATACTTAAAAGTAAAACGAATAATTTCTGAGAGGACCTTTAGAATTAATCTATCAAATGGAGATAGATATTTTGGCATCATTACTGAAGACACAATAAGCCATCAAATAAGAATTTTTGATCCTGATATAGGTTTTGTGCTTATACAAGCTGAAGATTTAGTTTATTTAAAACAAATAGATGATGGGAATATTTTTGACATATTAAATCTCGCATTAGATATAGGTTACTCCTTTACAAAAAGTAATAATTTACATCAGTTTAATAGCAGTTTACATGCTGATTATTACAGAAAAAAATGGGGGCTTTCTGGTAAAGTTAACACCGTACAAAATATACAGGACAAAGTTGAGCCAACTAAACGTACAACTGGAGATATTGAGCTGAAGGTATTTCATAAAAACGATTTCTTTAGTTCAATTAATGCCGACTTTTTGAGCAATAACGAACAACAAATTGATTTAAGAGGTAGTTATAATTTGAGTTTTGGTAAGTATTTTATCCATACAAACAAAGTATATTTTAATAGCTCTATAGGATTTGCCTATACTATAGAGAATTACTCCGACACCATTAGTGATAAACAAAGCCTTGAAGGAAAAATAAAAATTGAGTACAATATGTTTGATATGGGTGATTTAAACATGTTTACAAGTATTTCTTTATACCCAAGTATCACAGAAAAAGGGAGACTTAGGTTTAATAACAAATTCAATGTAAAATATGATCTCCCTCGAGATTTTTACCTTAAAGCAAGCTTAGATTATAATTATGATACTAAACCCATTGAGGGAGTTACCCCGGATGATTATGTATATACTTTTGGTGTAGGCTGGGAATTATAATAAATAATTGAATTGTTTACCAAGTAGCATCATTCCCATTAACCTTATTATTAAATGAATCAGTAAAGAACAGCTACAGTTAATAACCTTACTGCATATATTTGCATGGCGGATTTATCAACCACAATTTCTCTGTCTACCCAGCTACTAAATCATTTGCTTTATGCTTAAAATTTTATGAATCACTCCGCTAGAAATATATACTCTGTTGCTGTAAATCCACTTAGTTTATTTTCTTCACAAAGATAAAGGATTTCAATAGAAAATTTCGCGAATGGTTTCTTTTTTTTCTCTCAATTACTTCTTAATCAGTCGTTAGTGTTAGTTTTGTATTCATAATAATATGATTTATATTTCTTATAATACAAAATAAAAATTTAAGCACGTGTAATGAATATGTTTTTAGCAAGTATGATTGTTCACTTAACTCTATGATAAACATGTTCAAGCAGACATTGTATAAAACAATAATTTCAATAAAGAAAAGAGCCAATCTCAGTTTTGAGATTGGCTCTAAATATCCTTTACCTTTGAATCACAAATTTCTTAACCCCAAATGCATCGTTATTTTTCACTTTTATAAAATACATTCCCGGTTGAACATCATCTAAGTTGAAAGAAGTTATCAGGCGTTC
>Ga0256826_1001067_pt1 | contig 17016 bp, 13 predicted proteins | sample CV79metaG_FD_185975 | JGI IMG/M metagenome (GOLD analysis project Ga0256826, IMG submission 185975) | Hydrothermal vent microbial communities from East Pacific Rise, Pacific Ocean - CV79 | ecosystem: Environmental > Aquatic > Marine > Hydrothermal vents | place: Pacific Ocean: East Pacific Rise...
AGAAACATCAAGATCAATATCGATTTTTAGCTCTTCTTCTTGAGCTTCAGGCATTGAAATCTCTTCGTCGTTTATTTCAATTGGATCGCTATATAAACCATCCTCTTCTAACTCTTCTTCTACTACCTCCATCACTTCATTCTCTTCTATAACTTTTTCAACATCAATAGTCTCACCTGCAAGTTTTGAAATGATTTTATAAAAAGTATCTAAGTTTTCGCTAATTAAATTTATGTCAGAGTTTGTGTTTACTATAGTAATAGTCTCCAGCGCATCTTCTATTCTTAAGTTAGCTGCAACACCTTTAAGTTTATGTGAAAGTACTTTTAAGTTCTCTAGTTCATTATTGTTTAAATAGAGATATAACTCTTTCTTAAACTCTTTTGCTTGTTCGATAAAATCTTGAATAAACTCTTCGATTAAATCTAATGGTAAACCTAGCTCATCCGATGCAACAGATGGATCATAAATATAACCATTGTCAAAAGTCTCTTTCACTACTTCAATATGTTTCCGAGGTTTTTCTACTACCTTTTTCTCCTCAACAACTAGCTCTTCAATATCATCTTCAATGTCAATGTCAAGAGGAATATCGTTATCTAACTCTTGAGGTATTTCTTTTGTCTTTTGAGGCTCTATACTAGGAGGAGTCTCTTTAACAGGAGTAGGTTCATCATCAAAACCTACTATATTTAGAGGTTCATCATCCATATTTATATCAAGAGGTGTCTCATATGGATCATTGGTAACTGAACTTCTACTCTCTTGTTGAGTAAATGCTTTCTTCGGAGTAGGCTCTTCTCTTGGGGATGCATTAAAGATTTGTTTGCTTTCTTGGCTGATTACGGGTGTTTCTCTTTGTGTTATATCACCAGATATTCTTTCACTCTCTTTAGCAGTTAACTCTCTTAAATGGTTTAAACTTACTAAGTAGGCTGTTGATGATGGGTTATCCACTAAAAATGCTGTATTAATCTGAATAGTAGCAGTATAATTTTTATTATTTACATTAATAATTACTTTTGATTCTTCATTAGATTCGGCACAAGTAATGAAATCTATCCAGTGTACATGTTTAAAATTATGAACATATCCAGGAGTCTTTACAAATAAATCTGAAAAATCATGAACTTCAGCACGCAAACCTTGAAGGTCTTCAAAACCTAACTTCTTTAAATCTATTTCATCAATTCCTAAAAACTCTTTTTGAAAATTGTAAATTAACATATACTCTTTCTCCTACTCTTGTGTCTCTAACATAGTGTTGTATTTTTCTTTTATATCATTAATATTTTTTCTTGAAGCTTCTTTCATTACGGCTATATAGCCTGTTATTTTATCATCTTCATTTTTTATAGGTAGTATTTCAGTCTCAACCCAATAATATTTTTCATCTTTTCTTAAGTTTATTATAAGACCATTCCATGCTTGTCCACCAGATATGTTTTTCCACATTCGTGCAAACTCTGCTTTTGGCATCTCTGGGTGTCTTATAATATTATGTGATTGACCAACAAGTTCTTCAGATGTATATCCGGAAACTTTACAAAATGCTCTATTTACATAAGTGATAACTCCTTCTAAGTCTGTTTGACTTATTAGGACATCTCCTTCAATTATATACTCTTCATCAGTTGGCGTATCTGTACCCATAAAAAAACCTTAATAACTAGAATCATTATAAATATATCATAAACAAAGATAAATAAAACTTAGTTATAAACCTTTTTCACCGTTTTTGCATCTTTTTCGCTTAATATTGTACAAATTTCCTCAAAGCTTACTTTTTTTAGTTCATTAAATGTTCCAAAGTGATTGAGAAGCTTTTTTATCTTTGCTTGAGAGATGCCATTTAAACTAAGAAGTTGACTCTCTTGGTCAAGTTTGAGTTTTGTTTTTTTATGAAAGGTTATAGCACTTCTATGTGCTTCATCTCTAAGATTTTGTAGCCATTGGAGCCTTTTATCACTCTCTTTGAGTCGAAAGATTTCATCTTTTGTGTAGATGATATCTTTTGCTTTACCTTTGGCTCTATGTGTCTTGGCATCAATTTTCTCTTTAGATATAGCGATAACTTCAAGGTTAATAGCATTAGATTTTAAAATTTCTAAAGCTAGTTTTAAAAGTGTTGCACCACCATCAAGAAGCCATAAGTCTGGAGGAGAGTTCTTAGAAAAACTAGCAACTCTTCGGCTGAGTGTCTCTCTCATCTGCCCATATTCATCTTTTGCTTCAAGATGGTAAGTTCTGTAAGATTTTTTATCAAACTTTCCATCTTCATAGACAACCATAGCACCAACTGTAGCAACTCCAGATATATGGGAGTTATCAAAGATTTCAACTCTTGATGGTTTGTCTTGAAGTTTGCATAACTCTTGAATTTCTAAAGGTATCTTTGTATGGTCTATTTTTTTATCTTTTTTAAGTAGTTCATCTGCATTTAAGAAAGCTAGTTCTATTAAATCTTTTCTTTTACCTCTTTTTGGAAGTGATATATCTGCTTTTTTTTCAAAAATTTTACTTAAATGTTCACTAATAATGCTAATACCCTCAATCTCTTTTCCTAGAACTATAGGTGCAATAATAGGAGGTTTCCCCTCTTTATAGTAATCAAGTAAAGCTCTAAAATAGAGTTCATCTTCAAAAAAATCTTCATTGATATTTACAAAATCATGCGAAGAGGAGATAATTTTTCCGTTTCGCATAAATATCCGAATAATAACAGCTCTTTTCTGTGAATTTTTTACAACAAAAATATCGTAGTTTGCATCAGTAGCAAAATCTATATCACTCTTTATTTCTGAACGACTTATTCTCTCTATTCGGTCTCTAATCTCGGTTGCCTCTTCAAAACGCATCTCTTCTGCATAGAACATCATCTTTTCTTGAAGTTTTTGAATAAGTATATTTTTATTTTTAATCAGTGAACTTGCTAATGTGACTTCTTGAAAGTATCTCTCTTTAGAAATAGGAAGTTCACAAGGACCTAAACACTTATCTATTTGATGGTAAAGACAGAGTTTTTGTGATGTAAGAGAGGACTTTTTTTGTACTAGTTTACAGATTTCGTAGATAGAGTCTAGTATATCTCTTGCACCAATAGAGTAAGGTCCAAAATAGGTAATATCTTTACTTTTTTTTAAAATTTTACGCGTTATTTCAAAACGAGGATATTGTTGAGATTTATCTATGTAAATATAAGGATATGTTTTATCATCACGAAGTAAAATATTGTACTTTGGATTGAGTTGTTTGATAAGAGAATTTTCAAGAATAAGTGCATCATGTTCACTTTTTACAACTATATAGTTGAGTGAAGTAGTCTGCTCTATCATTTTTTTTATGCGTATGGAGAGAGTTTTATTTGCTTGGAGATTTGGTGTAAATTGCCAATAACTTTTTACTCTATTTATAAGATTTTTCGCTTTTCCTATATAAAGTAAATGTCCACTTTTATCAAAGTATTGATAAACTCCCGCTGATGTAGGAAGTTGTTGAATAGTCTCTTTAAGTGTCACTGTTACTCTTTTTTACTATCTCTTGAATACTTTGCATCAAAGCTTTTAGTTTTGCATCATCTGTTGGAATAAGAAAGTTTCCTTTTGCTCTTTCCCTATAGAGTTGAGGCTTTTTAAGTGTAAAAACAACTTGTGTTGGTGGTGTATGTGTTACAAAAGCTTTTATATCTGTAATATTAACCTCACTACATTCATCAGGAGTGTAAAAATTTAAAGCACTTTTAATACTTTGTATATTATTATCAAACTCTTGTTTAGCTCCAGGGTGAGTAAGAACAAAAAAGAGTGTATTATTTTTAACATAGGCAAACTTTATCATTTTTTGTAAAAGAGGACTAAAGAGCGATTGAATAGTGCTTATACATTTGTGTTTAGCGAGTTTAGAAAATTGAGGTTTATTTTGAAGAAGATTAATAATATCTTTAGCATTTTTCATATGCTTATTATAGCAAGCTTTTTATTAAGTATGAGTGGATGTGGTTACAAAACAGCACCATATTATGAAAAAGAAGTTATCCATAGTGATGCAAATATAAAATTTATTTTAGAAAAAGAGAAGAGTGACAGTAATGAGAGTTGCAAATAATGTTTAAGTATGACATAATTATTATAGGTGCAGGTGTTGCAGGTCTTTATGCTGCTATGAAGATACCAAAAGAGAAAAAAGTTTTAATTATAAATAAACGAGAAACTTTTAAATGTAATACTTTTTATGCTCAAGGTGGTGTTGCTTTAGCTCGAGATAAAGAGGATATTCCTACGCATATTCAAGATACTCTTGATGCAGGAGATGGTCTTTGTGACTTAAATGCTGTAGAAATTTTATCTCAACAATCAAGAGAAGCTATTGATGACCTGATTGAGAATGGTTTTGAGTTTGATAGAGATGAAAATGGATTGCTTCTTTATACAAAAGAGGCAGCCCACTCATGCGAGAGAATACTCCATGCAGGTGGTGATGCAACAGGAAGATATATGCATCATTTCTTATTAGAACAAAATCAGCATGCTATGCTGACAAATGCTAGAGTAGTTGATCTGCTTATAAAAAATGATGCATGTTATGGTGTTACTGTCTTAGACCATAGAGAGAGTCGAAATATTTATGCAGAGAATGTCATTATTGCAAGTGGTGGTGTTGGTTCACTCTATGAGTTTCATACAAATGCACCTTGCATCAGTGCTGACATACAAGGTCTCTGTGTTGAAAAAGGGATAGCACTTGATAGAATGGAGATGCTACAGTTTCATCCTACTGTTTTTGTAGATAGTAATAATGCTCAAAAAATGTTGCTTACTGAGGCACTTAGAGGTGAGGGTGCAACTATAGAAGATGAAAATGGAAAAAGATTTCTTTTTGAGTATGATGAGAGAGGGGAACTTGCATCAAGAGATATAGTAAGTAAATCTATTTATCACTATAAAAAGAGAACAGGAATGCAAGTTTTTTTAGCTTTTGAGGCTTTTGATGAGGAGTATTTTGAGAAAAGATTTCCAAATATATGCTCAAACCTTCGAGCTTTAGGTTTTAATGTCCCAACACAAAGAGTCCCAATTTCTCCAGCTTTTCATTATGCTATTGGAGGAATTAGGTCTGACTTAGATGCCAAAGTTCCTAGTGTAAAAAATTTATATGCAGTAGGTGAAGTTGCATCAACAAGAGTGCATGGTGCAAATAGACTCGCTTCTAACTCTTTACTTGAAGGATTGGTTTATGCACATAGAGCTGTTGATGCAATTTTAAAAGATAAAACAGAGAAAAAGATGCAAGAGTTTGATGTAAGAAAATCTATAATGAGTTTGAAAGAGGATAAGGCAAAAAAGAATCAACTTCGTCGTATAATGTGGGAAAATGTATCTATTGTTAGAACAAAGAGTGGATTAAATGATGCATTATCTTCAATTAATGCTCTTTTAAATGAAAAAATTGGTACACTACTGAAATTTCGTTTATTAACGGCGAGAGAGATAGTCCAAGGGGCTCTTTCTCGTGAAAAATCAATAGGTGTACACACTATACTAGAGGAGAAATAATGGAACACACTTCCGTAACTGAGACTGCAGTAGCAGTTGCTCAGCACGCATCAGCTGATGTTAATTTAGCAACAACATGGGTAGGATGGTTAAGTTTAGCTGTCTTTGTTATAGCATACTATTTTATTGCAACAGAGGATAAATATGAAGTAAACAAAGCAAAACCAGCACTTTTTGCAGGTACTTTTATGTTTATGCTTATTGGTGTTTATTACGCAATTAACGGTTTAAATCCTGATCCTTTGCATCATGAATTAGAACATCTTATTTTAGAGATTGCTGAGATTTTCTTCTTTTTACTTGTTGCTATGACATATATCGAAACTCTCATTGAGCGTGGTGTGTTTGACTTAATGAAGTTTAAACTTGTATCAAAAGGTTATACTTATAAAAAACTTTTTTGGTTAACAGGTCTTTTAGCATTCTTTATCTCTCCTGTAGCAGATAACTTAACAACGGCACTTATCCTCTCAACGGTACTTTTTACTATTGATAAGAAAAACCTTGCATTCTTAGTACCAGGTGCTATAAATATTGTTGTTGCTGCAAATGCTGGTGGTGCGTGGTCTCCATTTGGTGATATTACAACACTTATGGCTTGGACTGCAAATAAGGGTGAGTTTATTGACTTCTTATTCCTTTTTCCTGCTTCTATTTTAGGCTGGTTAGTAACTGCAACACTACTCTCTATGTCTGTTCCAGTTGGGCAACCTCCATTTGATGCAGAGAGTGAGAAAAAACCAGAAGTTTTAGATGGTGGTATGGGTGTAACTTATTTAGGTGTTGCGACTATTGTTGTTGCTGTTCTTGGGCATCAATTTTTTCATTTTCCTGCAATGTGGGGTATGATGTTTGGTATGGCTGTATTAAAACTTTATGCTGTACATCTTCATAAATCTGGTCAAAATGGTTTTAACATCTATATAAATATGCAAAAAGTTGAAAATGACACACTTCTTTTCTTCTTTGGTATCTTATCTGCTGTTGGTGCTTTACACTACTTAGGTTTCTTAGAATATATACATAATATGTACACTTTAGTTGGTCCAACTATGGCAAATGTTGGAGTAGGTTTCCTCTCTGCCGTTGTTGATAATGTACCAGTTATGAGTGCTATCTTAAAATCATCACCAGAGATGGATACAGCACAATGGATGTTAGTTACTATGACAGCAGGTGTTGGTGGAAGTCTTATCTCTTTTGGTTCAGCAGCAGGTGTTGGTGTTATGGGAAGACTTAATGGTATCTATACATTTAGTTCTCATATGAAACATGCTTGGACTATTTTAGTAGGTTATATTGTTTCAGTAACTATTTGGTATTTTCAATTTGAAATCTTAGGTCTTTACTAGACCTTATACATCTCCTTCTTTGGAGATGTCCTTTTTCTAAATCAAAAATTAATCTTATTTTTGATATTCTTCTAGTAATTAAATTATTCTATTTTTAAAGGCATTTATATGACAAATGTTAGCATCGTTGTTTTAGATTTTGGTTCTCAATATACACAACTTATAGCTCGTCGTCTTCGTGAAGACAAAATATACTGTGAAATTCTTCCTTACCACACTTCGGTAGAAGAGATAAAAGCAAAAAATCCTAAAGGTGTCATTCTCTCTGGTGGACCATCTTCTGTTTATAATGAAGATGCATATCAAGTTGACCAAGGTGTTTATAGTATGGGTATTCCTGTTCTTGGTATCTGTTATGGTATGCAAAGAATAGCTGTAGACTTTGGTGGAAGTGTTATCCGTTCTGATCATCATGAGTATGGAAAAGCAGAATTAAAATTAGAGAGTGATTCTCCACTTTTAGCTGATTGTGATGATGGTCGTATCGTTTGGATGAGTCATTCAGATAAAGTAGATGAACTTCCAGAAGGTTTTACTCCTATTGCTACTAGTGCAAACTCTCCTTATGCAGCTATTGCAAATGAAGAGAAACGCGTTTATGCAATGCAGTTTCACCCAGAAGTTCAACACTCAGAAGAGGGTTACTTAATGCTTCGTAACTTTGCAAAAAATATTTGTGGAGTTACTGAAAAATGGAAAATGGAACACTTCTTAAAAGAACAAATTAGACTTATTAAAGAAAAAGTTGGTGATGCGAAAGTTCTTTGTGGTCTGAGTGGTGGTGTTGATAGCTCTGTTGTTGCTGCTATGCTTTATGAGGCAATAGGTGATCAACTTATTCCTGTGTTTGTAGATAATGGTCTTTTAAGAAAAGGTGAGCGTCAACAAGTTGAAGATGTATTTAAAGTAAATCTTAAAGCACCTTTAGTAGTTGCTGATGCACAAGAACTTTTCTTAGGTCGTTTAGCTGGAATTAGTGATCCTGAAGAGAAGCGTAAAATTATTGGTCATACTTTTATTGAAGTATTTGAGCAAGAGGCTAAAAAACATGATGGTATTAAGTTCTTAGCACAAGGGACTCTTTATCCTGATGTTATTGAGTCTATCTCTGTAAATGGTCCATCTGAAGTTATTAAGTCACACCATAATGTTGGTGGTCTTCCTGATTGGATGGATTTTGAGTTAATTGAACCACTTCGTGAACTCTTTAAAGATGAAGTTCGTAAAATAGGTTTAGAGTTAGGTTTACCAGCAGATATGATTAACCGTCATCCATTCCCTGGGCCAGGTCTTGCAATTCGCATCATGGGTGATGTAAATATTCCTGATTTAAATCTTCTTCGTGAAGCTGATGTTATCTTACTTGATGAACTTAAAGCAAGTGGTTACTATGCTAAAACTTGGCAAGCATTTGCAGTTTTACTCAATGTAAAATCAGTAGGTGTTATGGGTGATAACCGTACTTATGATAACACTGTATGTGTGAGAGTTGTAGAAGCTGTAGATGGAATGACTGCAACATTCGCTCATTTACCACATGATTTACTTGAGAGAATCTCTCGTCGTATCATTAATGAAGTAGATGGAATTAATAGAGTTGTTTATGACATCTCTTCTAAACCACCAGCTACTATTGAGTGGGAGTAGAGATTTTCTCTCTTCCCTCATATGCACTCTAAGACTTATCTTTTTTCTATCTCTTCACATCCTAATGCAATACATATTAACTCTTTAAGTATTGATTTTCTTCAACCCTTTATTGACTTTTCTCAATATGATTATTTTATTTTAACTTCTAAACAAGCTTCAAAAGCACTTACTTACTATAAAAAAGATGCATACATAGATACAAAAGCACTCTGTATCTCAAAAGCTACTGCTAAAAGTTATAAAAATATTGGAGGTGAAGTTTTAGGTGTTGGTAAAGGGTATGGTGATAAACTTTATGACATTATCATTCAGTACCCAAAAGAGATAAGATGGCTTTATTTAAGAGCTTCTATTATTGCTTCAGATTTTGTAGAAATTTGTAAAAAAGAGGGTTATAATATTTCAGAAGTTATTGTTTATGAGAGTAAATGTTCAGATGAAATTTTAGAAGTTCAAGTAAATGAAGAGGATACTCTTATTTTCACATCTCCTTCAAGTGTAAAATGTTTTTTAAAAAAGAGTGTTATAAGTAAGAAAAATAGGGTTGTTGTTATAGGTAGAAGTACAGCAAAAGCTCTTCCTGTTGGCATAGATTTTATTGTATCAGCAGAAACAACAATTCAAAGTTGTTTAGAAACCTTAGAATCATAAAATATTTAGAATTTCCCCACTCTTTTTTGCTATAATTAAAAAGTCAACTCTTTGAAGGAGATCTATGAACATTGTAAAGCTGTTTTTTATATATTTTATTACTTCAACAATACTCAATGCAGAGTACATAAGAAGTATACAACTTGGTTCTTTCCCAAGTGAAAAGGCTACACTCAACTCATTAGAAAAAGTAAATAAAATCCTTAATGAAGATGCTACTATTACAACCCTTATGCAAAAAAATGATTTTCGTTTAAAATATAGAGCTTCTGGAAAATATTTCATTTCACTTTTAGAACCTTTTAGAGATAAAACTACTTTACAAAAAGTATTAAATAATCTTCGAAAATCTTACCCCGATGTTTATGTGAAAAATTTTAAAGATTTTCCTGCTAAAGATTTTCTTCAAAAAGAGAAAATAGCCTTAGATACAAAAATTATAGAAGAGATAGTTGTTCCTATAGTGGAAGATAAGGTTGAAATACCAAAAGAGATTATTGTTATAGAAGATAACATCGAAGAAGTTTTTGAAAAAGTTGAAACAGTAGTAGCAAAGGAGAGCTTACCTGAAGCGAAAAAAATTGTACCAGTCGAAATAAACATAGCCCTTATCATTTTTTTAACTCTTTTTGAATTTATTATTATTGTTATGTTAATAAAGTTTATTTTGAAATATAAAAAAGAGAATGAGACACATATAAATAAAGAGCTAATTTATAGTGAAAAAATTGATCAATTGAGTGAAAATGTTACAACAAAGGATCAACTTTTATCTCATGTAAGTCATGAGCTTCGAACTCCAGTAACGGCTATTATGGGATTAACACATTTAGTTTTAGAGAGTGAGTTATCAAAACTTCAAAAAGATTATATTTCAAAAATAGAGAGTTCTTCTGAGCATTTACTCAATTTAATAAATGATATTTTAGATGTATCAAAAATGCAAGCAGGTGAGTTGAGACTTGAAAAGACAGAATTTAATATAAATGATATTTTAGAGTATGTTTTTAATGTGAATGCGATTCATGCAAAAAGAAATAATAGTTCACTTTTTATGGATGTAGCCCTTAATATACCATCAAAAGTTGTAGGAGACTCTTTACGCTTAGGACAAATTCTGATTAATCTCATTGGAAATGCTGTAAAGTTTACACATAATGGTGAGATTACTTTAGAGGTAAAAAAACTTTCAACAGTAGCTGATAGTCTAAAACTTGAGTTTAGCATTATTGATACTGGTATAGGTATGACAAAAGAGCAGGTTAATAATATTTTTGATTCATATTATCAAGCTGAAGATTCAACAACAAGAAAGTTTGGTGGAACAGGATTAGGTCTTGCTATATCTAAAGAATTAATAGAGATGATGGATGGGGAAATTAAAGTTACGAGTAGTAAAGGAAAGGGAACAACATTTAGTTTTAGTGTGGTTCTTCAACTAAAAGACCCAGAAAATAAGCGTCAATATAGACTTCCATCATCCTCTATGTTACATAAAAAGATTTTGATAGTAGATTCATCTAATAAAAATGTAGTTTCTTTAATAAAATTACTGAGTTATTTTAACTATAAAACAAATGTAATACCATCTTTTGAAGAGTCAGTTATAGAGAGTCAAGAAGAATTCGATATTATTATAATAAATCAATTTAATCTTACAAAACAAGCTGTTCAATCAATCAACAGTATGAAAAAGAAGTTAAAAACTAAGTTAGTTCTAATCAATGAAATTTACAGTAGTATTAATAATGATATGCTAAAAGATATTGGTGTTGATGCCTTTTTAGAAGTTCCTTCCACTCCTCAAAGTATTCTTAATATGATTGTTGAGTTATATGTTGTAAAAAATTTAGATAAGAAATCTAAGAAAACAACAATGAAGGATAAATTAAAAACACTTTTAAAGAAGAAAATTCTTATTGCAGAAGATAATGATATAAATCAAAAAGTAATTTCTGGGCTTCTTTCCCAAACGGGAATAGAGTTGACATTTGTTCAGAATGGACGAGAAGTTTTAGATTTACTTTATAAAGATACACATTTTGATTTAATTCTGATGGATATCAATATGCCAAAGATGAATGGTTTTGAGGCAACAAAAGAGATCCGTCAAATAAGTAAATATAATGCTCTTCCTATTTTAGCTTTAACGGGAGATGTAACAGAGAAAGCTGTTTCACAAGCACTTGAATCTGGAATGCAAGGACATATTTCTAAACCTATTATTATAGATATTTTTTATAAAAAAATCTTTGATGTCCTCTCTGCAAAAAAAATTGACCTTATGCAAGAGAAGAAAATAGCAGAGTTTAAGGAGCATAAAGATGATGGTTATAATGAACTCTCTACTTCCATTGGTTTAGCTCGATGTGATGGAGATAAAGAGTTTTATAAATCAATACTTAAAGATTTTAAGAGTATGTATATTAATTCTCCTATAAATTTAGAGGAGTTATGCCAAAACTCTCAATTTAAAGAGGCTAGACAAAAATCTATGGATATTAAGGATATCGCACTAAATATAGGTGCTTATAACCTTTGTGAAAGTGCAGCAGGTATGGAGTATGAGTTTGAAAAGGGAGAACGATCTAACTGGAAAGAGTTAATATCTCATTATGAAACAGTCTTAAAGGTACTGTTTCAAGAGATAGACAAATATCTTAAAGATATATAAATTTTTTATAAATATTTTGTTTTTATTCGTTTTATAGCTCTTTTGAATGCTTCAACATCAAGAGAATTTTCTTCTATAATATTGATTCCACGCTCAATAGAAGAGTCTGTTAAATGCTCTTTAAGATTGATGACAGTTCGTACAACTCTTAATGCTGTTACCATATCAACAATATGATCAGGTATTTTATGTTCATTATCTAAGTAGCTCATTGATTCTGAAAATGTATCATTAAGATTGAGTTGTTTAAAGACAAGAGCGCTAATTTGTGCTGAAGTCATCATTGTATGTTTATTCTCCACATAAGATATATCATCATACTTTTGTAAATCAGCCAAGAAATCTTCATATTTTTCATTTTCTAGTATCTCTTTAGCAATTAAAATTTTTCCTGTTTCCATTAAAAATGCTATAGGCGTTAAATTTCTTGCAGTATCTATATCTATAGCCATATACCATTGAAATATAAGATTACTCTGCATAATACTGATTTTTGAAAATTCATAGGTAGTTATATTATAGGGTGACATATCAATATCAAAGCTTCTGTTTAAGCTTGATGCAAGAACAATAGATCGTATTTGTGCTGAACCAAAGAGTGTTACAGCTTGAAGAATAGATATAATACTTCTTGAAAAACCATAAATAGGAGCATTGACCTTTGCTAATATATCAGCAGTTAAAGAAGGATCACTCTCTATAATTTTTACTATATCTTCTATATCTGGATCTTTATGTGTAAAAAGAGCTTCTATCTTAAGAATTGATTCTGGAAGAGGAGGAAGAGAGTCAACTCTTGCAATTAACGGGATGTATGACATTGATATACCTTGGTAAGTTTTAATAATCGTATTATAATCAAAAAAATCTAAAATAAAATGAAGTATTATTTTTGTATAATGCCACTCAAGTCTAGATAGTTCGAGTAATCGCATTATTGAGGGTTCTACATTTTCAAATCGTGAACAAGTAGAGATAGTGTGTGCCGATGTTGTCATTTGAGATATGTTCACTCTGTCGAGATAATACCGCCGATATCTTTCTCTCTCTTCACCTAAATTCGGCTTTTAGAACCGAACCATTCGCGAAACGGCTATTTGGGCTTTTAAAACTAATGTTTTACTGAGTATAATTTTAGGGTTATATTTATTAAATTATTAAACTTACTTTGGAGAATTATATGAAAATTTTAATATTAGGTAGTGGTGGTCGTGAGTATTCTATCGGTCTTGCAATAAAAAATGAGCAAGAGGAACATGAGCTATTTTTTCAACCTGGAAATGGAGCGACAAATAACTTAGGTACTAATATTAATATTACAGATTATAATGAATTAGCAACTTTTGCAAAAGAGAATGAAATAGAGCTAACTATTGTAGGACCTGAAGCTCCTTTAGTAGATGGTGTAGTTGATATTTTTAAAGCAAATGGTTTGACTATCTTTGGTCCAAATGCAGAGGCTGCACAGCTTGAAGGCTCTAAAGTTTATATGAAAAACTTTTTAGCAAAGTATAATATTCCAACTGCAAAATATATAGAGAGTGATTCTATAGAAGATCTGTATAAATTTACAGATACTCTTTCTGCTCCTATAGTTGTTAAAGCTGATGGACTCTGTGGTGGTAAGGGTGTAATTATTGCTCAATCTCACGATGAAGCTAAAAAAGCTATTGGTGAGATGCTAAGTGGTAAAAGCTTTGGTGATGCAGGAAAAAAAGTAATTGTTGAAGAGTTTTTAGATGGTTTTGAACTCTCTATGTTTGCTATTTGTGATGGTGATGACTATATACTTCTTCAAGCTGCTCAAGATCATAAACGCATAGGTGATGGTGATACTGGTCCAAATACAGGTGGTATGGGTGCATACGCTCCAACACCTTTAGTCGATGAAGAGTTATATCAAAAAGTAAAAGATAGAGTTATTCGTCCTACTTTGGATGGTATGAAAGAGGAGGGAGCACCTTTTGAGGGTGTTCTTTTTATTGGTATTATGGTTGTCAATGGTGAGCCAATCACTTTAGAGTTTAATGTTCGTTTTGGAGATCCTGAGTGTGAGATACTTATGCCACTTATGACTTCAAGTGTATCAGATATGTTCTATAAGGCTGCAACAAATAGACTCTCTGACATTAATGTTGAGTTCTCTAAACAGTACGCTGTAGGTGTTGTTATGGCAAGTGAAAACTATCCTTATGGTAGTTCGACTCCAGCTGAGATTATTTTAGATGATGTAAAACATGATGAGATAGCTCAAAATACTCATATCTCTTTTGCTGGTGTAAGTTTAGAAGATGAAAAACTTTATGCAACAGGTGGTAGAGTTTTAGTATGTGTTGGTTTAGGTGATAGCATCAAAGAGGCAAGAGATAGAGCTTATCTTAGATGTGGTCAAGTACATTTTGCTGGTAAAAAAATTCGTACAGATATCGCATATCAAGCACTTTAGGAATTTTTTGTGGATGAAGAGTTAGAAGAGAAATTACATCTTGAAGGTATAACTTTAGCCGATACAAAAAAGAGAGCTATGGCTCTTTTTATTGATGAAATGCTACTTTCTATGTTACTTATATTCGCCTTGTGGGACTCATTTATATCGGCTCAGACAACAGAAGAAATTATTGTTTTGACGAATAATTTTGTTTTGGAATATATGTTTATGAAAATTGTTTACCAAGCTTTTTTTGTGATGCAATATGGTGCTTCTTTAGGTAAACTTGCTATGAAAATCAGAGTTATAGAAGTTCAAACTTTACAAACTCCAAATATTATAGTCTCTTTAAATAGAGCAATCTTTCGCATAATAAGTGAGATGCTATTTTATCTTGGATTTTTATGGGGGACAATGAGTCCCTCAAGACAAACTTGGCATGATTTAACTGCTAAAACTTTAGTTGTAAATGCTTAAAAAACTACTTCCGCTACTTTTTCTTTTACTCCCTTTACTGCTACAAGGTGGGGAAAAAGTAGAACTTTATGCCTCCTCCATAGAATCATCAGAAAATTATGTTAAAGCTTCGGGTGGAGTAACACTTGTCTATGCCAACTACATTTTAACAGCTGATACATCCATTTATAATACTAAAACAGGAGATATGGAACTCTTTGGAAATATACGCTTAAACCATGCACAATCATATAAACTACTTGGTAAATATGCTAAGCTGAATATAGCAAAAAAAGAGAAGCTTTTTAAGCCCTTTTATATGTCAGAAAAGAAATCTGAAGTTTGGTTAAGTGCCTTAGAAGGAAATATTTCTGACACAAAAATAAATATTTCTGCAGGTTCTGTCAGTGGTTGTAACCCTATTGACCCTTTATGGAAGTTTGAATTTTCTTCTTCTGATTATAACTCAAAAACTAAATGGACAAATCTCTATAATACTAGACTTTATATCGAAGATATTCCAGTATTTTATATGCCATATTTTGGATATTCATTAGATAAAAAAAGGCGTTCAGGTCTTTTAATGCCTGCTCTTGGTTACTCTTCTGGAGAGGGAGCTTATTATGAACAGTCTATATATATTGCTGAACAAAATTGGTGGGACTTAGAACTTAAACCCCAAATAAGGACTTCAAGAGGTTATGGCCTCTATCAAACTTTTAGATTTGTAGATTCAAAAATATCTCGAGGAGAGATAAAAGCAGGCTATTTTAAAGAGAATAGTAATTATTTTAAAGAAAAAAATCTTGAAAATATTTCTCATTATGGATTTGAAATTAAGTATAATAATGGTGACTTTGTAAATCAATGGCTTAATATTTCTTTAAAGGGACAGTCTGGATTATATGTTGATATAAACCATATGAATGATGTAGATTATATTAACCTTTCTACAAATAATGCACAAAACAGTAGAACAGCAACACAAGTCCTCTCAAGAATAAATATGTTTTATAATACTTCAAATCATTACATAGGTACATATTTTAAGTATTATCAAGATTTGGCTTTAGCGAGTAATGCACAAACTTTACAGAAGTTACCAACCTTACAATATCATTACTATCTTACTACTCTTTTAGAGGATCATATTCTTTATAACCTTGATATTCAATCAAATTATATTAGTAGAAGTGAAGGAAAAGAGGTTATTCAAACAGATATAAATCTTCCAGTAACACTACAAACATCACTTTTTGATGAGTATTTAAATCTCTCTTATAAAGCAAATATTTTTATGCAACACTCGAAGTTTTTAGCTTCAGAAGCTCTTACTGCAACGCCTAGTGAATATAATGATGGTTATTTACTTAGAAATTATCATACTCTCTCTGCATCAACACAATTAACGCGAGGATATGAAGATTTTTCTCATGTAATTGGTTTTGGTATTTCTTATAATAAATCTGCCACAGAGTCTAAAAATGGTTATTATGAAGATAATGTAGAGTTTTGTGCAGATCCATTGAATGCATCAGAAGCTCGATGTGAATTTTATAATATTTCACCTATTCAAGATGAAGCTCAATTAGATTTTACACAGTATATTTTTAATAAATCAGCAGAACAGATAATTTACCATCGTTTGGCTCAAAAAATATTTTATTCTGATGTTGGGGAGAAATATGGTGAATTAGAAAATGAGTTAGATTATAAGATAAACTCTTATCTTAGTTACTATAATAATATGTTTTATAATTATAAAGAAAAAAACTTTTCTAAAATATTTAATAAACTTTCAATTAGAAATAGTGATGTTGCTTTAAGCGTTTCACATCTTTATAAAAAAAGCTTTGTAGATGACTCCTCATCAAAATCCCCTTATACAAGTTACTTAACATCAACACTTGGTTATACTTATAACACTCATTATACTTTTAATGCTCTTTATAATTACGATGTAGAAGCACATGAAAAAAAGAGTATGGAACTGGGATTTATGTATAAACAAAGATGTTGGGATTTTGGTTTGAGATATAGTGAAAATAGAAGACCCATCTTAACAACAGTAGGGGATTCATTTGTAGATGATAAATATATATACCTTACAGTTATACTAAAACCAATAATGCAAGCAAGAGATGGTTCTTCTCTTCTTACAATACAGTTACCAAATAATGACTAAGGATAGCTCTCCATGCAAAAATATAAAAATATAATTTTAGATAGAGAGGCAGCGGCATATAAACTCTT
>Ga0256826_1001068_pt1 | contig 17003 bp, 14 predicted proteins | sample CV79metaG_FD_185975 | JGI IMG/M metagenome (GOLD analysis project Ga0256826, IMG submission 185975) | Hydrothermal vent microbial communities from East Pacific Rise, Pacific Ocean - CV79 | ecosystem: Environmental > Aquatic > Marine > Hydrothermal vents | place: Pacific Ocean: East Pacific Rise...
TGAACTCGGAAAGACTCCACCCCTCATCTTTGCCATTAAGTACAACAAACAAGAGATCATAGAGACACTTTTACTTTATGGTGCGAATGTCAACATACAAGACAAAGAAGGTAACACCCCCCTTCACTTTGCACTCAAGTTTCGCCATTATAAGTTAATGACAACACTCCTGCATTATGGAGCAGATATTACTATTGAAAACAGTGAAAAGGTCTCAAGTTATGAGCTCGCTTCTAAGGAAGAGAAGGAGCTTATAGGTAAGATTGATACCTTAGTAGATACCGGTACACATAACATCTTTGAGACAGCGCGACTTGGTGACTTAAACCGTCTTATTCACAGTGTCACAAAACTCTCTCAACTTTTTCAGCGCAATAGCGATGGCCAATCCTTACTTCATCTAGCAACCTTGAGTAACAATATTAAAATTGTTCTCTATCTACTTAACAAAGGGGTCGACATTGATGCGGAAGACAATGATGGTCTAACACCACTTATTATCTCCCTTAGCCATCCACGATACATGAATGTTGCCATCCTCCTGCTCAACCGTCATGCAACACTTGAGCACGTCTCTCACAGTGGACACAGCGCATTAAGTGTCGCTATTCGCAACAACAACCCCGAAGGTGCACAACTATTAATTAAACGTGGTGCAAACATTAATATTGCTGACAATGCACATACACCGTTAACACTCACCCATATTGCACTTCTGCAGTACCATGAACAAGCCCAACAATACCGAGAACTAGAGACACTACTACTTAGTAAGGGCGCGAAGGTCGATGTTACCTTAAACTCATTAGGTTGGACACCACTCTGCACCACCGTTACCAAAGCAGCAGACAAACCAAACAGCGATCATATCCGTCTACTGCTACAGCTCGGTGCAGATGTTAACCACCTTGACATCAACGGACGAACTCCACTGATGTTAGCTGCTTCTATGGGACGACTTAACTCTGTTGAGATGTTGATGAAAAACTATGCAAACAGCACTACCTTTGACAACTTTGGATGGAGTGCTTTGATGTTTGGCGTCTACTACAACCATATTGATGTAGTGACCTTTATGCTTGACAATGGTATCAACCCTAACAGCACCTCACCACAAGGTCTGACTGCACTTAAGATTGCACAAGAGCACCAACGTATTAAGATGGTTGACCTGTTGTTAGAGTATGGAGCGATGGTTACAAAAGAGGAGGAGTAGTCTTCTTATTAGTTGCATAAGCAATCTAAAAAGAAATTCCACCCAAACTAAACCTAAAGTTGTGTTCCTCAAAGGTATTATCATTATGAATGTATTCAAAGTTGAGCGGAAGTGTCAAGCGGTTCAGCACTAAGACATCTAAGGTGAGACCAAGTGTAGACTCATTGTAATGAGCATGATTACTCCAACTACTTCCCTGTCCAAAATCCTCTACATCATAATAGCGGTGTTTTACATAGAACATCTCTCGTGTTAAAGAGAGTGGGAAGGTAAAAAAGAGCACCGTGGCATTAAACTGCTTTTTTAAGGCAAGTTCCCCATAAGCTGCCTGTTTTACAAAGCGTGTGTACTCTAAGGTCGGCATCACTACTGTTGCTGGATCCCGAAATAGATCACTATTAAAATTACTAAACTTAACACCTTTGGTATAGTTCTCAGATGTCAAAGGATCTGTTCCCCTCTCATAATCACTATGGACCCCTTTCATCTTAGCGGAGATGTAAAAACGATAAGGAAGGTCATGTTCAAGCCTATAGTCTAAACCATAAGCTAAGTCATTGCGATCATAAGTACCAAAAACATTAAGAGCATTTAGATAGTTGTTTTCCATGGCTTGAAAGTAGTGTTCTCTGTGGGAGATGTCTGCACTTAGTATCAGTGGTGAACGTGCATTATCATCATAGTCTTGATAGTAGCGTAGAGTTAGGTTGGCTCGGTTATAACCACTTTTGATCATTGGCAGTGTCAAAAATCCAGACAAGCCATAACTACGACTCTCTTGAGCAATCCCAACTTCTGAACCATAACTGTTGTTAGACTCATCATAAAGATGATATGTCGCACTATCCCCTTCGCTATACACACCATAAAAAGAGGCACCAAAACTAAGAAGATGCGCGTTGTTCTCATAACCTGCGCCAACAAGGCCTACCTCATCATAACCACGACTACTAAACAAGGTGTATTGATTGGTTAAGAGAGGGTCTATAAAAGCAGCAGAAAGTGAATAGGTAAAGAGTAAACTGTTGTTTTTACTCGCAAGACCTAGGGCAAGTTGTGTACCGGCGTAGTGTGTATTGAGCGGTCCATAATATGCATTATCAAGGCTAAGGTTATGGTCACTAACATGCTCCGCTTTAGTAGTTGAAAGCCCTTCTACATAAGGGTCTAGTTCAAAATAGAGTTGCGTCTTGTCAGGTTGTTCATCAAAATGATCAACAGCATTAATCACATAGTAGTACTCCTCTTGACCCACTGCAGCGATGAGTACCTCTTCATCATTCACAAGGCGTGCTTCGATAACATTGTCCGCTTTGGAAGCACGTTGTACATCACCATTATGATCAACTACAAAAAGTGTACTACCCTGTTCTGAATTTGCTACAAAATAGACATTTCCGTTACTATCAACATCACTCACAATACCATAGTAGCCCTCATAGCTGTAGAGAATCTCTCTATTTTTGTAGAGTGTTCGTTGCTTACGATTCTGAACAAAGTAATAGAGGTTATCCTCTTTATCAATATAAACAGACGAGTTTACCTGCGCATAAAACATCTCTCCAACATAAAGTTGCGCCTGATCAAAAGAGGATGGAATATCAAAGTAGACAGGAACCCCACCTTTTAAGTAACCTTGTATCATCTTAGAAGCTGTTCCTTCTTTGATGTAGCCATCTTTATCAAAGAGTCCCATACTAATCTTCGTAGCACCATCAAAACCACTCGCTTGGGTATAGTATGTGTCATCAACATTGATCAGTTTACTTTGAACATAACTTTCTCTCTCTTTAAATACGCGCTTATCCTTTTTAAAGAGTCTCACTAATTCTGGAGCACGGTAGGCATTAGAGGTCATAAAAAAGATCTTATCGCAGTTGTTGTTGAGTGGTGTAAACTTAGCAGAATGGGCTATGCGTTCGCCTTTTGCTTCTACAAATCCCTCCGCTTCAGCGAGTAACCACTGCTCAAAACCAGCTACTGCATCTTCATAACTCACACCAAAGGTCATCTCAAAGATATGGTTGGTTCGAAATGGCCATAGCCATGATTTGGAATGGTTATAAAAATAACTGTTTGTCGTCAATAGACCATATTTTTCTGCTAAGTAGAGTTGAAAGAAACCCCCAACAATATAGTGACGATCATAATAGGGAAAGGTGCCGATAGTCTGGTTATAGAGAAATTGGGGGTTGATATTTCCCGCCTTAGCCTGCAGTAAAGTCTCTGCTTTAAAACGCCCACTATAGAGACGACCTCCGTTACCATGCCACGACTCATTTAAAACGGCATTACCTTCAAGTAAAAATGAGCTTATGGTGACATTAGGAATGGTAGTGAGGGGAAACAGTCCTAGAGAGAGATAGGCGTTGCCTAAAACAGTATGCAGACCACGAGTGATCACACTCGCCTTAGGATTGATCTGATAATTATGCGCTGTTTCATGATAAAGTAAGGTATTCAACCAAGAGGTAGAGGTAAAGTAGTCATTCGCCACACTACCACCAATATAGTTTATCTGCATGTTAAGAGGGTATTGAGTAGAAAAGCCATTAGCGACCTGGTTTTGTTGAGAGATGATGCCCACAAAAAGTTTAGCGTCCATCTCAAACCCAAAGGTCTCCTCATACTCCCGACGGATTTGAGCCTCTAGTTCTATCGCCTGCTTGGCCGCATAACGGTTCTGCTCCGTATAGATAAGCTCAACATCAGGGTAATCAGAACTATAATAGTCCTCATCTCCCGGAACAATAGCCACACCCGCATAAAGATGTAAAGAAAAAAAAGCAGTAAGAAGCAAAAAAGTTTTAAACATAGTTGTCTTTTAAATGAAGTAAACTATTTTAGCAGATTATATGAGAGAAATATAGAAAGAAGTTGTATACAGGAAAAAGTCTAGATTTGGTGTAGATTGTGTTGGGAGATGAGGAGGTGTACATAAAGTACACCGAGTCAGCACACGACGCAAGATGCGCCGAAGCTAGACTTTTTTAGCCACAAGAAGGAACGTTACCTGAATCTGAACCATACTCATAAAGGAAATCTTTCAAGTGTGGAGCATATTTTTTGAATTTTTTACTATTTGTGTATTTCTCACCCTTAGTACCCTTGTGCCATGCTTTGAAGCCAGCGTTGTCGTCAGAAAATGCAGATGCCCACTCGTCTTGAGTTTTCATTGCAGCACCTTTAGTACCGTTACCGTGACATTTTTTACACTGCTTAAGATAAGCTTTTTGACCTTTTTTGATGTCAGCGTTTGCAGTAGAAGCAAACATACCCATAGCAACAACTGATGCTAATAATAATGAAGTAGATTTTTTCATATCTATGTTCCTTTGTGATTAAATTTCGGTATTAATGATACAGCAGCAATAGAAAAAAGTTGCTGTGATAATCTTGATGTTTATCAAGTTTTTATCAAGTCGTTACTTATTCGCCCATCTCATCATGATCATTATCATCGCTATCGAGACTTTTAACAGCTTGACGGATCTTGTCTTGACGCATTTTGCGGTTACTAGTATGTTTGAGCTTTTCAATGACTTTCTCATCTTCGATCCCCATCTCTTTCGCGATTGCTGCATCATCAAAACCTGCAACCTGTAATACGTAGAGTTTAAGTTCACGCTTGGTCATGTTCTTTTTGAGTACATTATAGAGTTCAACCTCATTATTACTAATCAAACTTGTTGCACACTTGTAAAACTCCGCCATTGTTGCGCGGATAGACTTGTCGCCGTTGTATTTAAACCATATAGAGTTTTCTAACATCTATGTTTCCTTATATTTTTTCTAAGATCAGCGTAAGATCTTTTTCATCAATAATGATGTTGGCCTCTTTTTTCAAGACCTCTCTTGCACAAAAAGCAACACGGGTTCCAGCATGTGCAAACATACTCAAATCATTGGCACCATCGCCACAGACCATAGTCTCTGCTTCACTCACACCTAAGATGTTTTGGAGACGTACCAGCATGTCACCTTTAGAGAAGTTAAACATCATGTCACCACCCACTAAGCCAGTGAGTTTTCCATCTTTAACATGTAAAGCGTTAGAAAAGTCCGCGTCATAACCTAAGATATCTTTAGCATATGAGGTCGCTGTTCTAAAACCACCGCTAAAACAGACCACGGTCATACCACGTTTTTTAAGCTCAGCGATCGTCTCAATGGCACCTGGCATGTATGGGAGCGAGTGGCTGATCTCCTCAACTTTTGAGAAGTCCAAACCTTTTAAAAGGCCTACACGTTCTTGCAGTGACTCAAAAAAGTCAAGTTCACCCGCCATAGCTCTCTCTGTAATCTCAGAGACCTGCTCACCAATGCCCAAGGCTTCGGCAAAAAAGTCAATCGTCTCACCGTCCATCAAGGTTGAATCAAAATCAAACACACATAATTTCATTACTATTACTCCGTTGGTTATATACGAAATTACTCATCTTTCGCTATAATCTCGCAATTATAGCGTAGGATGCCCTTTTTGTTTGAACAACTCATAGATAAATTGCAAAACTCAACATACATCACCCTTGAGACGACCCCACCGCACTCTGCGCGTTTCAAACCAGTGATCGACGCTATCGAAGAGTTGGGTCTTGACAAGATGGTGGATGGCTTCAGCACCACAGACAACCCTCTTGCCAAACTCAAGTACAATGCACTTTTTGCTTCACAACTACTACAAAACCGTTTTAACAAACCTGTTCTTGCGACCATGAGTATGCGTGACCGTAATCGCATCGCCTTGCAATCAGATCTACTTGGAGCAAACGAAGCTAATGTACGTGCCTTTCTAGCTCTAACAGGCGATCCCGCAAAGATCTCTGATCAAAAAGAGGCCAAAGGGGTTTTTGAGAGTGATTCTAGCCTCTTGCTTGACATCATCACCTCTTTAAACAGTGGTACGGACATGATGGGCAAGGTCTTAAAAGATGCCCCTGAGCCCATCTATCCTTTCGCTGTTGTCAACTCACATGCACGTAACCCAAAATCACTGCAAAAGAAAATGCTCAAGAAGATCAACCATGGAGCAGTTGGTATCATCACCCAACCTGTTTATGACATCGATAATGCCAAACTTCTCGTGAGTTTGATGGAAGAAGCTAACAGCCAAAGTGATAAAGAGCAAAAAGCAACACTTATCTTAGGCCTTTTTCCGATTACTAAGTTACGTACTGCCCAGTTCCTTGATGCACATGTCCCCGGCATCCATGTTCCTGCCTACTGGATTGAAGCACTTCAAACAGCAGCTCAGATCTCTACTGAAGAGGAGCATAAGGTTGGCTTTAAACTAAGTAAACAACTTTTTGATGAGATCAAAGCATTTCACCCTAAGATCCACCTTATGACTGCTAACCAGTTCCAAATCGCCAAAGACATTCTCTCTTAATATAAGATTTTTCTATTTCTTGTTATAGTTAGTACGATTTAAACTTATCTAAGGGTCATAATGCGTCTTTATTCACTGCTTTTAATCTTTATAACTTCACTTCTTTTTACCGCTTGTGGTTCTTCTGCAAAGATACCAAACTCCCCTGAACTTAAGAAGTATGCTCTTGTTAAAGAGAATTGTGATCATATTCGTCTCACTCCTGGTATTTTTGTTCATGACACTGTGGATAAAGAGTGCCACGCTTTTCTCATACGTTTGGATAAAGCCAACAATGCTGAGTACAAACTCATCCGTTTTAAAGAGAAACATCCCAACAGTGACCTAAGTCGTGAGTCTGAATACATCATGTTGAAAAAAGATACTTATCGTCAACACCGAAAGACCGAAGTTGCGTATGATAAACTCACAAAAGAGCTAAACCATGTCTCACTTGATGCTATCGAACATAATGAGCTTTCTGATGTGGACTTAACCCTTACCTTTGCAGAGACTCTTTTTACAAAAGCACACTATGACTACTATAAAAAACAAGATATATCTTATCAAGAAGATACCCACTACATTCTATTTGAGAAACAATACTCCAGAAAATTGATTGATAAAGGTCTTCTCTATCTGAGTAGAGGTGACAAACGTAGTGCCCTAAAGGTTTTTAGAACAGCTGCATCAATGCGCAATGCTCAAGCAGAATACTTAGTGGGTATTGTTTATGAAGCAAAAAATGTCGACAAAGCGATTACTTGGCACACCAAAGCGTTGGATCACGGTGAGAAAGGTTCACGCATCAACTTAGCACGTCTTCATCTACGTAAACGTGAGCCAAAAATCGCACAACAGTTCTACCTTGATGCGGCCAATGATAATGATGCTTATGCACAATACATACTCTATAAGCAGTATGATAAAACAAACAACACTAAGACCAACGCTCAAGCACTGACATGGCTCCTAAAATCAGCCAACAATGGTTTTGGACCAGCAGAAGATGCTTATGGTCACTACCTTCTTAAAACCAAAAAAGTCACTGACGCAAAGGTTTGGCTTGAAAAAGCAAGTGCCCATGGTATGCCATCAGCAACTGATGCCTTAGGCATCATCTACTATAATAAAAAAGAGTATGCTAAGGCTTTGAGCTGTTTACAAGAGTCAAAAAGTATAAAAGCAAAAGTAGCTCTTGCCAAGATGTATGAACATGGATTAGGGGTAAACTTAGACTATTACAGAGCCTATATGTTGTATAAAGAAGCCGTTAGACTTGGCGCTAAACAGTACAACAAAAATGTAAAACGTCTCTCAAAGCTCAGCAGTGCCAAAGAGAAGGCTCACTATGAAGCTGCAAAACGAAAACAGCGAGAGTTGAGTAAAAAAGAGAATGCATATTATGGTCAAGACCCCATACTACGTAACCTAAGAACTGCCGGTATGAAGATACGTCTTAAAGGTATCGTCTCCTTACCACTAGAAACATCTCAAGGCTTTATCGTCTCATCGGCTGATGGCAAGCAGTTCTATGTCATGGACACAGAACAAGAAGCCAAGGTCAATCAATTTGACTATGTTGATATTGCGACAAAAGCAACTGCACATGCGGTGATTATTAGTAATGATGACGGCTTAACTACCGCTATCTATCAACTCCACTATCTTACACGATGCCATTAAAAAAAGGAACACTATGCCCTATATATTATTATTAACACTCTCTTCTTTACTCTTATTAACGGGGTGTGGTTCAGTAGAACCTGTACCTCACCAAAAGCTAGTTGAGTATAAGACCATAGAGATTTCTTGTCAACAAACACCGCCAAAGACTTTGCATGTTGCCTGTACTAACTTTTTAGAAGAGTTAGCAACCGAACGTCAACTTCTCGATGAGATGCGTGAGATCAAAACAGATGAGCAAGAAGAAACACGTTACATAGCACTAGCAGACCAAGAGTCCCTACTAGCTTTAAAACTTCATGCTGATAAAGCAGCACTTGCTAAAGAGTGTCAAGCACAGATGCCAACGATAGTCAAAAATGATGACATCAATGGGGCTGCCTTTTGTCTTATATTTGATGAGAATCATATTACTTTAGATGAGTATAAGTACCTCAAAAAGTATGCACCTCGTTTTGATGACAACCCACAATTCATTGCCTTCGAAAACAACTATGCGCAAGATGCCATTAAAAAAGGCTTATTAGCGCTTAACAAAGGGGACAAGCGAACCGCGCTCAATGCTTTTAAATTAGCGTCCGATGCTAACAACCCAGAAGGTACCTATCTTGTAGGGATTGTTTATGAAGAGAAACAGATCAAAAAAGCGATCAGTTGGCATAAAAAAGCCGTTGCAGAGGGAGTCGTTCTTTCTAAAGTCAACCTTGCACGTCTATACCTACGTATTAAACTACCTGCTAAAGCTAAAGAGTGGTACCTCAGTGCCGCTAAAGATGGCAACGCTTTAGCGATGTATCGCCTCTTTAAAATGGATGCAAAATCTAAAAGTACAAAAGTACGTGAAGAGGCCGTTAAATGGCTTGATAAGTCTGCTAAACTCAACTATCCACAAGCGCAATACATCTATGGTCTGCAACTTATGAAACAGAACAAAAAGACAGAGGCACAGAACTGGCTAGAGAAAGCTAATGCTAACGGTATTAGTGACACCAACCTCTTTCTTGGAAAACTCTACTACAACCAAGAGTCCTACACCCTCGCCTATACCCATCTCTACAAGGCACAAGACAAGGGTGAGGCGAATTTTCTACTTGCTAAGATGTATGAAAATGGTCTTGGTATAAAGAAGAACAGTGTTATGGCTTACCGTCACTACAAAAAAGCGCATGAACAAGATCATGACAACCATGTAGCTGACATGAAACGTCTACAAAAACGTCTGACACGAAAAGATCGTAAAGCAGCTAAATACATCGGTAAAAAAGAGGCTAAAAAAGCGAAGGCACATGTTGCCTCGTGTGGACCACTTGCCAACAGTAAAAACGTAAAACGTGCTAAAAAGACAATTAACATCGTAGGTGTTGCCGTAAAACCACTCAAAGAGGCCAATGGCTTCATTGTTTATGGCGAACATGAGAAACTCTATTATATAATTGCTCCTGAAATGGCAGCTAAGATCACGCCTTACGAATATGTTAGTCTAAAAACAAAGGCAACAGGTAAGGCCATCACTATTAGTAGTGATGCGGGAATACTCCAGAGTATCTACCAGTTTCGTGCTAAAGCTATTTGTAAATAAAGGGAAAAAATGCGTTTATATCTTACCGGCTTAACGGCCCTACTTCTACTCAGTGGCTGTGGTTCATCACCCGACATCGCGCTAACACCAAAACTTAGTCACTACGCTACTGCCCAACAGCAGTGTAATGACTACTTAGAAGGTAAAGATGAGTTAACCAATGATGTAGAACATGCGTGTAAACAGTTTATTAAACGCCTTGAAAAAACCAATGCTGAGGCCACTAAACTAGACGGTGACAACTTAAGTAAAAGTGAGCGTAAAGAGACAAAGATCGTCTTTGCTCGACAGACAAACAAGCTTCAACATCAGTATGCAGAACTCTCTAAGTCAGTCCAAGAGGCTACTCTAGCTGTCATCAAAAAAGATGATATTGAAGCCTTTAAAAAAGGGATCGCTTTTCCTGGAAACACATTTATTAAGCCCTATTTTGACTATATGAAAAGCAAGTCACCTGAGTTTGACAATGATCCCAAGTACCTAACGTTCAAGCGCAAGTTAAGTGAAAAGCTTATGCTAAAAGCTGAACACAGTCGTAAACAAGGTAAACGTAAAAAGGCCTTGAGCTATTTTGAACAAGCCGCTAACCTTGATAATGCACAAGCAGCCTATGAGACAGGACGTCTATATGAAAGTAGCGATGTTGATAAAGCAATTCAGTGGCATGAAAAAGCAGTAGAAGGCGGAGAAACAGGTGCTTACTATAACCTTGGACAGCTTTACAGTAAAAAAGGTAAGACAAAGCAGGCACTAGAAGCTTATGAGAAAGCAGCAAAAGCAAACAGTGCAAAAGCGCAGTATGCGCTTTACCTACATTACAAAGAGAGTGATGAGAACAGAGCTGTGACATGGTTACATCAGTCAGCAGACAACGGTAATGCGCAAGCCCAATACAACTATGCTCTCTTAGAGATAGAAAAAGGTAATACAGACAAAGCTATCGACCTTTTACAGCAATCTTCTCAGAACAACTACATGAAAGCAACGGTCTATCTTGGAAAGTACTTCTATGAACTCAAGTTTTATGGTCGCGCGATTAAGATCCTTTCTCAAGTTAAAAATGCGGATGCTTTCTACCTCCTTGGAAAGATGAACGAAGAGGGGGCCGGTACACCTAAAGATCTATCACAAGCCTACATTCTTTATTCACGTGCAAGTTCATTAGGAGACAAAGACGCAACACAAGCGATGAAACGGGTCAACCTTCAGTTGGACAAAGCACAAAAAGAACAAGCAGCTAAAGAGAAGATGAAACGTGAGAAGATGATGGCGAGCATGGTCAAAGTGTGTGGTGTTCCACCATCTCAGAAGATCATTAAAAAACGAGGTAAACTCATCCACATCACAGGTGTAGTCTCTGCTCCGGTTGGACGTCGTAGTGTTATTATCTATGGTGATGATGGTGAGGACTATTACCTTCTCAACACACGAGGTATGCAAGAAAATGAGCATGTAGATATTAGCACCAAATCCACAGGTTCTACTGCATCTGTCTCTAGTTCTGATGAAGAAGAGAGCGATATTTACCAGTTTAACTACCTTAAAAAATGTATTATTGAAGAGGAGCAGTAGCCCTACGCTACCCACCTCTTTTTCCTTCTCCAAATCCTTACCTACAATTAGCTATAATTCGCCAACTATTTTAAAGCCCTTTTATTAATGTGGCTTGCCTATCCACAAGGAACAGTATGATCGATCTAAAACTTCTTCAAAAAGATTTTGACAATGTCTCTGCACAGCTACAACGCAAAGGTGTAAGCGCGGAAACAATGGACGCTATAAAAACAAAAAATGAAGCGTTAAAAAAAGCGAAGCAGGCATTTGAAAGTGCTCAAGCTGACCAAAATGCTATGAGCAAACTTTTTGGTGTTTATAAGCGTGAAGGCAAAGATATTGCAGAGTTAAAAGCTAAAGTCGATGCTAACAAGATCTTAGTTGCCGAAGTTCAAGAGAAGCAGCGTGAAGCAGAAGAGGCACTCACACAGCTCATCATGGCCGTTCCCAACATACCTGATGCAAGTGTTCCTGATGGTGATGATGAAGAGGACAATGTTGAGCTCAAAAAAGTTTTAACACCTAAGACATTCTTTTTTACACCTAAAGAGCACTGGGAGTTGGCAGAGAGTACAGGTTGGATCGACTTTGAGCGTGGTGTTAAGATCGCTAAGAGCCGTTTCTCTGTTGCCTTTGACATGGGTGCACGTTTAGAGCGCGCACTCATCAACTTCATGCTTGACTTCAACCGTGAGCGTGGTTTTATGGAGGTCTCAGTCCCTCAACTAGTCAACCGTAAAGCGCTAGAAGGGACAGGTCAACTTCCTAAGTTCGAAGAGGACCTTTATGTCACAACCGATGGTATGTACCTCATCCCAACAGCTGAAGTCCCTCTAACAAACCTCTACCAAGATGAGATCATCCCTGAAAAAGAGCTCCCTATCAAGATGACAGGTTACACCTCATGTTTCAGAAAAGAGGCAGGAGCAGCAGGACGTGACACACGTGGTATCATCCGTCAACACCAGTTTCATAAAGTAGAGCTAGTCACCATCGCTAAGCCATCAGAGAGTGACGCTATCTTTGAAGAGATGGTAAGCTGTGCCTCAGACATCCTAACAGCCCTAGAGCTTCCTCACCGACTTGTTAGACTCTGTACCGGAGACTTAGGCTTCAGTGCAGCCTACACGGTAGACCTCGAGGTGTGGCTCCCAGGACAAAACACCTACCGAGAGATCTCTTCAGTAAGTAACACTAGAGACTTCCAAGCTAGACGTGCCAAGATACGCTCAAAGATCGAAAAGAAGAACACCCTACTCCATACGTTAAACGGCTCTTCTCTTGCGGTTGGTCGTACGATCGTTGCGATTATGGAAAACTACCAAAATGAAGATGGAACAGTTGATATTCCTGAAGTTTTAAAGCCTTATCTAGGGATGTAACGTTAAATAATTTAGGCTGATTTAGGGATTGAACTACCTCTATAGCCCTATCTTAATTACAGATATCAATAAGTATAGTTATAAATATTATTCATAAGCTCAAACCACTTCCAACATATCATTAATTTCACCCTTCATATCACTCTAGCAACAGCCGGATTCTGTTATTCTTAATACATTATTAAACAGATCCAAAGGAAGAGTATTGAATATAGATCATTTTTTCTACTGTGGGTTTACGTTTACAGAAGATGAAGACTTTTTGAAGTTTCGCATTAAACTTTTGAATATTGTTTTCTTAGTAGGCTTCACCGCTAGTATTCTCCTTTCAACAATTAGTCTTTTAAAAATTCTTCCCTTTAGTGAACGGCATGAAGCCTCACTTTATTTTTATGCCCTAGTTATTATACTTTTACATCTGTTTTTAAGAGCCAACAAAAGCCATTATGACATTTCCGTTCAACTCTTCTTAGCAGTAAGTTTTCTGCTCTTTACAGAAGCACTTATCTTTGTACCCGAAGACTCTTTTAGAGTTATTTGGTTTTTTATTCTTGTCTATATGGCATTTATCTTTAGCGGAAGTAAGGCCGGATCTGTATATATACTTTTATCCATAATGACAATCGTGTTGTATGAGTCATTTGGAGGACATCAAGATCCACAGATTGCCATTAACAGTGCTACACTAGGACTTATTTTAATAAGTTCACTTTTCCATGTTTATACTAAAAAACTATCACAATACAAGGAACGTTTAGAGCAAGAACGTCATAACCTTGAGCATTTAGCAACCACCGATGGCTTAACCAAAACAATGAACAGACACTTCTTCACACAGATATCAAACACCCTTTTTAGTGTTGCCGAATCCAAGAAAAGTAGTTTAGTTTTTATCATGATAGATATCGATCTATTTAAAAATGTCAATGATACCTATGGACACCATGTCGGTGATAACATTCTCATTCATATTGCGAAGATCGTCCAGACGACCATCCCAAAGTCTATGACATTCGCACGGATAGGTGGTGAAGAGTTTGCCTTACTAAGTGACACTTTGACACTTACTGAAGCTAAATCATTAGCAGAGAAAATTAGAGAGAGAATTGAAAAAGAGCACTACCAACACTTAGAGCATACCATCATGACTACTATCTCAATGGGCATAACAACATACCGTGAAGACGACAACTCTTTTTCTGAGATCTTTATACGTGCAGACAAAGCGCTGTACCTGGCTAAAGAGAGAGGGCGTAATACTGTTGCTTGTATAGAGTAACTGTTAGATTGAAATACACAAGAATTTCTTTCCTTACCGCAAACATCCCTTACTACTTAACATTTACCAACAGAGTAGCCATTAAGTTACTTATGCACTTCTCAGAACAATTGGCAAATCTATAACATGATTGTTATCTTTCACATTTAATACTTCAATGGCGACAACTTCATCATTCTCATTATAATCTACAATAACATCTTTAGAACGTTCTTCACTCTCTATAATTTTATCATCAGACATAATGACATAAATCGCATCGATAGCAGCATCATATTTTATTTTCATTAGCAACCTTTCTTTCTCATTTTTCGATCAAAAAAAGTTGTAATCACCAAGTTTTTATTAGGATTAAATACAACTTTTAGACAACGATTATCATACTCTTGAATTATTTTGAAATAGTGTACTTCTTCATCATTAATAATGATTTTATTAGATGCACGTTCTAACACAAGTTCTACCCAACTTACTTTTATATTTCTACTAAACATAACATCTTGGGCATGTACGCTAAATATGATTTCCATGTGATTATTATATCACATCAAAAAGTATATGCTAAGGAAATCTAAAACCTGTAGACCACGTAATTACTATAATCTTCAAACGCGGATAAATTAACGCTTCCGATTTAAAATATATAGAGACTCAAATTGATTTGAGTCTTAATCGCTGTGACTACTTAAGTAGCTTAGAACGCTTGTAGAGGTGTATGAGAGAGAGAACTGGTCCATAGAGGATATAGAGTACAAAAAATGTTGCAAAGCCCTCTACAGGGTAGATAAATATGATCATAGCAACGGCTACAATAGCCACAAAGGTTCGGCGCATGTGCTTTTTGTCCATGTCAACTTTTTTGAAACTTGGATAGCGAATGTTACTGACCATTAATACAGCAACAACAAGGGCACTGATCAAAATAACCAGTTTATACTCATGCATGGCAGGATACTGCTCAAACAGAAGGACTAAGATCGAGACAAATACGGCTGCTGTTGGGATAGGCACCCCGATAAAAACAGAAGGTTCTGTGTCGCCTGTCATCACATTAAAACGTGCCAGTCTAATACCACCGAAGATGACAAAAAGGGCGCTCGTCATAATACCAAAACGTCCAAAGTCCATACCCGCATAAAGATAGATAAGCATCGCAGGAGCCGCGCCAAAAGCAACGATGTCAGCTAAGGAGTCAAACTCTACACCAAACTGACTACAGGTGTTAGTCATACGGGCGACACGTCCATCTAGGCCATCAAAGATAAGTGAGAGAAGTACCATCCAAGCAGCCAAAACAAAGTTACCTTCGACTGCAGAGATAATGCTGTAGATACCCGCAAAGATACTCGAAGCGGTAAAGAAGTTGGGGAGCAGGTAGGCAAGTTGGTTAGGCTGTTTCATGATTAAGAGAAAAATCCCACTAAGGTCTCACCAGCACGAACTTTTTGACCAACTTTAATAGCAACTCTAGACTCAGGTGGCAGAGCGATCATACTCTCACCTTTTACCATCACTCCATATCGTGCACCTTGAACAACACTGTTTCCAGCTGTCAAACGGTTGATAATACCTAAGGAGGCAAGATGAAGTGTATGCATGACAACAACTTGCTTATCACCCTCGCCAAAGACTACCAAACTTTTTTCATTTAGGCGCTGTGCCAATGGTGATGAAGCACTGAGTCTCGCACCGGAAACGACACTGCTCTCATGTACCTCACACATAAACGGCACACGAAGTATGGATGTGTCAAGGAAACTACTCGAAATCACAATGTTGTAGGTGGTGTTCCCCTCTTCATCTTCAGCCGTCTCTATACTTTTCACTGTACCATCACAGACACTGACAATGCTATTGTCTTGATGGTAAGGCGTGGTACGTTCTGGATTACGATAGACCCAAAGTGTTAACAGTAAAAGAATAAAACTCAAAACACTCAAAACATCTGCATCGATTGCCCATGTAAATACAAACAGTGTTGCTGAAGCAGCGATACATTTAAGGCCATCTTTTGCGATGATAAAAGTGTCATTAAATCGCATGGCTACTTCTCTTCACTGTCATCAATATTTTTTTGATCTTGAGACATATCTTCAGAGATCTCACGCTCATCTTCATGTGACTTAGGCGCTTCAACTCTTGACTCTATGCCATTTTCCGCTTCAAAATCTGTAATCACTTTACGAACGGTATCACCATCAATATTCTCTGTCTTATAAAGCTCAGTCACCATGTTTTCTATCGCACCACGGTACTCTTCAAGACGTGCTACAACGTCTTCATAATGCTCTGCAAGGGTTGCTTTAATATGTTGGTCCATATCTTCTGCCATCTTCTCAGAGAACTCACGAGCTTGGCCACCCATACCACCACCAAGGAATGATGAGCGTTGTTTTTCAAGAACCATCAAACCAGCGATATCACTCATGCCGTAGACCTGTACCATCGACTTAATGATGTCTGTCGCACGCTCAAGGTCATTACTAGCACCTGTAGAGATCTCACCTATGAAGACCTGCTCTGCAGCACGTCCACCAAGTAGAACATCGACTTCAGCAAGAAGCTCATGCTTCTGTGCCAAGTACTTGTTCTCTTCTGGTGTGTTAAGTGTGTAACCCAGCGCCGCAAGACCACGAGGAACAATAGAGACTTTGGAGACTTTCTTAGCCCCCTTAGTCGTCTCAGCAAGCAGTGCGTGTCCACATTCGTGATACGCCACGATGCGTTGCTCTTCTTTATTGATACGACGGTTCTTCTTACTTAGTCCAGCGATCGCACGTTCCACTGACTCTTGAAGATCTTCTTGTTTTACTGTCTTTTGACTTTTACGTCCTGCAAGAAGCGCTGCTTCATTAATGATGTTAGCTAAGTCAGCACCCGCTAAACCAGCTGTCAAACGTGCAAGTTCTTCGAGCTTCACATCAGCATCCATCTTTACA
>Ga0256826_1001069_pt1 | contig 17002 bp, 14 predicted proteins | sample CV79metaG_FD_185975 | JGI IMG/M metagenome (GOLD analysis project Ga0256826, IMG submission 185975) | Hydrothermal vent microbial communities from East Pacific Rise, Pacific Ocean - CV79 | ecosystem: Environmental > Aquatic > Marine > Hydrothermal vents | place: Pacific Ocean: East Pacific Rise...
TTACTCCTCCAATTCCTGTTACTCCGATATTACTTAAATCTGTAAGTGTTATCTTTTCTGCATTATCAAATCTATTTAAACTGTCAAGAATGGTTTGTAGATTTGTTGTTGGTGTGCTTCCTAATGTTAAAGAGTTTGCATTAGATAAAGCTATATTTAAATCAGCCACATCTTCACTGCTTAGATTGTCTAAACCTAAAAGTCTAAACTCTAGCTCATTTAAATCTGTTCCACTATTTAGTTTTACAAGGGCATCAGCGATATTTTGAAGTTTAAGAGTGTCTCTTCCCTCATCAATAGTAGTGTCAATTAGTACATTATTAATTTGAACGACATTATTTATAGTATCAGTAATATTTTTAATATCTAATAGCTTTAAGTCTCCTTTTACAAGTGAGGCTCTTTCTGCTCTTTGAAGGGTCTCTTCTTTTAAATAACTCTCTACTCTTTGAATTGTTGTTCCAAGAATAGGTGTAGAGGGTATAGAAATAGTTGCTTCTACACTCTCTTCTTTAGGAGTTTCAGTTTCAATATCACTCTCTTCGTCTTGAGTATTGTTCGTTGTAAACACCTCTTGAACAGAATCTTCTATAGTTAGGGTATCGGTCTCTATTCCTTCTACACTTTTTAGTTCATTTGAAACTGTCTCTATCGCATTTTTTCGTAAAAAATTTAGCTCTTGATTCTCTTCTTCTAACTCTTCATTTTCTCTTTTATTTTCATTCTCGTTTTCCTGCTCTTCCTCTTCATTATCTTCTTCTTGTGAATGTTCATTTTTTTCTAAATGAAACTCCTCTTCATCAAAACTTTCAGTATTCTTCTCTTGGCTTAATGTTTCATTGTACTCATCATCAAAGCTCTCACTCTCTTCTTTTTCATCTTCTTCATCATACTCTTCTAAAAACTCTTCTAAATCATCTATTGTTGCATCAATCGTAAACTCTTCAGTCAAGAGATAGCTCTCTGTATTCTTTCTCAATTGCAAAATTGAAAATTCAGAAACACCTTCAATAGAAGAGATTTTGGATAAGTCGATAAATGGTTTTCCTTCTGCATCCATTTGTACAAGAACTCTCTCGCCTTGACTATTTTTAAAAATAATATCTTCTAATTTAAGTACGCTTAATTTCATTGAACCAACCTAAAGCCAAGATCACTGTTTTTTGTACTATTTTCATTCATACTGTTTTGCATATCTACATTTAGATAATTTTTTAATGTATTGAATGAGCCTCCTAAGGTAATACGGGAGTAGTCTCCAAATCTATCTTCGCTCCACTCTGAAACATTTCCATAAACATCAAACATCCCCAATGAACTCGCAAAGCTCTGAGCTACAGCGTTTAACGTTGAACTCAATCCCTGTGGTTTAAATTTGGCGATGCTTCTCCATTCACGTTGTGTTGGTAGTCGATAAGAGTGACCTGTTTGTGCATTTAACCATTTTATATATGCTTTTGCTCCATGCCAAGAAATTTGCACCACAGGGTAGTGTTCATATCCTTTGTAGACGAAATAACGATTGCTTCCCTCTATGGACTCTTTTTTTATGTACTTCGCAATAGAATTAGTTCCTATCTGAAAATAATGTTTTAGCTCTTTTTCTGATAAAGAAGCACTGTTTAAAAAGCGAACCAACTCATTATAGCTTACTTCTTTTTTAGAAAATTTAACCCCATTAACTTCTTGACTCATTTCTGGTTTTATAGGACTCTTTAATATCTCTTTCGTTGGTTTCTCTATTTTTTTACTATTTTTTTTCTTTTCACGCTCTTTAGCCATTAAATACCTAGGGCTTTTTTCAGCTTTTATTTGAGGAAAAAGGGTTGTCTCTTTATCTACTACTACAACCTCTCTAAGAATTGGTTTGTAAATTTTTATTCTATTTTTCCCTATTGAATCACGCTTAGAAGAGTAGAGATAAATGCTGTATCTCCCTGGAACTTTTTTTAATGTTATGGGTGTTAACTCAATCTCTCTGTCTTTATTTCTTACCAATTTCCCATTTATTTTTATTTTAAATCCAACAGGACTTTTTATCTCTAAAAACCCCTCTTTTTTACGCAGTTTAACGTTAATCTTATAACTTTTCTCTTTCATTAACTCTTTATAAAGAAAATGTTTTTCATCAGAATGAGCGTAACCCTTTTTCTTTAATACAATTTTATATTTTTTTTCTAAACCACCATGGGCTTTATCGTAAAAAAGCTTTCCTAAATAGGGAGTATTTCCAACAAATTTTCCATTTATCTCTACTTGAGAAATCAAATTATTTTTTGTATGAATTTCAAAGGTAACTTTCTCTTTAATCAAGAGGTTTTCAATACGCTGTTGTTCATTTTCTTTTTTAAATTCCATTTCATGAACCGAAGAGAGATTTTCCAAACCATTATTAATCTCAATAAAGTGTTTTCCTAATAAAATAGGATAACGATTCTCTTTGTCTATTATGATTCTGCGACCATCGACCAAGACCTCTGTCTGTTTATTGTTTTTTAGTATCAAATAGCCATATTTAGCTCGTTGTTGTTCAGAAATAGCGTAAAATAGGGCAGAGATTACGGTTATAGCTAAAAGGCTTAAGATTATGAACTTATGGCGTTTTTTACGTTTTAAATCGCCTCTTAACTCCTCTTTAAAAAGTTTAGCTGTTTGAGGTCGAGCTGTATATGCCAACTCTAAAGCATGGTCAACAGCTCTTAAAAAATGTTTTTCAAAACCTTTTCGTATGTTACTATTGCTAACCAAAGGCGAATAAGGGTCTCTCTCTCCTCTTGCTAGAGCTTCTGCACGCTCTTGTGATTTTGGTGGTTTGTGTCCTATTATCATTTCGTACATCATTACAGCTACAGCATAAATATCGGTGTAGTCGCCATACTCTGAAACAATACGTCTAACCTGTTCAATAGGTGCATAAGTAGGTGTTAAAAGATGTGCCGAGGTAACACTTGCCCCAAAATCTATAAGAAGAGGTTCATTGCCTTCTCGAATATAAATGTTTGCAGGTTTGATGTCTTTGTGATATACACCATAAGCATGAATATGAGTCAGCCCATTTAATATAGGTTCAATTAACGCCATTATCTCTTGTTGATTTAGCTTTTTTTCTTCATGTTCTAATCGTTTTAAATACTCTCCAAACTCTTCGCCTTTAGAGTAGGGCATAAGGTAATAGACAGTGTTGTTAACATCTCTCTCTAACGAGACAAATCCTGCTATATTTTTGTGGGGTACACTGTTGATAGTTACAATGTTTTGAGCCTCTTCTTCAAAAACCTTTTTCATCTTTTCATAAGATTTTACTTTTTGTAAATGGGTTTCGTCTTCTATGGCTACTGTTCCATCTTCTTCACGATAGACCACTCCTTTTGGGAAAAACTCTTTAATGACAACTTTATTAAAACTGCCTTCCTCTTCGGCTAAATAAGCAATTCCCAATGCACCTTGCCCTAAAAATTGTTGAATGGTATATTTTCTAACAAAGGTACTTCCCTCTTGAAGTGGAAGCGTGGTTTTTTTGACTTCATCTAAAAGAAACTCCTCGTTCTCAAAAGAAGTGCCTTCTTCAAATACTTCTGCTTCAAATATACTTTCGCCATCAGAATCGAACATGGTCAATTGAGTTTGGTTTTCTATAAAAAGTTCTTGATTGTTCATGATATTCTCCCTATCTTTCACTCAAAACATTGAGTTTTGCTCGTAAAATTGGTTTTAAAACATAATCCATAATACGTTGTTTTCCTGAAATTATGTCTACAGTAGTGACCATTCCTGTTCTGATTTTTAGTCTATTTTTCTTATTTCCCAAGTAGTTCTTTTGGGTTTTTACTTCTATTTGATAGTAACTTCTTTTATCCATTTTATTGATGATTGTATCAGCACTTATGTTCATAACTTTTCCTTTTAATGAGCCATAAATAGAGAAATCATAGGCTGTAAAACGAACAATAACCTCTTGCCCTAAACGAATAAAAGCAATATCAGAAGGTCTGATTTTGGTTTGAATAACCAATCCATCATCGCTTGGAACGATTTCTATAATCTCCTCTCCTGCTTTTACAACACCTCCAATGGTGTTAAAAAAAAGTTGCTGTACCACTCCTGCTACAGGAGAGCGAACCGTAGCACGGCTTACTCTGTCTTTTTTTGAAATATTTAACTGCTTTACCCTTGCAAGTTTATCTTTGGCAATGGTCAGTGCTTCTACTGCTTTTTTTTGAAATTTGACTTTACTCTGTTTAATTTGACTTCTAACCTCTTCAATGACCGATACTAAGCGAGGAATAGCAAGTTGTGTTGCACTGTATTCTCCTTCTATAGAGCTTAGTTTCTGTTGAGCCAAGTTGAGTTCATTTCGTGAGCCAACAAGTTGTTCTAGCAAATCTTTTTTCATTTGAACTTCTTGTTGTGTTAAGTTTAATCTCTTTTTTAAATGCACTTTTTTTGATTTTTTCTCTTTTAGTTCATTCTGTTTTTGAAAGAGCTGTTTTTTTAAAATACTTATCTCTTGTTTCAAAGAGTTTTTATTGACGTTATAAAGTTGTAACTCTTGTTTTAAATTCTCTTTTAAAACACCTTTTCTAAGAGTAAGTTTTTTACCTTTTATCTCTGCTTCTAAACGTAGAATCTTAGCTTTTAGAGCATAAATTTTTAGATTATTCTCTTGCTCTTTACTCTGAAAGTTTTTTTTCTCTAATTCAACTAAAACATCGTCTATTTGAACTATGTCTCCCTCTTTAACCCAAACTTTTGAGATTATCCCACCCTCTAGGTTTTGAATGGTTTGAATTTTTTTGGAAGGGATAACTCTTCCTGTTCCACGAATAAGTTGGTCAATTTGGGCAAAGTACATCCATGTTAGAAGAGTTATAAAAAAGAGAAAAGAGAACCAAATAAGCAGTCGTGAACTTTTAGTTGTACTCAGCAGTAAGGCTTGTGAACGGCTGTCTATGTAGTCTAAATGTTGAGCTATTTTTTTAGATGATTTTTTTAACTCTTTTTTAGAGATGTTTCTGTTTTTTAACATCATTTCTCTACCTTGGCTGTTAACGCTCTTAAGACATTTTTATGACTGTTATCTAAAAGTATTTTTCCATCTTTGAGTAAAATGAGTCTTTTTGTCATCGTTAAAAGAGACTGCTTATGGGTAATTAAAAGTAGGGTTTTCTCTTTAGAAAACTCTTTAATGTTCTTTTCTACCAAAATTTCATTGTTGCTGTCCATCGCATTGCTTGGTTCATCAAGCAGTAATAGCTTTGCCTCTTTTTTTATAAAGGCTCGTGCCACACCGATGGCTTGTCTCTCTCCACCAGAGAGTCCTTCTCCTCGTTCTTGGATGTTCATGTCATAGCCTAATTCATTTTTTGCTACAAAATTTTCAACAGCACTTTTTTGACAGGCTTCTATTAACACTTCATCCGAAAGACTTTCAACGGTATCTCTAAGGTTCTCTTGTAATGTTCCTTTGAACAACACAATCTCTTGTGGAACATAGGCAATGTTGTTTCGTAGGCTATGGGGGTTAAGTTGACGAATATCAACCCCATCTATTAAAATAACCCCACTTTGAGGCTCATACAGTCCCATAATGAGCTTTAAGATGGTTGTTTTTCCTGAACCATTTGTTCCTATAATACCCACTTTTTCATGAGGTAAAATTTTAAAACTTACATTGTCTAAAATATACTGTTTCGTATGGGGGTACTTAAATGTTACGTTCTTGAATTCAATTGCTCCTTCAATACTCTTTCGTTCTACAAAGCTTTGATTTTCTTTATAATCTGTTGGCAAATTCATGATTTTATCAAGCTGTTTATAGCTGTTTTTAGACTGTTCATAGTTGGAAATTAACGATGCAAATTGATTAAGTGGAGCTAATGCTCTGGAGGTTAACATAACCAAAGCAATTAATGCTCCCATACTAAGAGACTGCTTTTCAATGGCATAAACACCCAAAACAAGCACAGTCACTGTCGAGAGTTGAACCACAAAATTAGAGACGGTTGTAATGGAATTAGATAAAAGACGTAAGCGAATTTCATCTTTGGCTATCTCTCCTATCGACTCTTCCCATTTCCATTGTACACGGTTTTGTAAAGAGAAGCTTTTTATGTTCTCAATGCTACTTAAACTCTCAATTAAGATAGTGTTTTTATAGGCAGAAGAGTGTGCAACAGACTTAATGCTTTTCTGTAAAGGCTTTTTAATAATAAATGCATAAGAAAGAATAAAAAAGGCAGAGAAAATAGGTATAAAAACAAGATTTCCTCCAATTATAAAGATAACCCATAAAAAAAGAAAGAAAAAAGGTAGGTCAATAATGCTTGCCATAGAGGCTGAACTAAAAAAAGAGCGAATGCTTTCAAACTCTCTTAGGTTACTAGCAAATGAACCAACCGATGAAAAACGGTGTGAAAGTTTTATTTTTAATACGTGTTCAAAAATTTTAGATGCAATGAGTACATCGGATTTTTTAGCAACTATTTCTAGGGTATAAGTACGTAAAACTTTCATGCTTATATCAAAAATATAAACAATTACAATAGCAATCGTAAAGACCCACAAGGTATCAAATGCTCCATTTGGGACAACTCTATCGTAGACATTCATGGTAAAAAGAGGGGTTGCTAACATAAAAAGATTAAGTAAAAAAGAGGAAAGAATCACATCAAAATATAGTCCCTTCGAGTACGCTAAACTGTTCCAAAACCAATGCTTCTTTTTCTCTTTATTTTCTATTTTATTCTCTTGAATAAGCTGTTTTATCAAAAAAAATGAGCCTGTAAACTCTTTTTCTAACTCTTTAATCTCTATCCAATAGTCTTCCTCTCCTGAAACTTGAGGAAATATGATTTTTGCATGAGAACGGCTCTCATTAACTTGGGTTAAAATACAAAAATTGTCCTCTTTTAAAAGTAAAATTATAGGAAATAAAATTTTAGGAATTTTTTTGAGTTTTACATTATTGACAAGTTTAGAGCTAAATCCTGAATTTTCAGTTACTCTTGAAAATATATCTTCTAATCCTTGATTTTTTTGAGAAAAAACTTCATTATGAGAAATTTTTTGATTGACAGGTATATTTTGGGTAAGAGTTTGAATCGTCAACTCTTTTTTATAAAATTTTGCAACGATTATAAAGGCTTGAAGTAGGGCGTTTTTATCCGTCATTCTCTCTCCAGTACATCGTCTAAATGAAATTCACTAATCAAGCTTCCCATAGTACTTTTAAACTGAAAATATGCCACTATTTTGTCATAATGGACATTTGTTTTTTGACCATTGGCATAGTTGTACTCTTGTTTAATATTTAGAAGGTCTATAACCGTTCGTTTATTGTGTTGATACTCTATTTCATAAAGTTCACGAGTTCCTTGTAAAAGTTCTAACTGTTCTTCAAGGAGTTTCTCTTGGCTATCTAACATGGCGTACTTCATTAATGAGATTCTAATTTTCTCTTCTATATTCAACTTAATATCGTCCATTTCATAAATACTCATCTCCGATTTACGTAGAGCCGAAAGTTGGGAAGCCTTGTCTGCTCCACCATTGTAAAAATTGTAGTTTAGTACCAATGCAACTTTTGCATTTTCATCATTTCCTTCAAATCCATTTACATTATCACTCCATGTTTGTGAAACTTCCAAGTTCAGAGTAGGATAATCTTTACTGCGTTGCTGTTGGTATATTGATTTAGAAATCTCTATCTCATGGTTTTGAATTTGAGCTGAATGGTTTCTCTTTTGAGCTTTTATAATAAGTGCATCTATCTGTTTTTCAGAGAACACAAGCGACGTTAGAGGAGTAGACATCGAAGAGGGAACAGGAGCTTTCCCTATAAATCTTCGATAGTTTATTTCAGCATTTTTATATTCTCTTTCTCTAATAAGACGATTGGTTTGAGCCAATTTAACCCGTGCCTTTGTCTGTCGTAAGTCAGATTCATAGCCGTCTCCAGCTTCGAGTCTTAGTTTAACTTTTTCTAAGCTTTCCAAATGATTTTCAACATTTTTATCCTCTATCTCTAGGAGCTCTTTTCGTCTTAGTACTTCTAAATAGACTTGAATTATTAGAGATGAAATTTTATTTACTTTTTTAAGAACTTTGCTTTTTGCTACCTTCAGAGCAGATGCTTTCTCTTCTACTTCATGTTTTGTTTTAAATCCGTCAAAAAGAGTGTATTTTCCTACTAGACGACTGCTCTTTTCATTTAGTTGGCGAGAACCTTTGAAGCTTGAAGCGATTTTACTTCGCTCTTTACCGTACTCAGCAGAGAAATCTAAGCTGGGTTTATATCCTGCTTTTGCCTCATCTAACTCATGGAGTCTAGATTGATAATTGGCAACAGAAGATTTGATTTGAGGATGATTATATATGTTCTCTTTTAATAGATTTTCTAAGGAGTTCGCACCCACTAAAAGAGGAATCAAAAAAGAACAATATAAAATGCTTTTTAATTTTTTCATATAATTTTTTCCATAAACTCCATCATAATATAATATTCGTTAATAGTCAATAAAAAAGTCACAAATATAGAGTTTGAATATGCTACAATAACTCTATGAAAAATGATATTGAGATAGAACGATTAGCAACAATAGGTGAGATGATGGGCAATATTAGCCATCAGTGGAAGCAACCACTCAATAATATCTCTCTACTGGTACTCAACATTGATAATAGTTATAGAAAAGGGAATATGACTATAGAGTACATGCAGGATAAAGTAGATGCGATAGAGGACACCATTGAATATATGACTCAAACCATTGAAGATTTTTCTGATTATCTTAATCCTCATCGACAGAAAAATAGATTTTATCTTAGTGACTCTGTTGAAAAAGCAATGGAGTTAACCATGCCGAGTTTAACAAAAAGTCAAATTGATATTATTTTTTATGACGAAGATGATTATGAATTTTATGGAAGAAAAAATGAGTTAACACAAGTATTGATTATTCTTATAAACAATGCAAAAGATGCTCTATCTAAAAATACCAATAATCACTCTAAGAGTATTAATATTTTTCTTGAAAAAATAGATAAGAGTTTTATTTTAACCATTCATGATAATGGTTTAGGTGTTCCCCCTGAACTTTTTACTAAAATCTTTGAACCCTATTTTTCAACCAATGAACAGACAAAAGGAAGAGGATTGGGACTCTATATGTCCAAAAAGATTATTGATGAAGGCTTTAATGGAAAAATAGAGGTCTCTAACGATAATGGAGCTGTTTTTAAATTGATTATTCCTGATAATATAGAGTAAGCTTTTACTTTATATAGTAGCCAAAACCTGTTCGTGTTTTTAGAATTTTTTCAGGAAGTTTACGACGAAGTTTTTTTATCATAGAGCGTACAGCATTTTGAGAGGGAATTTCATTTCCCCAAAGCCTGTCTATTTCATCATAAGAGATAACTTTTTTGTCGGCTAAAATAGAGAGAAAATCTCGTTCTTTTTTAGTTAAGGACTCCTCTTTTTGATTAAAGAAGAGAATCGAAGACTCTTTATCCAGCATAAGATTAGGACTTAACTCCACAAGGTTTACATTAGAGAATGCATGGTTAAGTGTTCTTAAGAGTTCACGAATTTTCTTAGAGCTTAAAGGTTTGACAACATACTGTTCAAGCTTAAACGGAATGGCTTCTAAAAGATACTCTATTTTTGTATGTGCTGACATCACTACTAGATGAATCTTGCTGTCTTTTTCACGAATTTTTTCCAAAAGGTCAAGTCCACTCATACTTGCCATTTCAATGTCAGTAATAATAATATGTATTGATTCATTTTCAAAAATCTCATAGCCCTCTTCAGCAGAAGAGGCAGTATGAAAAGAACCAAAATGTTCAGAGATGAGTTCTGTAACATTATCACGGATAGCTTTTTCATCTTCAATGTAAAGTACGGTTTTCTCTTTTAGGTATTTATACATACCTATATTATATAGGTTTTAGATAAAAATTTGCTATTATTCTATAAAATTAAAGCCTTAATACTTTTTATTCTTATTAATCAACAAATCATCTTTGCTCAATTCATCCAATAAGTTTCCAATACTCTTTAAAGAAAAGAGCTGAACATTAACTCCTTTCTCTTTTTTGAGTTCTTGTGAAAATTTATTTTTAGAGTAAACAACAAAATTTTCTACTTTTAGTTCAGCTTTTGATGCATCTTCTTTCAGTTTACTAAGTTCAGACTTATTGGCTTTTTTCTTGGTGTGTTTACATGTTCCTGCAATCATTTTTCCAGATTTTGTTTTGGCTAAAATATCAATGTCTACCAATGTGTCCCAATATGAACCTATTTTCATAATAGGGTCTTCTTGATAGCTTTTGCGTATGAGTTCCATAACTAGTTGAGTATAGATTAAATCCGAAAAACCTTGCTTGGTATGATTCCACTTTGCTTTAAACTCATCAAACTCTCCTGCTTTAATTCCTTTGTAGTTAGGAGAGATAGTAGCAAACCAAAAACGCATAAATGGTTGAACAAAAAGAAGTTTGTTCGATACTTTATCCCCATCTTTCATAGGAAGCTCCACCGATGTATCTAAAACCAAAAGGTTACTATCAATTAAAAAATCAATAGAGTTTTCGCCTTCACTTTTATCTACTTTTGCTTTTTTTATAGCAGAGAACTCTCGTCTATCGCCTAAAGCAAGAGCTGTTAAGATTTTATGATGCGTAGGGTTGCTTCGTGTAATCTTGGTAGTGTCGCCATGAATGTATTGGTAGTTTTTTAAAACTTTCTCTTCAATGAGCTTGTCTAATGGTTTACTCATATCCACACGCCAACCCATGCCACCAAAAACAGTAAAATATTCTATGGCATCTTCTAAGTTAGTAGCATTGTTTTGAAAACAAAAAGAGCGAAATTGTTGCAAGAGGGTAGGGTTTTTTGACATAAGTTTTTGACCTTAAATAGTTGTTTACTGTAGGTTCGATTTTATCGAACGTATTATTTTATATGCTTGTGCTATAAAAATTATTAGAAAATTATAGCATGTTTTTATGGAATAATTAGCCTATCATCTTTTACATAGAAGAACATCAGTTTTGGGCTATTCCTTTGAAGATTTTTCTTTAATTATGTTATAAGTACCTAGCTCGTTATGCTAAACTGCATAATGCTACTACGAATTATCTAAAAATTGGACAAAAAATAATTTTACTACTAAAGGATTAAAATGCAAAACGAAAAAAGACTACCCCTTCCACCATTTAACCAAAAGACAGCCAAACAAAAAGTAAGAATGATTACAGTATGAAATTTACTACAAAACCTAAAATTTATGACGATGTAAGAACTTTAAATAGTAGTGATTTAATTTGCTACTCTTGATTAAAATCGCAACAATCGCAAAATTGTTGTTATGACTAAGGTTCAAGCTACCTTTGAAATTTGTTTAAGAAAGATTCCTCTTGCTCCATTAATATCTCTATTTACGGAAATGTTTCCATCACTTATTATCTTTTTTCCACCAAGCTTATTATCAATCTCTCCACTCCAAGAGAGAGTTTTTGAGGTATAACTCTCATTACAATCCACAACATGTTTACCATATTTATCAGCATACCATCTAATCCTCTCTTTAAATTGGTAGTGATTTAGGTTTAACATCTCTCTTGTTGTCACTCTTCTGATATTTCGTTTTTGCTTGTTTGACATTTTTTTCGTCTCAAATGTTGGAAGAAAAATAACATCATATTTGCTTACAAGTTCATAAGCCAAACGGTTATGCAGGTCTAAAAGCAAATCATCTTTTTTGCATTTAATCCTATTAATTTTCCGATTCAAAAACTTTAATCTATCTTGATACCACTGTTTATCTGTTTGATTGGTGTTCTCTAGTTTTTTTCTATAAGATAGCAGTTTATCAACTTTTTTCATTAGTGGAAATAGTATCTCTTTTGAAAAATTATCTCCTGCAATAATTACCTCTTTTGTAGAGTAGCAAGTGGCAAAAGTCCTCACTCCTGCATCAACTGCAACACAATCAATACTGCCTTGGGTCTCGGTACTTGTTTGAATATGTTGTTGCACTTGAATAAACCATCTACCTTTATTATAAGTGAGAATACACTGTTTTCCTATCGCCTCTTTGGGGATATTTTCTGTTAGTGTTACTGTTCCTAATGCCTTATTCGCAGGGTTTAGACCTTTTGGCATTCTATCCATGGCAAATGATTGAATAGCTCTTTTTCTTGATTTAAAATTTAGTGTAGAGTAGTCTCCTCCTCCATTTTTTTTAAGTTTTTTATTTCTTTTGATTATCATTTTAAATGTTTTCTTGGCTAATTGAACAGCATTATCAACAATCAAAGAGTTATAAATCGCATCTTTATTCTCTTGTTCCTCTTTGCATACTTTTTTTATCTCTAATCGTAAATCTCTCCATTTCCCACTACCTTCAACTCGATAAGTACCATTTTTATACTGCTCAATCGCAAGATTATAAGCTCTTCTATAGAGTGTTAATGCTTGATGATACTTATCTTCTTCATTGGGATAAAATCTTATTTTTTTAGAAGCTATCGCTAAAATAGCATCTCTCTGTTGACCTTTTTTGGGGGTAGGAATTGAAGATTTTGGAAGAGATATAGACAACTCTTGTTCTATAGGTTCAGTTGGTTTTAATACTTTTTTCCAATGAGTAGATTCATCAAGAGTATAATTTATCTCACTCTCTTTTGAAATTTTTTTATGAGGTATCCACAACATAGGTTGCAATGACTTACACTCACTATTCCAATATAATTTTGAATCTTTTTCATCAAATAGAGAAAGGATAGGCAGTACTAATGATTTTAAATAAGCACTTACACTCATTTCTCTCTCCATCTATTTTTTAAGTTTAAAACTGTTGTATTATATTATATATGTTTTAAAATGTTGCTTATCTTTGGCTTTGTTATGAGATTTTTTTGCGTTTATTGCGATAAAGTTCAACTGTTGTAATACAGATAAGCAGATGATTATCAATGCTATTGAAAAAAGGGAACAGAACACTAAAAGAGATAAAGAGTTCTACAGGTGCATGTATGGGAGATGAATGTGCTACGTTGAACCCAAATAAACGATGTTGTTCTAAAGAGATTCGTCAGTTAATTAAACTTTATGGAGATAGTGAAAAATGATAGGAAGTAGCCTAGAAGGTTATATTTAATATATATTACTCTAAAGAATAGATGTTAAAATAACAAAATATAATAATTTTTATGAGATAAAAAGGTACTGTTCCCTCAACGAAAAACCTAATTCATTTCAAAGATAGCGAGGCTAAAGCCGTCGATTTCACATATTCAAGTCGCATTTTCGGAGTCGGCGTGTTTACACCCGAATGAATTTAATATTGGTTCAGTACTTATATCATCAAAGACCACCCTTTTATAGATGGCAACAAAAAAATCAGATGCTCTGTCGTGCCAATGGAGAGGCGAAAATAAATGATAATGCTTTGGTGGCTTTGATTGTGAATATGTTGGTGGATGGTTAAATAGTTTTAAAGTAAAAGAGCCATAAATTTAAATATAATAGTAAAATAAAAAACAATGGAGTTAAATTATGCAAACCATAATACTACCTCAAATAGAGATAGACACCTCAATCCTACTATCTTTAAAAAACTCTGCTGATGAGTTAGCCTACAATATGAAACTATATACTGCGATAGTCCTTTATCAAAAAAGACAACTCTCACTTGGTAAATCAGCTCAACTTTTAGGAATGGATAGATTGAGTTTTATTAATGTGCTTAGAGATGAGGGGATAGCTATATTTGATTATAATGATAGAGAAAGGTAGGTGGATTAGTGGGAAAGTTTATCGTGATATTTTGGGGTTTTGTGGGGAGGTCTAAGTTAATAATTTTATTTATGTATTTAGTTATAATTCTACACTTTAGACAAAATCAATAAATATATTCCTGTTGGGAATTATTATTATCTTTTTGTTTCCCTCTCTGACAACATATTTAATAACTCAGATTGATTTATTTTTAGTTCTTCACAAACTTTTTTAACTATATTTTTTTCTTCCATCTTCTTCCTTATGCTTTTTTCTAATTTTATCTAAAATAGGATGCGAATAAACCGTAGGGTGCAGTTTTCAACGCACCATTAATAAAATTGGCATAAAAATAGTTTCGCCGAAAGGCTTATTTAACCCTTTCGGCGAAACTATTTTTATGCCTGTTTGGTTTTGTGGTGCGTTGAAAACTGCACCCTACTTGGAATAAAAAGCCCAAAATTAGGATAAAATATAAAGATGTAGATTCATTTTATACTTCTACTAAATATTTGTAAGCAAGGGTATTCTATAGATGGATAAGAAAAAAAGTAGCCGAGATAAACTTTTGGATGTAACCTTTGAAGAGGTCTATCGCTATGGGTATAATGGAGCAGGAACAGCAACCATTTTAAAAAAGGCAGGTGTTCCTAAAGGTTCTATGTATCACCATTTTAGTTCTAAAAAAGGGATGGTTTTATGCATGATAGAAGAGCGACTTATTCCTAAGGTTCGTGATTTTTTTGCTTTTAAAATCAAAAAAAATTGCACAGGTTTAGAGATTTTGGAACAAACTTTTAAGAAAATATCAAAAAATAAAATGCTTATTACCTATGGTTGCCCTCTGCATCGTTTGATGTTTGAGATGAACGCCTTAGATGAAGACATTGCAAAAGCTTGTGAAGAGGAGTTTATTCATTTAAGTGATGCTTTGGCTAGAGTTTTAGCATTTGGAATGAAAGATGGTTCAATAGAAAAGGGAAATAGCAAAGAGATGGCAAGTTTTATTATTGCTTCGTCTTGGGGTTGGCTTTCTCGACCTATTGGGGCATCGTCTTCAGAACAGTTTTTAAGGGATAGTGGGATGTTGTTAAAGGCTATAGCTCAAACTTAGGCATGGCTCTTTCAGCCAAACAGAAGTGCTAAAAGAATATACTAAACCGACCAGTCTATTACTTGGATAAAAAAAGGATAAAAAATGTTTATGTATAAAGAGAATATTGCACAAAAAGAGAAACTTAAAAAGGTTTTGAATCGGGTAAAAGTGGTTTATGGAAAAGTTCCTCCTCAGATGGAGTTTTTGGGAAATATTGAGGTGGAGTATTTGGAAAATTTTTTAAAGATGGTTTTACGGATGGTTAAACATCCTAATATTAACCCTGATTTGTTTGGATTTATTCGGTTGCATATTGCTTTTAAAGAAGATTATAGCTATTGTAAAATGTATAATACGCAATTTTTACAGGTTAAAGGCTATGAACAGAGGCTTTTAGATGATGCTATTGAGAAGATAGAATTTGTGCCATTTGATAGTAAACATCAAGCTTTGGCAACTTTTGCAATTAAGGTAATTTATGAAAGCAAAGAGTGTAGGCAAGATGATTTTGAAAAGCTTTATGAGATGGGATGGAGTCAAAAAGATGTCTTTGATGCTGTTGACCATGCAGGGACTATTTTTAGAAATGGTCGAATTTTGACAGCATATTTAGTTAAAGATTAGCGATGAAGTTGTTACCATGGTTGGAGATTTTGTTTGGTTTGTATCATAATTGAAATAGAAAAAAGCACCTTTGCCTTAACAATTTTGATATACTATAAACAATTGCAAGACAAATTAATAATAAATGAGTATAAAATAGATGAAAAACAACTTTAACTCCTATTTTAAAAGCCTAAATATAGAGCCTGAAAGACCTTCTTTAGCATTAGTAAAAGCATTACAAAAAAAGCATATTGCAACTTTTTCTTTTAACAACATCGGTGTGCTTCTTGGAGAGTCTATCTCTTTAGATATTGAGGATATTATTGCAAAAATTGTTACTAAAAACCTTGGTGGATACTGTTTTGAACATAACGCTTTGATGTATGAAGTGCTTAAATCACTGGGCTTTCATGTTCGTATTTTAATAGCTAAGGTTCTGAATAATCAAGATGTTGACTCCCCTAGAACACACCGTATTACACTTTTAGAATGGGAAAATGAGCAATATATTGTAGATGTTGGTTTTGGTTCATCAACTCCTCCTTTAGTATTAAACATTCACAATACTCAAGAGGAACAGGGCTATAGAATCATCTCTTTTGCTCATCAAACTTATCAATTAGAACTCTTAAAAGGAGTGGGTTATTTTATTCTTTATCGTTTTGATTTGGCTAAATACACCCAAGCAGACTGTGTGATGGGGAACTTCTACTCTTCAAATCATCCCAATGCCGTCTTTGTCAACAATTTTGTTATATCACTAAAATTTTCAGCCTTAACCCTTTCGTTTCGTAATGGTATTTATCATCGTATTGGTAAAGATGAAACGGAGATTATCGAGGTAAAAAGTGTGGAACTATTGCACTCAATAATTAACAATGATTTTTCTATTCCATTAGATTTACTTGCGTGTAAGGCATTATTTGCAAGAACTTTAATATATGACCCCCTTGGTCAAGTTTTGCCAAAGAGGCGATAGTCTCTACAAATAGTTGGCAGAGTATTGAAAAAAAATCAAAAATCTAGTAAGTTTAATGTAGAGGTATAAAATGCAACAATATTTAGAAATCACAAAATAAAACGTTACAATGTAAAATATAGGCTATAATCAGGCATTAAAAACAAGGTTATAGCATGTCAAAACGTCCTACACTTCTACAACACTTTCGCTCTTTTTCTTACCAAAATAACGGCATCCTTCAAAAGTAGTTTACACTTGGAAACGACGGCTTTAGCCTCGTCCACTATTTTACGCGACTAAAGTCGGCGTTTCCTAAAAGAGTGTCAACTACTTTTTGAAAATATGAAGGATGCCAAAATAACATTACAAACTTTGATGTTGCATTAGAATATTTTACCGTATTTGGTGGAACAGGATGGGATATAGATAGTACCTTTTTCAATAGAAAATCATAGAAAACAGAATTTTTAGCTCTATTTATGATTTTTCTATATCCCAAGTTTTACCTCACCTAGAAACTTCAAGAGTTTCTAAAAAATTACCATTGAGATAA